>Ga0181573_10000655_pt1 | contig 36075 bp, 27 predicted proteins | sample 101ome_25_FD_148643 | JGI IMG/M metagenome (GOLD analysis project Ga0181573, IMG submission 148643) | Coastal salt marsh microbial communities from the Groves Creek Marsh, Skidaway Island, Georgia - 101409BT metaG (spades assembly) | ecosystem: Environmental > Aquatic > Marine > Intertidal zone...
CCCCTCCCTCGCCTCCCCCCCCCCCCACCCCCCCCCCTCGGCCCGATGCCCTTCTTCTCCCAAGCCCCCACCTTCTCCCGCAGAGCGAGGGAGCCGCGTTACCCGCGGTCCCGGGACCGTAAGCAGCCGCACGGTGGGACCCGCCGACAGGCGAGATGTCCCCCCCCGTGGCCGCCAGCGCCGCCGCTGCCCACACCCGGCGCTTCCAGGCCCTCTGCTGGAAGGCCCTGCGGCAGATTGACACGTGGCATGGCGGGGCCAAGGGCCCCTTCATCCTCGAGGTCGAGGCCCTCCGTGCCTTGGTCAAGCGCGACGCTGGCCTTCCGCGGTCCGAGGGCGTCGCCGCCCTGAGGCGGTTCGAGGACCGCCTGTCGGACACCACCCTGTGGGACACATACGCCGCTCCCGCCACCCCGGGACGCGGCACCCTCTTCACGCGCAACCCGCCGCACCCGACCTCTCGCGTCAAATACATCTTGGACTATGGTCGTCCCGGATTCAGCCCCATTGTGGGTCCGTCCTACCGCGGGTGGCTGGCGCCAGGCGAGGAGCAGTGGCGGCCGGCCGATCCGGAGTACGGCGAGGCCGGGGTCGAGCCCGACGCACGGGGGAGGCCGGTGCTGACGGCTGGCAGGCAGCGCACTGGTGGGTTGGGGTCTGACGGGCCTCCGGAGCCGGCGCAGTAGAACGTGGGGTGGGGGGGGCGAAGAATTGCGCCCGTGACACGCGATCGTGCGGCACAGGAAACGGCGTCGGCTGTGGCTGCAACCGCGGGGGCGGCCCTGACAGCGGCAGTGCACCGTCCCCGCCCGCAACGCACTGGTCAAGAGGGCGTTTGCGTGGGCGTTGCGCTGCGTGGGCGTCGCGCTGCCACCCGTTGCCCCTCGGTCGCCAGGGACCCCAGCGCTTCCCTCCGTCTTCTCCTTCCTCTCGGCGAGTTCTTCAAGCCCCGTGCCCTGCCCCTTTATCTCCGGAGCGCGCTACCTTGTTGGGCGCGCTCTCGCTCGCTCGCTCGGTCTCCCGCGGCCGCGCCGCGCCCTCAGCGCGAGCTCAGTGGCCTCGCTCGTCCCTGTGATACCACCGCCGCGCGCACCGCGAGCCCGAGGAAGCCAAAAGCGAGGCGCGAGGCCCGCGCCCCCGCTCGGGACGCGAAGTGGACGCCTAGTGGCGCTCCTCGAGTGCCACGCGATCATCACGCTCGTGTAAAGCGCACATCTCGCGAGGAGTGGGAAGTCCTTCGCCAAGGCGGCCACAGCGCCTCCCGCGCGGTCCGCGAGGTCGAAAGGCCTGGCCGGCCCCCCGTCGTCTCCTCGAGCCCTCTACCGGCCCGTCTCAGAGGTCGCGAGCCGTTCGCGTCACGCTTCGCGGCGGAGGCTCGTCCGTCGTCCCATTCTGCGGCCGGGGGGCAAACTAGGTGGCAGCGCTGCCGCAAACAACTTTTGCAGCCCCTCGTCGGGCGGAGGCTCAAGGCTGTCCCCCGACCCCCCCAGACCCCCGACCCCCCCCCCGCCGCTCCCGATCGTAGCGTCGCCTTCGCAGGCGCCGCACCCCACCACCACAACCCCCGGCGAGCCTTGCCGGAGGCCTCGATAGGGGGCGTCCGAAGCCGAGGGAGCGGAACAGAGCAGGATGGGTCTCGCCTTCAGCAAGATTTTCTCCCGGCTCTTTAGCAAGCGCGAGATGCGCATCCTCATGGTCGGCCTCGACGCGGCGGGAAAAACGACCATCCTCTATAAGCTTAAGTTGGGCGAGATCGTCACGACAATTCCCACCATCGGCTTTAACGTCGAGACGGTCGAATACAAGAACATCTCCTTCACCGTGTGGGACGTGGGAGGACAGGACAAGATCCGCCCCCTGTGGCGCCACTACTTCCAGGACACCCAGGGCATCATCTTTGTTGTCGACTCGAACGACCGGGAGCGGGCAGGCGAGGCCCGGGAGGAGCTCCTGCGAATGTTGCAGGAGGACGACCTGCGGGACGCTGTGCTGCTCGTTCTCGCGAACAAGCAGGACTTGCCGCACGCGATGAAGCCAGCCGAGGTGACGGACGCCCTCGGGTTGTCCGCTCTGCGGGCGAAGGAGCGGCGGTGGTGCGTCAAGGGGACAATTGCCACAAGTGGACACGGTCTGTACGAGGGTCTCGACTGGCTCGCCGACCAGATCACGAAGCGGCTCAACGCCTAGGGAGGGAGGGGACGGTGGGGTTGAAGCGGGCTGTCGTGTCCCAACCACCCCCTATCCGCGTGCCTCCCGCCGCAGCCGACCCCGCCGCCGACCCCCTCCCCCGGCCGCCCGCATTGGCAGCACCAGACGCGGCCGCGAGGCGGGCAGCATGGCTGGACTAGGCGCTGGCTCGGCAGGGGGCGCGCGGCACGGGGAAGGAGAGAGGGGGCGCTGAATGAGAGAAAACGACTCGCTCTCACCCCCACACCTCGGCCGCCCTCGTGCGGGCGCCGGGGCATCGGAGCGCGAGGATCGTCGTCATCTCGGGTCCGTTTCGCTGTTTCTCTCTCTAATACAGTGCCTACGGTACCAGGGTACCTCCGTCTATCCGATACGATCACTCGGTGCGCGGCCCCTCGACCTCGCGAGCCTCAGCCGTCGCCCTGGCGCTCACCGTGGGCCGCGACGACAACCGGCGCCGCAGGCCACGGCCGCCACGCTCGGGCACGGCCGCCTCGGATGCCATTTCAACCACCGCCTCTGCCGCCGCCTCGACCCGCACCGCGCGCACGGGATCGTCCGTGGCCTCGGCGAAAGTGTAGTAGGCTAACCGACGGGAAGCAGGGAAATCGCTGCGGTGGTGACCCCCGCGGCTCTCAGTCCTCGCCTCGGCGGCGGCGGCGACGAGGGCGGCAACGGTGGCCACGTTGCGCGCCTCAAGCGAGGCCCGGGTGGGCGCGCGAGCCTTGAGGTGGTCGCGGGCAGCGCTGAGGGCCGCCTCCGCCTCGCGACGAGCGATGGCGAGGCCGGGGCCGTCGCGAAGGACGCCAGCTCCCTTCCACAGGGCAGCACGGGCGCGGGCGCGAGCAGCCGCTGGGGCGGTCGCAGACGCGCCCTCGCTGTCCGTCGGCAGGCCATCCCAGGCGGGTGTCGCGACGAATTCGGCCGCGGCGGCAGCGGTGGCGCGCCGGGCGACGGCGTGTGCCTCGGGGTGCTCGTTGCTCCCATCGCGTCCGTCGTTCTCACACTCGCCCTCGCCACGACAGAGGCGAGCAGCCGTCGCCGCGGCCCGCTCGCCAAAGACGAGGCCCTCGAGCAGACTGTTGCTGGCCAAGCGGTTGGCGCCGTGCAGTCCAGTATGCGCGACCTCTCCGCATGCGAGAAGGCCAGCGAGGGTGGTGCGGGCGTCGAGATCAGTCGCGACACCACCGCAAAGGTAGTGCTGTGCGGGGCAGACGGGCACGGGGCCCCGGGCGAGGTCGCGGCCCGTGGCACGCAGAATGGCCCTCCGCACCGTGGGGAAGTGCCGCTCGACGTGAGCGACACCCCGGTGGCTTACGTCGAGCCACACACACGGTGCGCCAGACCGGATCATCTCGGCATGGATGCCCCGGGCGACGGCATCACGAGGCGCCAGCTCGGCGCCTGGCGCGTCGGCGAGAAAGCGCCTCCCGGTGTGGTCAAGGAGGACTCCTCCCTCGCCCCGCACCGCCTCGGTCACCAGTAGGCACCGGCCAGGGGGGGCGGGGGGAACCTTGCCGAGCGACGTCGTTGTCGTTGCCTCAGATCCATCCGCCACGTCGAGAGCGTCGGCCCCCACGAGGCCTGCATCGGCGCCCGGAGGCGCCCAGCATGCAGCGTCTGGTCCGGCGTAGAGGGCCGTGGGGTGGAACTGGACGAACTCCAGGTTGGCGACCGAGGCGCCTGCGCGGTGGGCGATGGCCAGACCGTCTCCCGTGACGTCGGGGGGGTTCGTCGTCTGGGGCCACGCCTGTCCGGCGCCGCCCGTGGCAAGGAGGGTCGCCGGGGCCAAGAGGCGGACAGCCCGCGGTGGAGAAGAGGGAGCGGACTCCCCCTGTCTTTCCTCGTCCTCCTCCGTTAGGAGATCCACCCCGACACACCGCCGGAGTGGAGGAGAGGCGCGATGGAAGGCGGGACCCTCGGCCACAACAAGGTCGACAGCCACATGCCCCTCCACAACGCGGACCAGGGGGTGAGCCCTCGCAGCTGCGACAAGGGCCCGGTGGACCTCGGCGCCCGTGGCGTCAGCTGCGTGGACGACGCGGCGGGCGCTGTGGCCGCCCTCGAGAGCGAGGTCGAAGGGAGAGAGGAGCCCGTCGGCGATGTCGGCAACGCGCGAAAAGGCGCCATCCGCGGTGTCCGCAGGGTCAAAAGCCGCGCCAAGGGCGGCGAGCTCGAGAACCCGCGCGGGGCCCTCGCGACACACGGCCTCGACGGCCGCGAGGTCGCCGAGCCCGTCGCCCGCGGCGAGCGTGTCAGCGGCGTGAGCTTGCCACGAGTCGGCCGGATCAAAGACAGCAGAGACGCCCCCCTGGGCAAGGGGAGTGCAGCCCGATCCGGGGCCCAGGCGACCCTTGGTCACAACGACGACATCGAGACCGCGGGCGGCGGCGCGCAGAGCCGCGGAGAGGCCCGCGACGCCGGCGCCGAGGACGGCAAGGTCGGCCCACAGAATCGTCTTGGCGTCCGAGGAGGCAGGAACGGAGACGGAAGCTGAAGCACAAGCGGAGACAACCCCGTGGGCTCCCAGGCGGGCCTCGCACAGGGGAGGGAGTGGAAGAGGAGATGAGCGGGGGGAGGAGGAGGAGGGGATGAGGAAATGGGAATGGGGTCGGGAGAGGAGCGGGGGTAGGCGGCGGGGGGAGGCCGCTGCGGGGGCCGCCGAGGCGGCCACCGAGGCGGAGATCATCCTCACGCCCGCCGTCGGCGCCGTCGCCGGGGGGGAGGCCAGCGGGGCGGTGTTCACCGACGCTGGCGCTTCTGGCGCTGAACGGGGTACTTCTTGTTATAGACCCACGTGGACGTCGCCTGTTGTGAGACAGTTGGGTGGGGGTGGTACGGGTTGGGGCGGCAGACACGGGTGGCTAACATGGTCCGCGGCCCCAGGACCGTGGCAGATGGTCCAAACGTCCACAGCGTTTCCGTGGTCCGGAAACGGGCGACGACACCCCAAGGATGATAAAGGTCGCGTTGGTCGGGCGAAAAACGCTCGACGAGCCCCGCGAACGTCAGGGGAACGGAGGGACGGCGGAGGGACCGTCAGCCGCCCACTTTCATACGTCCCCGTGCGAGACAGAGATTTCCGTCGCGCTCGGGCCCACAAGATCCAACAAAGTGCTCTCGTGATAGAGTCCAACACGCACTCGATGGACGGATCGATAGGAAAGGAGCAAGCCGGGATGGACGGCGGGGTTGGCTACTGGTCGTCCTCTTCGCTGTCATTGGACGCACGAATGACCGCTTGCGAGAAAAGAGGATTTCGCGGTCCTGAGAGAGAAGAAAGTCGGCGACAGCGCGACTCCACCAAGCGGCGCCCCTCTGCCGCGGCACCACCGGAGCGCCGCCCACGCCCCTTTCTCTCTATGCTCGCCCGCATACGGTAGGCCTGCGGAGAGGGGGAGAGCCTGTGAAGGGCTCTTTGTTGTGAGGGAGCTCTTGTCGCGAGGAGACTTCGTCAGCAATGGGAGGAAGGGGGGCGGGGGGTCAAAGAAGGACAGCGGGTGGCGGGCGAGAGCGTCCTTCGACAGGGGGACTACCCTACCGCCCCAGGATCTCCACGGCTCAGCTATCTCGAAGAGCGTCGTAGGCGCACCATCTGGGATGGCCTCGGCTTCGACGTCGGCGCGGCAAACGCCCCGCGGCGGGGCTCGGCTTGTCACAAGGACCGCCGGCCGACGGCCGACCCGGCCGATGTCCAGGGGACTCACGCGCGCCTCCGCCGCCGTTTCCGATGCAGCGACTGCGACTGCGCGTCTCGCCGAGCTCATCGCTGAGCTCGCTGGCCTCGATGGCGAGCGGGCGGGGGGAGGAGAGGGTCAGCGGCGCCTGGCAGGCCGTTTGTCGTCGGCACGGCGGCCACCGGGCCCGCCCCTCGGCTCCAGCGCCGATCGGCCACTCGGCCACGCGCGGGCGCCCTCCTCACCGACGCAGCCGGTCGAACGCGTTGCGCCCGACGAACCCCCGCAACGCGCCCCCGACCCAGCACCGACCACAATCAACTGCAGAGCGGTCCCGCGCCGCCCGCCTCATTGCCGCTGCGCGGGCCGCCCCCCCCCCCCCTCCGGATCTCCTGCGCCCCGAACATCGCGTGATGGGGTGCCAGTCGCGAAGCTGGGCCCGGGTGACCTCCGAAGACGAAGGCAGGACGACCCGCATCGACACCTGGTCGGACGCGGCGCTTGCGGCCGGCGCCGGGGCCGAACTTGCCCGGGCCCTGAGCGGCCTCTCGGCCCGCGCCTTGGCCGAGTTGGACCCCGCGGCCGTATCGGGCCTGACAGTGTCCTCCACCGAAGGACTTGGGGCTGATCCGCAGTCACGGCGGGCGGCGCCGTCCCGGGCCCACGCGGTGCGCAACCTCGCCGAGGCAGTGCGCTCCCATGCGAGGCGCCTGGCCGACGGTGAAGAGACTGACACGCCCTTTCCGACTCTTCGGGTCGAGGCCACTGGCTTTGAGGGGAGCGGGGCCTTTGCTCGCGCCCAGGCAGGCTTCCTTGAGCCAGACGAGGGACGCGTGATTGCGTTGGCCAAAGCGCTCTCTGAGGCACGCCTGGCGGTTGTGGCTCACTTTTACATGGACGCCGAGGTCCAGGGGTGTCTGACGACCGTGCGGGACCGAGGGCTTTCAGGAGCACCCCCCGAGGAGGGCGGGTGGCCGTATGTGGCCGTGTCGGACTCACTAGTCATGGCCGATCGCGCCGCGGCCATGGTCAGTGGGGGGGTTGACGGGCTCGGGGGTGCTGTGGTTAACGGTGGGGTCGGTCCCCTGGACGGGGTCGCTGTCCTGGGGGTCGACTTTATGGCGGAGAACGTGCGGGCAGTGCTCGACGCCGCGGGGCTGGAAGACCGCGCCGTGCTGCGCCTGCGTTCGGACGCCATCGGATGCACGCTGGCCGAAGCAGCCGAGGCGCCCGCCTATGGGACCTGGCTGCGCTCAGAATCTGCCAGGGTCAAGCAAACTGGAGGCACCTGCGCCCATGTTGTCTACATCAACACCAGTTTACGGACAAAGGGCGAGGCGGACGCCATTGTCCCCACCGTGGCATGCACGAGCAGCAACGTGGTGCAGACGTGCCTGTCCCTTTGGGCCCAGTCTCCCGGCTGCACAGTCCTCTATGGCCCAGACACCTACATGGGACGTAACGTCTTGGCGCTTCTAGAATCGCTGGCGCACTCAGCCGAGTCGGACGATGTGGTCAGGGCGGTGCATCCTGACCACACCCGTGAGACCTTGCGTACCGTGTTGAACGAAGGTCGATTCCGGCACTACGAACAAGGGGCCTGCGCCGTCCACCACCTCTTCGGAGACCGCGTGACGCAGCTCGTCCGCGAGCGGCACGGCGGTGACTTCCTCACTGCTCACTTCGAGGTGCCCGGGGAGATGTTTGGTCTGGCCTGTGCCGCCGCGCGCCGGGGCCGGGGCGTTGTGGGATCTACACAAAACATCCTCGACTTTGTTCTCGCTCGGGTCGACGAGGCCGTCGACCGGAGCCGCGATGCTGACGCCTCTGCTGGGGGGCCGCAGCGCGAGGTCCTGCGGTTCGTATTGGGCACCGAGACGGGGATGGCGACGGCCGTGGTGAGGGCGGTGCGGGACCGGCTCCAGGTTGCGGCCAGCGACCTCGATGCCTCGATTGTCCCCGCTGTCGACCTCATCTTTCCTGTGTCGGACGACGCATGGACGACAGGTGACCAGCTCGCGGCGAGCAGCGCCCGCGCCCCGGGCGGGGACGACTGGTCCCATGGTGGGCTCCTCGCCGCGGCGCGGGCGACGAGCGGTGGTGGTGGGATCGAGGCAGGAGCCGAGGCCCTCGGCCTCGGGGGGCTCGTCGCCATCCCCGGACCTGCTGGCGGCGAGGGGTGCTCGGCGTCAGGCGGGTGTGCTAGTTGCCCGTTCATGAAGCTCAACGACTTGGCGGGGCTGCTCAGCGTAGCTGGATCTTTCTCCACGTCGGGGCTAGCCTCGCTTTTGGATCACACGCCGCGGGGCTACGGGGCTGACACGGTCGACCACCGCAACGGCAATGTCGTGGGTGTCGCTGAGGCCGGTTGCGTGCCTATCCTCCACATGCGCGAACTGCAGCGTAGTGGGAAATTGGGAGAAGCGCTTCTGCGTGACGTAGGGGGACAATAATTATGTTCCTGCGCCCGCCCGCCTGCCGCCCGAGTCACCGCGGAGTCACCGCGAGTCACCGCGGCCGCGGCCACGCATCGACATACAACCAGCCCCTCCCCCTGCGAGCCTCCTCTCTGGAAACCCACCCAACAACAGCGAGTAGGACTGCGGTGTCAGCGCTCACGCGCCCGCATCTTTTGTTTGTGCCAGTTTGGGCTTTGCGCGGCTCTCATTACTCGACCGCGGGCACCGGCCCTCAGTACCGTCTTCGACGGCGGGAGTGGGCGTCCGAGGGGGTTTTTCGAAGTGATTTTATGCACGTGTTGCGTATCTCCGGCGTTGACGCGGTTCTGACGACCGGACGCCTCACGGCAGGACATCTGATCCACTCGGTACATGGCAACATTTGCCTCCCTCCCGTCTAGTCTGCGGATCCGCTTCCCCGTGTGAATGGTGTTTCGGCGTCCCATACGGCATGAGGCCTGTGTGATGACGCGAGAAACCGCCGGGAATCGCTCTCCGATCCGATAAGCGGTTCAGCGAAACACCAGCCACCCTATACTTATCTCCTTTTCCCGATCCTCGCAGTCATGTCTGCCCTTACCGCCTTCTCCGCCGCCGTCTCCATCCGCCCTGCGGCCCCCCGCCGCACCGCCCAGGTCGTCCGTGCTGGCGACGGCATGGCCTCCAAGGGTGGCGAGGAGGGCGTCAAGAAGTTCGACAAGTCGGGCTTCGGTGTCCTCTCCGGCAACATGAACTACGCAATCATGGGCGCTGCCATGGCCAAGGCCGGGCTCGAGTCGACCCTCTCGCTCCCCAACGGCCCCTTCACCATCTTTGCCGTCCAGGACGACTCCTGGTCGGATGCCGCCAAGAAGCTCGGCACCACCAAGATGGAGCTCATGAACCTTCCCAACTTTAACGACATCGTCAAGGGTCACATCGTCGAGGGCGAGTTCGACTGGGCGTCCCTCCCGGACTCCATTCCCACCATGGCCGGCACCAACATCGACAAGGCCTCGCTCAAGACGAAGAAGCAGGACTTCAAGGTGGAGAACGGCTACGTCCACGTCATCACGGACGTCCTCTGCTGAGCTGCGACTGGGGTGGGGCGACGGAATGTCTCATGAGCGCGTTGTGGTATTGCAGGGTTCTGCCCCTGAGTTCACGACGTCAAGCGATGAAGGGACCGTCGCCACGCTCGCGCAGCCTCGCCTCCCCCTCCCCTCGCCTTTGGCCCCACCCCTCCAAGGTCGACCCGCCCCACCCCCCCCCCTGTGGTCCCGGCAATTTGTGGGGCCGGTGCTTCTCAACGCTCAGTCTCGTTCTCCGCCGCGGTGAGATCCCGCTCCAACGCGGCCACCGCCTCGGCGGCGCGCCTCAGCCTCTCGGCGTCTCCCTCATGCCGCCCCTGATCCATGTCTGTACCCACTGTGCGCGCCTGCTTGAGCGCCTCGAGCGCCGCTCGCGCCTCAGCGATCGCTGCCCGTGCCTCGGGGTCGTCGGCCAGCTCGGGGACAGTTCGGAGAGCCTCGGCCAGATCGGACTCGAGGTCCCTGGGGTAGAGCGATGCGCGGGGGGGGTGGTTCGTCTGTCGTCGGCGGCCTGGTCATGCCACTGGCTTCCCATGGGCCTCGTCGCTACCCCCTGCCCCCCTCGCCTCAAAAGGGCATCAGCGTCAACATCGAGAAGCCCTCCGGGGCCATTGTCACCGTGATCCGCCACTGCGCCTCTCCAGACCCGTAGGGACCTCCATCGAGGACGGGAGGGGCTCGGAAAGACGGCAACACCAGCCGCAGCCTCGACTGCCTCTCCCAGGGGTGTTTGGGGTACTCGAAGACGCGCTCGTCATCCCGTTGCCTCCTCACCGTGGTCGAGAGAAACGCGACCTAATGCTGGCGCCTGTCGTGGGCGCGCGACAGGCGCGCGCGCGCGTCGCGCTCACCCTGTGCTCGGGGCGCCGACGCCGGCTGCCTGCCAAAGCCGTTCCGACAGCCGCCCTCCTCGGACCCTGCTCACCCTGGCTCGCTCCGACGGCACCCTCCCGCGTTTCTCCTGCCAAGGCTTTCGCCTCCACATCGACCCCACAGCTTCGAGTCGCCACAGGCGGCCCTAGTGGCGACAAGCACAGTGAGGCCACCACCACCCTCCGGGGCCATGGTGCAGGCGGTCGCATCGGCGGTCGCGGCGGCGGTCGCGGCAAGGCGGGCGACGGCCGCGGTGAAAGACGCCGCGGAAGCGCCCGCGGCCGCGACATGGCGGCCCGCGACGCCCGCGACATGGCTCGCCTCCCCGCCCCCCTCCGGGCCCTCGTCGTCTCCGGGTCGCCCCCCCCCCCGCTGCCCTCGCCCGTGCCCCCAGAGCTCGCCGCTGAGGTGGCCTCGACGCCGCCGCGGGCTCTGGCCGCGCTCGTCCGCACGCTCGGCGTCGCAGGGAGGGAAACGGCTGTTGATGAGACAGCCCCTCTGCCGTCGGCCCCGCTGGTAGCTGCCCATGGTCTCCACGTCTGGCTACGGTCCCCGGCCCCGGAGGGAGCGGGACTTGCGCCCGACCTCAGACTATCGAGCCAGGCGAGGGAGAAGGCGGGATAGAGAAAGAGAAAACGAGAGAGAGACGGAGAGGGGAGAATTCGACCTCAACACCCCCCCCAAACCCCCGCAGGTCGTGGCGGCCCTCGCCCCCGCCGTGCCCGGCCCGGGGTGGCCCCTCGTCCTCGACATTATCCGCTGGACCCACGAGGAGCGGGGCACCGACGCCGTCTTCGCCGCCCAGGGCGCCAGACTCGCTCTCCGGTCGGACGACATCGATGCAGCAGAGGGGTGTCTGTCAGCCTTCGCTTCCTCAGGCGCGCTGGACGATGCGTGGACAGCCGAGGCGACGGCAGCATGCCTGCGGGCGCGGCTCCGGGACCCGGCCACCACGGCAGCGCGGCGCCGGACTTTAATTGAAGATATTGACCGTCTCATCCGCAGCGTTGAGAGGGGTGAGCCCGAGATGACGCCCCACCTGCTCGCAGGACTCGCCCGTGCTGCGGCCGCCGCGGGCCGCGGAGGCGCGGCACGGGGGCGACTGCTCGAGGCGGCGCGGAGGTCGGGCACCGCGGTGACGCCCGCGGCGGCAACAGCGCTTTTGGCCCACGACGAGGGAGGTGAGAAGGGGAGCTCGTCGCTCTCCTCCGATAGCCGCGACTCGGGGGACAGAGCGCCCCCCGCAGCGGTGCTGGCTGCCCTCCTGCGGACAAGCACCGAGCCGCCTGACGTGCAGGCCCTGACAGCCGTGGTCGACGCCCTTGGCCGCGAGGAAGGCGGGGAAGGAGGAAAAGGAGGAGGTGGTGGTGGTGGTGGAGAAGGAGGACGGGAAACAGGCGCCTTGGGTGGCGTCGCAGCTTCATCTGTTGGACCCGACGCTGCTGAGCTTCTCGCCTGGATGCGCAAGCGTGCCCGGGACGATCCTCGCCTGGCGCCCACAGCCGTCACCCTGTCGGTCAGAGCCTCGGGTCTCGTCGGTCGGGGGGACGTCGACGGGGGAATAACCCTCCTGTCCACTATGGAGACTGAATGGGGCGTGCGCCCCAACCACCAGAGCTGGGCAGCCGCCCTCCGCCGGGCCCGCGGCGCCAGCGCAGCACGGGCGCTGTGGCGAGCTTATCTGCGCATGGTGGACGAGGGTTCGGTCGACTCTACCCACGGGGACCCCCGCGTAGCCCTGGGCTGCCTCATGAAGGCCCTTCTTGACTCGGGGGCCAGCGGCGCCACGCTGCAGCGGGAGCTCGAAATGGCGCAGGGCCCTCCCCTCAACGTGGCGCCCAACGGACACCACGTCAACATGGTGGTGGCGGCCACGGCGCGCCACGAGGGGTACCTGGCGGCGGCGGCTGTGGCGGGCCTCGGGAGTCGGACTTGGGTGCCGGACGACGTCGACGCCGCGACCTCAGCTGGGGGGAGCTGGCGCCCCGACCGGGTGACGCATGAGACACTCCTGGATGCTGCGGCCGCCGAGGGGCGTAGGGCCGACGCAGAGCGTCATGCGGCCGCCCTGGCGGGTCCGGGTGCCGTTCCCGGGGGGGGGCTGCCGGGCCTGCCGGCGTCAGCGGCGAGCGCCCTCCTACGCGCCCACCTGGAGGCGGGCGAGGGGAGGGCGGGGGCGGCGCGGTGCGGGCCCCTCCTGGGTGCGGCGCGGGCCGAACCCGGACGGTGGGCCGAGGCCCTGCGGAGCCTGCGGAATCGCGGTCTGGTTGAGGAGTGCGTTGGCATGTACGGAGATCTTGTCCGCGGTCGATACCCAGGCTGCACAGCCGACGCCACTTGCCGCGACATCGCCGCCGCCGCTGCGCGGGACGGCGTCGCTGCTTACTCGGCGGGCCAGCTCGTGGCGGGGGGATTCAGCGCGGCGGGACTGGCGGCGGGGGCCATGCTGATCCGGGCCGGTTTGCTGTGAGTGTTAGCGATGAAGAGTTTGCCATGGTCAATTCGACCTCCGTTCCTGCTCCGTCTCCCCCCAATCCGTGTGGCGCTACCGCCAGGGCTCCGTCTCCACCGCCTCGATGGTGTTGGCGTCCGGATCCCGGAAGAAGAGCGCCGGACGTCCGCTCCGCGACATCGTGAAAGGCACGTTGTTCGCCTCGAGTGTGGCAATGAGGGGCTGGATGTCCCTCACCCCGAGGCACACGTGCCGGTCCTTGCCACCATGCGGCGGACGGAACTCGACACAGTCAGAGTCGGGGTTCGGCAGCTCCATCAGATGAAGCATGTCGGGGCCCAGCCAGAGCCACCTGCCGCGGTAGGGGAGCCTGCGTGCGGTCAAAAGTAGAAGAGGATCAGGAAGACAGGACGAAGCGGGGCGCCGTGCGAGGCGTTTCCTCCCCCCCCCCCTTACTTACCGGTCATCAGGACGGTCTGGGTTCTCCTGCAAAGAGAGCAGCCCCTGGTAAAAGGCCAGGCTGGTCTCTAGAGACCGACAAATGACCGCGTGGTGGTGCACCCCCATGATGGCCAGCGGGCCCCCGGTGGGGTGAGGGGTGGTCGAGGCCTTCGGCGGGGGCGGGGGGGTGAAGGCGGCAGGGGCGGCGCCTGCGCCTGACGAGGACGAGTCGCGAATGTGGTTTCGTGTGATGGCTCGCGCGTTAACGTCAATCCGGTCCACGGCGCGGGAAAGAGGGCGCTGGCGAGCACCCAGAGGCAGAACGCACGGCCGGCCCCAGTCGCTCCGCGAGGGTCGAACTCGCCCTGGGCCGCGCATCGAGGTGAGACGCGGGGACGCGCGGGCTCCACAGATATGGACGCAATCACTGCAGGGCGTCGCATGGTCAAATTCTATTTTTATTCGTGAGAGCTCCACCTAGAAGCAGTCGAACAACTCAACTTCACCACCGGGGCCGTCGTCGTCACCTGAGAAGGCCGCGGCGGCCGCCGGCGGCAGGAGGTCTCGCTTTACGTTCATCACCCGCCACGGCCGAGGAGGCAGGTGGTCGTCCATCGCGGTCGGATCGGCCATCGTCGCCTTAAGTCCCCCCCAGGCGTCCACAGCTTCGGTCGGGGGTCCCCGCGCCACGGCAACGACGTGCAGCGGGGCCGATGCGTCTCCGCCGCAGCCCTCCGGCAGTATCCCCACGTCGAAGCGCCACGCAGGATCGAGAGGCATCCCTGCCACCCATCCACGAGCCTCGACGGTGGTTTTCGTCAGAGGCGGGGGCAGAGGGGGACAGTCGAACTCGACACCCCCCAGTCCCTCGGGAAAGCCGAGGCCGTCTCCCCGGGCCTTGACGAATGCCTCCTGAGGTGATGGGGGGGGGGAAGAGGGCGGTGTGTGGTGACAGGGTCGACGAAGATGACAACAAAGGTGGACGACCCATCAGCCGCTGCCTCAGCGCCTCCGCCCCGGACTCGACCCCACCTTGAGGGCCCAGATGGCTGAGAAGCGCAGCGCCACAGAACGAGCAGCGTCGTCGTTGTCGACGCCAGCATCGGTCGGTCCCTCTCCCTCTTCCCCTCCTCCCCGGACGCGTCCCCACTCACGGTCGGTGAGGCTGTCGCCAAAGCGCACCCGCAGCGCTGCTGTTGCCGCAGCCGCCCCCCGACAGCGGGAGCCCCCCTCGCCCTCTTCCTTGGCCATCGCCGCCCGCAGGTGCCGTCTCGTGTCGACTACGTCTGCTCCGACGAGGGAGCGTGGCTCTGCGGCGATGATCGCCCACGCGCCTGGGGGGGAAGGGGGCTGGTGGGGGGGGTCGGGGCTAGGAGAAACGTTCGGGGACACCTTGTCCGGGCCGAAGCGCCGGCGTTCCCCCTCCCCCCCTCTTCCCTCGCCGTCGTGACTCCCGTTAAAGTTCCAGTTGGGAGCGGCGAGGCGACATGGACGCGGGGCGGAGAGGTAGGGTTTGCGCCCCTTGGTCCGGGCCACGCGCGGGGAGAGGGGGTCGTCTGAGGTGGGTGGCAGAGCCGGGGCGGCGGTGGCGGTGGAGGTGGCGCCCACTGGAGATGCGCTTATAGCGCCGGCGCCCACGCCCATTTTGAGGGCTGCGCGACACGCTGCCCGGGCGAGGAGGCGGCCGGCCAGGGCGCGGTCCCGGTCGGCGGGGAGGCGGAACAGGAGAACGGAGGCGCGGTCTTCATCTGGTGAGGGGGGGGTTGGGGTATGGGATCGGGGGTGCGGGGCCCCATCGCGGACGCGCTCCTGCGCCCCGTCTCCCTCGGCAGAGAGGCGCTGGAGCTGGTGGAGGACCGCCCCGGCGGAGGACGCACGTTTGACAGTGGCACATCGACGTTCCCGCCGAGGGGAGAGGAAAGGGCACGATGAGGAAGGGGAAAGGGCGTGGCGCGCGGTTTCTAGAAGCTCCAACGCACACCCACGTCCCTTACAAAGAGACTAAACTCCTAGTTTTCTGTCTCAGACTCGCTGGGGAGTGACGAAAGGCAAGCCTCACGCGCAGACGGGCCAGCCTCGTCGAGATGCGCCGTGAAACGGTCGACATCGACGGCCCAGCGAAGGTTATGGGCTTCACTGGGGTCGATCGGCATGGATATTCTCGTCTTCTGTCTCCTCCTGTCGCACGACACGTCAAAAAATGCTGTAACGATGGGGGGGGGTGCAAAACGTCGGCGATGTCCTCCCGCCGATGTTTTTCGATAGCTCTCTCTTGTCAAACTGCTACAATCTGTGCCGAGCTCCGTCCCCACAGTTATCGGCGCACATCCCGAGGCGGAGGTTCGGCCGGGGTACAGCCCTGTAGACGCGACAGGAAATATGACCGGCGCTGACGAGCTCTCTGCTCTATCCACGGGCACCATCGTAGTCACCGGAGGGACGGGTTACATCGGCGAGGATCACAAGGAGTCGGAGGTGTGATTGGGATACCCGTCGTGTCCGCGAGCTCTCCGATCGTGGAAAGCGCTGCTGTGGCCGGCGGCGACCCCCTCTACCGGAGACCCATGCCGCGGCGCCGAGGCCCCTTTTGAGGCGCCCTCGCTCTCGCGATGACGAGAGCGATGGTTCTACGCCTCATAAAGTGGCTTGCTCGATTTCGAGGCGGTCGAACCCCTGATAGAAGAAATACGACGGGGGGGAGCGCGACGACGCAGGCCGACGCGTCGGCCATGGCGCTCCCGCCGACCCGACGACGTGACCCCATCCCTACCACCCCACCCAGGCTCGCACACCGTGTTGGAGCTCCTGTCGGCCTTTCCCAAGGCCCGTATCCACATCGCGGATAACTTTTGGAACTCGGCCCCCGCGGTGCTCGACCGGCTCCGGGAGCTGGCGGGCCCCGATGCCGCCGCGCGGCTGACGGCGTCGCGCGTCGACCTCCGCGACCGCGACCGCATGGAGTCGATGTTCGTCGACCTCAAGCCTGTCGCCGTCGTCCACTTTGCGGGCCTCAAGGCCGTAGGCGAGAGCGTGGCCCACCCCCTGTGGTACTACGACTGCAACGTGGCCGGCACTGCCGTGATGCTCGAGGCGATGCGTGTCTCCGGGACGTGCCGCACCCTGGTATTCTCGTCGAGCTGCACAGTCTACGGCACCCCCGACGTCGTGCCGCTGACGGAGGATGCGCGCACCCAAGCGGCAAGTCCCTACGGCAACACCAAGAAGGTGATCGAGGAGATGCTGAGAGATCTGTGCGCGTCTGACCCCGCGTGGCGTGTCCTTCTGCTCAGATACTTCAACCCCGTTGGGGCCCACCCGTCAGGTCGGATCGGCGAGTCACCCCAGAAGGTGCCAAACAATCTTATGCCCTACGTACAACGGGTGGCGCTGGGACAGCTCCCCGAACTGGGCATCTTTGGCACTGACTATGCCACGCGCGATGGGACGGCGGTACGCGACTACATCCACGTGTCGGATCTGGCCGAGGCCCACGTCGCGGCGCTCAAGAGGGCCGCGGGTCCCGAGGGTCCCGGATGCCTGCCGGTCAACGTGGGGACGGGGACGGGAACAACGGTGCGGGAGATGGTTGAGACGTTTCGCCGCGTCACAGGCGCCGCTGTGCCCACGGCCGACAAGCCCCGGCGGGCGGGGGACGTTGAGGCTGTCTGGGCGGGCACCGAGCGGTGCGAGGCTGTACTGGGATGGAAGGCGAGCCGAGGTATCGAGGATATGGTGGCTAGCCAGTGGAAGTGGGCGCAGAGCCACCCGGAGGGCTTTGGGGCCGCACCAGGCGAGACGGGTGAGGTCTCGGCTCAGGACTGGCGGGTTGGGCGCGTGGCGGACGATGCCTGGCGGTCGCTGTGAGGACGAGGAGGTGAGTGGCGGAAGGGGCGAGGGCGCGGGGAGCGCGGCTGAGGCGGAATGAAAGGCGGCGATGCGAGAGAAGCCGCGAGAAGGAGGTGGGTCTTCTTTGTTGCTTGTCCGTGCATCTCAGTAATAAGAGGCCACCTTCCGCCGGTGCACCGCGGTCCGGGCATCGGGCGCCCTCACCCCCCCGTCCTCCACCGTGGCGTAGACAATCCAGTGGTCTCCCCCGTCCAGGCGACTCACGACACGGCACTCCAGGTGGGCCACCGCCGCGCCTAGCACCGGACTACCGAGCCCGCCAGGTGCGTGGTCGACCCCCTCGAAGCGGTCGGCGCCCGGGGGGAAGCGCTTCAGGAAATGCTTCATGGTGGGCTGGTAGTCGCCCTCAGGGAGGACGTTTAGGGCGAACACGTCTCCTACCTGCATCAGCGACTCAATGGCTCGATCCTTCGATACGGCCACGGTGAGACCCGGGGGCTCAAACGACGCCTGGCTGACCCACGAGGCAATCATGGCCGACCGAGCGGCGCCGCGCTCGGCTGTGATCACGTAGAGGCCTCCGGAGACGCGGGCAAGGGCCTTGCTGACGTTGACTTCCATGGCGTTCTTGGTGGAGGCGATGCGGGCCTTGCTGGTCAGCGACTGGGCGAGGTCGGTGCCAGCCTCCTCGTAGAGCTGGTAGATTGCCTCGTCCGGATCCACCTTGATCCGGAGGGCGTCTCCAAAGACGGGGACCCCTACAGCGACCATCTCCGACACAACCGTGTCGACAGGCTCGTCCTCCCCGCCAAAGGACTCAGCCACCAGCAGCGTCTGTTTGGGTTTAATGCACGACAGGAGAACAGCACGGTTGGCCGCACTGGCCGCGTCGGACGAGGGCGGCGACAGCAGCACCACAGCGTCGCTTCTCCCTACGGCCGCCACCAGTTCCGTGGGGTCAACACGGGCGAGGTCCAGCATTTCCACCCCAACGCCCGCCTTGGTCACCCCGCGCGATATCGTCTGGCCCAGCCTGTCGGCATAGCCGTAGTCGGCCGTGTACAGCACGAGACACCCGCGCTGGTCGGCAGCTTCGAGAGACCAGTCGGCGTACCGGGTGACCAGCTCCTCCAAATTGTACTTCAACATCGGACCGTGTCCCGTAGCAATGACGCTGACGTTGTCGGGGTAGATTTCTGCCTTCGCCAGTTTGCGCAGGGCCGTGGTGACGCTCTTTGAGTTGGGGCGCATTAGACAGTCGTAGTAGAAGGCGTAGTGGGGGGACAGATCTTCCTGAGGTAGAGAAAAGGGAGAGAGAGGCGGGAGTCGAGGTGGGGTGGATTCTTTCGTCGGGAGAGACGACGCCGGACCCGATCAATATCCGTCTCTGCTCACCAGTCCAACGTCGTAAGGCTGCGACGAGCAGAGGTGCGCTCCGAAGGCGTCGCAGGTGAAGAGGGCTCCCGAATGCTTGTCGTAGGTGAACATGGTGTCAGGCCAGTGAAGGTTGGGGGCCAAGACGAACTCGAGCACCCGTCCTCCCCCAAGGTCGACCGTCTCGCCACCCTTGACGTCGCGGCAGTTCAAGTCTCTGCCGGGGTTAAGGCCCCGCAAGAAGGCGTTGCCGACCTTGCTCCCCACGATCTGAACGTCGGGATACAGGTCCACAACGTCAGGCACGAGACCCGAATGGTCCGGTTCCGTGTGGCTGATCAGGAGGTAATCGATCCGCGTCCGGCCGCGCCGTTCGAGTTCCTGCCGCAGAGCGTCGGGCCAGAGGTCCCTGAACTTGGCGTGCGAGGCGTCGATGAGGGCCGTGAGTCCGGGGGTGCCGTCCTCGTTGTCTGGGCCGTACACAAGATAGCTGTTGTAGGTGGTGCCCTCGGTAAGGCTGAACTCGATGTCGAACCGAGCCCGGTCCCAATCCAGCGACCGCAGTGCGACGACGCCGGGTGCCACGTCGGAGACGACCTGCAGGGGGGGGGGTCGGGGAGGATAGGAGCAATACGACGTGGCGACTGGGCTGTGACCTCCCTGCTCATCGTCACTGCTCTCGCTCGCCTGGACCTGGAGCCGCCTCCCGTCGTCAGCCTTACGCACTTCCGAGAAATCGGGGTACAGCGACAGCTCCGTGGGGGATTCCCCGCTGGTCGTGGTCGCCTCTCCGGTGGGGGCGCCAGCGATGGCCCGAACTTGGACCCGGCGGGACCAAGGGAAGGGACAAGAGGCAGCCGCAGCCAACGGGAGGAGCCGGCGCTGGCGACCGGGGTGCGGCGCAGCTGAGGCCGCAGAGGCCTGTAGTCGGGGGATCAGTGTGGGGTCGTAATGGGTTCGGCCGCGGGAATCACTCCCGACGTCAAACGACCGCGACCACTCGCAGAGCGAGAACTGGCTCCACGCCCAACGCCCCCTCTTCGCATCCGGGCTCGCCCTGGGTCCCGCCGCGCGCGGCAACGCTAGAGGATCAGCCATGACGGGTAAACGCAGTGTCCTAACGGTGAGCGCCTTCGGGGAGGCGGAGTTGTCTCCGGATGAGATCGGGGGGGGGAGGGGTGAAGGTAGGCCACCCAGGCGACGAGGTCCGTCGAGAAGGTCGCGGTGAGCGGGCGCGAGCCAGGGAAGCGCCGCGTCGTCGAATCCGTGGCGTCAGGTCGACGGTCTTGAGCCGGTGGTCGCCATGTCGTCGGCCCCAACGGTCCACAGGCTGGGCCTCGGCCGGGCCACTGCTGTGGCATCGGCCTCGTCCTTGCGCCCCCTTCCGACGCACGACTTCCTGGCCCCACTTCGCCCTTGCTACGGGAGTAGCTTTACTGTCGTAGCCCATGCCGAGCCGAAGGACGTCGTCCTTGCCGTCGACAAGGGCGAGCGAGGTCGATGGGACGAGGCCGGCCGCCGGCGCCAGGCACTAACCCCGCGATGAGGACGACGACCCCGCGCGGCCCCGCGCGGCCCCCACGCCCTCGCCCCGCCGCCCCTGCTCTTTCCCTACCGTTCCCGACGAGTGAAGCTGTGCTCTCCAGAGTGTAAGGGCACTTGATCCGAAGCCGAAGCTCGCCTGCCACGCCACGTGCTCGGCCCCAAGTGTCGCGACGCTTGTTGCGTCGCCTCGCCTTCGCCCCGCACCACGACGATCCTCTCCCCCCCCCGCCCCTGCCCGCAGCCGCGGCAGTCCGACCCGCCGCCTTCGTCGACGCCAAGGGCCGTGCGGTGGCGGTCAAGCCCCCTAAGGCTCCTCCCCCCGAGGTCGAGCCTGTGGTCGCGACGACCTTGTCGGACCGCGTCGTTCTACTGCGGGGCATTGCCCGGCGCCGCTTCAAGCCAAACGTAGAGTACAGCCTTGGTGCCGGCACCACGGACAACTCCTTTCTCATCCGGGGGGTCGGGCGGGGCAGCCGCGAGCCGGGCTGCGCCGTGGTCGACGTCCCCGATGGCGCCTACCTGTCGTCGTGGCAGAGTTGCCTCTTGGCCGAGCTGGAGTCTGAGGGGGGACTCGCGGCCATCACCGACCTCATCGTCACTCACCTGTCCCCCCAGCGCATGACGTCGCTCCGGGCCTTTCTGGCGGCCCGCGCAGCCAACCCCCGGGCGCCCAAGCTCCGCGTCCACCTTTCGGTGCCCGCCGGCCGCGTCCTTGCCGCGGGCGTCGGTGCCGATGCTGAAGGCGCCGCTCTGTTGAAGTACGGGCTCGACGTGCGCGAGGTGAGGGGCAGAGGAAGCGTCAGCCTGACCGCCTCCAACCCGGACGCGGCCGATATCCTCCTCGACTGTGTCCCCACGCCGCGCTGGCCCGACCTCCTTACAGCCTACCTGCCCCGGGAGTGCGCTCTCTTCTCCTCCAAGCTCTACGCCTGTCACGCGGCTCCCTTTCCGAGCGAAACCGGCGCCATCGGTGTGTGGGACGACGACGGGGGACCACAGGTAGGACCGCCGGGAGACGGGGGCCGGGCGGGCGCCCCCACGCGGCCGGCTTGGCCCGGCTTCAGCCGGCACTGGAGGCACTACTTCGAGACGACCCTGGCGCCCGTGGTACGGCAGGCTTCGGACGCGCTGCGGCGGCTCGGGGCCGTGCCTGTGGCGGGGGCAGCACGCAAGGGGGGTGGGGGGAAGAAGACCAACACGGACAGAAAAGCCGGGGCGGCGGCAACGGCACGCGACGCTGACGAGGCAGCCGTACCGAGCTTGACCGGCACCCTCGCCCGGTGGGTCGGCCTGGCGCCGAGCGGGGGCCCCGCGGCCGAGGCCGTGGCCGCCGCCGCCGCCACGCAGGCTGCCGCCAGCCGTGGGCTGGAGGAGGCAGGCGAGACGCCGGCCTCCTCGGCCCGGCCCGTCTCATGGCTTGCTCCGATGCACGGCCCTGTCGTGCGGGCGTCGACCGCCGAGCTCCTTGGGGCCTATCCGCGGTGGATGGCCGCTCAGCTGGCCGCCTCCAAGCGAGGCCAGGTGGCGGTCCTGTGGGCAAGCGCCTACGGTAACACGGCGGCGCTGGCCCAGGCAATGTGTCATGGTCTCACCAGAGCGGGCATGGGAGTCGAGGCCGTCGACCTTGAGGCTGCGACAGCTGACGAGGTGGCCTCGGCCGTGCGACGCGCTGGCGGGTTCGCCATGGGGAGCCCGACCTTGGGAGGACACCTACCCACCCAGGTGCAGGCAGCGCTGGGGACGGTGTTGACCTTGCCGGGCGCGGCGCTCCTGCCATGTGGTGTATATGGATCCTACGGCTGGTCGGGCGAGGCCGTCGACGATATCGCGGGCAAGCTCCGCGATGGCGGCTTCCCCCAGGCCTTCGAGCCCCTACGGGTCAAATTCACACCCAGCGAGGCCGATCTTGCCCGAGCCGAGCAGTGCGGCGCCACGCTGGCCGAGGCCGTCAAGGCTGTCGCCCGACGCAATGCCCAGTCCGTCAGCGGGGGCGGCGTGGCCCAGAGCACCGCGTCCGAGCCCCTTCTCGCCCTTGGTCGCGTCGTCGGTCCCCAGTGCGTAGTGTCGGCCAAGCGGGGCGACTACGGTGCTGTGGCTCTTTGCAGCTGGGTCAGCCAGGCGGGATTTGACCCCCCTTCCATCACATTTGCCGTCGGCAAGGACCGGTCCATTGAGCCTCTGCTGGTGGAAGGCGCCCTTGCCTCGCTGTCGGTGCTTGCCAGCGAGGGGGACAACGCCCGCCTCTTCACGCGGCGTTTGGCCCGGCGCAGCAAGCCTGGCGACGACGCCTACCGTGGGTTGCCCTGGATCGAGAGCGAGGGCACGGGTTGCGCCGTGGCCGAGGGGTCAGCTGCTTATCTGGATCTCTCAGTGGCGGGACGCATCGACGCAGGTGACCACTGGGTTTTGCTGTGCCGCGTCACGGGTGGGGACGTCTTGGACGCGACTGCCACGCCGGTGGTGCTCCATCGCAAGGTGGGGAATCACTACTGAAGGGACGCCGAGGGGGGAGAGACAGGCAACCCACCCCGCAAACGAACCACGCCAAGCGTGACAGCGCCCGCCCCCCTCACACCACCGCCTAGGTCGGGAGATATGAGAGTCACCCAGCGTCACGATAGAACGTTCCATCTATCCCCCCCCGCCACCCCACTCCCACCACCCGCAACTACGGCGAGCGTGACCCCACCACCCCCGGCCGAAGGTGGCAGGCGGGCCTCCAGGGCAGCCGATGCGGCGCGGAAGACGAAGTCGGTGCGGGCCTCGTCAGCCGCCTCACTGCTCTCACCGACAGCGATGGCGTTTCCTAGGATGGCAAGTCCCGTCACGGCCCCCTCAGCGTTGGCCTCGATGCGGAGCACGAGGCCCCCTCGCACGACAGTGCCACCCATTGCAGCGCAGGGCGGGGCCGACGCCAGCGCCTCTTGGAGGGACGCCACGAGGGCGGCTTCGGCCCCCTCGAGTCCCCCGTCGCCCTGCACTTCGGGCTCGAGGAGGCGACCCCGCAGCGCAACGGCGCCGGGTGCCCCTCCCGCGACCCGGGGGGGAGCTGCGGCGGGGAAGACGACGAGGGAGCCGGGCACGGCCGACGACACCGCCGCGCCCCCATCGGCCGGCGTCCAGGCGACGGGGGAGGAGGACGCTTCGTCGCCCCCGGGCGACAGTAGCAGTTCGAATCCGAATAGCTCGTTGGGCCCCGGGGGAGGGTCCGACGCGCTCGCTCCCGGAGAACCGACGCGGATCCGAGGCGCGACGTCGGGGCATCCGACTTCAGTTGCCCCCCAAGTTGACAGAGCGCGCTCCAACGCGGAGAGACTCGATAGGGGCAGGACGGCCAGACCGTCGAGGTCGGCCCCGGGCGCGCCAGCCCCGGCTGCGAGGACGGCGTCGAGCAACAACGCTGTGTCGGAGTCCGACGGGAAGGGGGGCGGGGCAGTGAGGAGCCCTGGGGGAACGGAGGGGAGGTCGGGTCGCGGAGGGATGCATTTGCGCGTGGCACGGAGCGGGAACGGGGCCCGCCGACTCCCACCGCATCTCACCCGGAGCCGACGCGTCCAGAGACCCCTCGACGTGGCCCCCGGCCTCCTTGTCCCACGCGGCCTGGGAGAGGTCGTCGTCGCCGTCGTCTGGCTCCGACGCCACCGCAGATACTGCCGACACTGCCGATGCAGCCGCAGCCTCAACCTCGTCCAGGAGGAAGGGCGCCGGTGCCGCCGCGGGCGTCGCCGCGAGTCCCACCGTGGGCACCGCGGGTGCGGGGGTCGCCCTCCCCCCCTCAACCCCCCCCCCTGAGAAGCGCTCCAACAGCGCCCCCACCAAAGCTCCCTTGGTAGCGTCATCCCCCAAGCCGAGTCCCCCCAGCGCCGCCACCTCGGCCCTCAGATCGTCGATCTTGATCTTATTGAGACCGCTCTTGGTGAGCTTGCCGGCCTTGCCTGGCGGGGGAGGTGGATGTAGGGGTAGAGGGTGGGGACAGGAGGGTGCCAGTGCCGCTGATGCTGTCGCTGACGCTGTCGCTGGTGGTGCCGCTGCCACTTCCGCTGCAGGCGCCAGCACCGCTGCATCTGCCACTGCAAGTGCTGCCGCTGCTGCCGCCGCTGCTGTCGCCGCCGCCGCTCGGGCCGCTGGGCCCCTGCCATAGGCGCTGCCCCCGCCCAGCGCCGTCGGCCACCTTGAACACTCGCCGACGGCGGACTCCAGCGCCACGGGTAGGCCGTCGATAGCACGACACGCGATGAGCCGCCTCAATGCGCCTGAGGAGCGGCCGATAGGGTGAGGGGGCCACGAGAAACCAGAACGGCCGACAGGGGTTGGCCGGCCGGCGGATGGCAACGCCCTAGCGACGGCTTGACGACCCGCAAAAGTGGGCATTGCGTGGCTTAGGACGGTTCTTTCCCTCGGCGGTCCCGCCCACCAGGCTGGCGACAACGCGCGTGCTTTTCCAGCTCAAGAGCGAGCGCCGCTGGCGTTCGAGGGAGATGCAAGCTGGGGCGAGGTCTTCGCTCCTTCACGCCCCCTGAGCAGCGACCTCGGCTGCTGCAAGCCTTGGCTGCCCAGGGCTCCTCCCCTCGCTCGCTCGTTCGGTCCGCTCAATCGGTCCACTCGCCAACAACCTCGAAGGCGCTAGCACGAAACGGCTCTCTCTCGCCGCGTGAAGGTCGTTATTTCGCATTCCGGAGGAATGCATGGTTTTTTTTCTTCAGTTTCTCGCTGTAGCGGGACATTCGCGCCGCGGGGAGCTGGCGCCGCGGCGTCAAGCCCCGCGTCTTCGGCCCCGTCGACCATGCGCCCAGTCGTCGTCTCCCGCGCCCGCCGGGCGGAGCGCCTAGAGGACCGGAACGACGGTCCTAGTGACCGGGTGCCCCTGTTCGAGGCGAGAGGGAGAGAGAGAGAGAGAGAGAGCAGAGCTTGCGTGGAAAGCAGTGAACCGGGGGGACCGGAAAGCCTGTGGCGGCGCCCTAGCGGCCTCCCCCCGTCCCTCTCGCCGTCTTCCGGCGCTCACCCGCGCCGCATTTCCCCCCACCTGTCTCCCAGATGAGCCCGCCCCGCGGCGTGGTGACTATCGCCGACGCGCGGGACGCGTTCGAGTGCTGCGGAGGCGTGGCAGGAGACAGGGCGCGGGGGGAGTGCTATACGACCTTCGGGGCCGACGCCGACAGGGTGGAGCGCTTTTTAGGGACGGTCGAGCACCTCGAGGAGGACCTCGCTCTGGCCAGTGGCGACGTGACTACCGTGCTGCGTCTCGGGCCCGTCCGCGTCGTTATCGACAGCGCCTGGTGGAGTCGAGTGCGCCTCGGTTTGGGGTTTTAGCAGTGGGAGGGTCGTGAGGCTGGGTTGAGTCGTGGAGTTGACCGTGACAGTCGTCCCAGGATGACCGCGCCGTGGGCGAGTCGGTCGGCGTGGCCGAGAGCGAGGGCGTCGCGGCCAACGCCCCTGGACGGCGACGGGGCGCCGGCCGGCTCTCGGCGCTTCTTGAGGAGTCCCGTGTTGATTTTCGCTCGACGTAAACGAATACTACTCATTTTTTTCTTTTGGGAGGTTGGAGCACAGTTGACGGGTCTGCTGTCCAAACACGGCAATGAGGCCGCCACAGGGACGAGAGCCCGGCGGACAGGCCCCCCCGCCCGCCCGCCCCGCCTAAAGTTCCGCCCCAACGACCGCCCCACACCGCGACGCAGGCGACAATGACCGCCCTACCGGTCCCCGCGGTGCCGACGTGCCGATGGGATCGAGCGGCATGTGCCTTAGGGCTCTCTCCCTCGGGGCCCCCATCCCATCGGCGGCGCCTCCGCTCGCTCCCTGTGACCCGCGGCCTGTGGCGCCAGGTGTCGGACTCGGTGCACGCCGTGGTCGATCCACGTTACGATCTGGATGCCACTGCCGATGGCGACGGCCTCGACGGCCCCACCTCGCCGGACACCCGCGCCGCGGCCGGGCTCCGCCTGGAGGCCGAGAAGCAGCGTTTCGCTCAGCAGGCGCGTCTGCGGTCGAGGTTGACGCCCGACGACTTCTCCAGAATCGAGACCGACGCCGACGCCGAAGCCGCGGCCGCGACGATCCGCCGTGACGGCGCTGTCTTTTTGCAGGGCCTGGTGTCTCCCAAGACGTGCGACGCCGTGCGCGCCGAGCTCGACGTTGAGGCCGACGCGGCACTGGCCATATTTGGTAACGCCCTGCGCCGCACCGACGTCGAGCTGCCCTTTGAGGGCGCGACGAGGCGCTTCATGGCCGAGGCATGTGGCGTGGGCGGCGTCGCCCGCATCCTCGCCCGGCTCGACGACGCCACAGCCGATGCGACGCTTGTCGAGCTCAGCGTGCTGGCCACCGAGCGCGGCGCTGACCGGCAGACGCTCCACCCAGACCAGCGGTGGGATGCCCCGCATGGTCCCCTCTTTACGCTGTTCGTGGCCCTGCAGGACATCGTGCCCGCCATGGGACCCACCACGTTTGCCCTCGGGACCAACACAGAAGCCGACCACGACGCCTTCCCCGTCGGGGGTTGGGGGCCCGAGCAGCTCACCCGCCTCGAAACACGGACCGTGTGCGTCGACGCCGTCCCGCTGGCCCGGGGCGACGGCGTCCTCTACGACGCCCGGACCTTTCACCAGGGGGGGGAGAATCGCCATGGGCGCCGGGGGTTGCTGGCCGCGACGTTTTTGCGGCCCCCGGTTCCGCCGGCCCCGACGCGGCGCAACCCCACTGCCCGGTGGAGCATCGCGCCAGATGTCCTGGCCCTCAGGTTGACGGTGGGGGAGATCGCCGCGATGGACACGCGAGAGGAGTAAGAGGGTTGGAACGGCGGACGCCGGGGCGGACGTGGAGAACCATGCGCGGGGCCTGTCCCGGCCCTCGCGACGTCGCGCTCTACTCTCCGCCGTCGCTGCTGCGGTGCGCCCCGTGTTACGCAGGGGCACTGCGGCTGGTACATTTTCTATTCAGTTTCTATTGATCCTTCATCAAACCCCTCATCATCTCGCGGAGCCGCAACTCGGCGCCGGCCGCCAGCGCCGGGGGGACATCGAGCGACACGGTTACGGGCCGACCGAGGGCGCGGGCGAGGCGGGCGCTCGCATCGGCGCCAGGGCCCGACGCGGCGCCGGGGGCGCCGACTGCCTCGAGGGAGGCGCCGAGGAGCTCATGGGATGAAGGGGTGGGGGGGAAGCCGACAGCAAGGGTGGCGAGGTCGGGGGATGGAGCGCCGGGGGGGGCCGCCCACGCCCAAGCAAGCCACTGGCGACCTAGGTCAACCGCCTGCCAAAGGAGATAGAGAGAGAGGTCGGGGCGGCTGTGCGAGTCGGACCCCGCGCTTCGCCCCGTAGCCTCCACGACGCCACCCGCCGTCTCCCGACTCGCCCCCAGACGCAGCTCGACGTCGACATCGATCAACTCCGTCGTCTGATGCACTTCCAGCGATGGCTCCGACATTCCGGCTCCGTTGTAAACGATTGTGGAAGAGTGGAAGAGGGCGGCTTTTGTCGCGCCAGGCGCGGGCGGTCTAACAACGCTCGATGGCCAGAATCTCGCGCTCCAGCGACCTTTACGAAAGAATGACACGTGTTGTTGCGTGTGGAGCTTCGCGGAAGATCTCGGAGAAGCCTCGACAAGCCCCGAACCTGCGGAAAAGGCAGGCAGTCGAGCTGTGGCTCTCCCTGCTCGCTTACGGACATCACTCGGTTCAGTTTTCAGGGCGCGAGCGCTCCAAGCGTTCTGAAGTGCGACTTGACGAATAAACTACCCGAGAAACTGACTCTAGGCGAGCGCGTAGCTTCCAGCGTCGCTTCGGCTGACGCGCGCTCGTGGAGCCCCGTGGGGCCGTCTCTGGCTTTTCTGCGTATTTTCCTCATTGAAACTGCAGAAAGACGCCAGTTCTTATCTTGATATCACTTTTAGATCACGGATGTAGTCCTAAAGCACGTCGTCGACCCCCGAGGCCGTGGGCCGCCGACGTACGTCCCGCGCAACCCTTGGCGCAGCCCACACCGACCCTCTTGCCTCGGCGCCCTCGTCCACCACCCCGCAGGAGCGCGGTAACGGCGCGGCAGACGGATATTCGTTACCATGCCGTCGACCTACGGTCTCTTCGAAGAGCCCAAGGCGAGATGACGCAGACGGAGACGAAGAGGGGAACATCTACCCCATCTCGCACCCCCCAGCCTGCTCCTCCCTCCCCCCCTCCGCAGTACCTGGGCCCCGGGCAGCGGGAAGGGAAGAAGGGACCCCCCGCCGGCCCCCCCTTCAAACCGGTGGGAACCCCGCTGGTGGAGAAATACGAGGGCGAGGGACAGAGGGAGGAGGTCCTTTTGCCTGCCGTCGACCCTCCCATCACCCCCGCCGACAACATCCTCTCCTCCCCTCCCCCGATTCACCCCACAGGTTATGTTTCCCTGCACGCAGGGGACGTCTACTATGACGTCCTCTCCAAGCGGCCCGGTACCCTGGGCAAGCCGGCCGGGTTCAAAGGATGGGTTCCCTCCCACCCCGGAAAGAAGAGCACTGGACTGGGCGACTACGCTGGCGTCTTGGGCGGAGTCATCCCCCACGTCGATGACGTCGGTGCCCCTTCCGCCAGCACGGGCACCGTCAAGAAGGGAGAGGTCGTCTTCCGCCAGCCCAACATCAAGACCAATCCCCCAGCCAAGGGAGGCTACGGCTTCGTGGGCACCACCCTCGGAGAGCGCATGGGGAGACAGGGCAAGGGCGTCGTGGGAGAGTACAGTTACCAGCCCGACGCCTATTCCATCCACCGGAAGAGGGACGAGGTCGCCGCGGGGCTGTTCAAGGGTCCACCATTCGTGCCAGGCAACGGCATGAAGCGGACAGGGCCGGGGAGGACGGGACGTGGAGAGGTGCCGTGGATGGCTGAGGGCAACGGCAAGGCGGGTGCGGGGGGGAGGCCCGCCTCGGTGCCCGTCGGGGCTTTCCGGCCGGGGGGGGCCAGCCAGGGGGCACTGTCGAGATACCCGGGCTACGTTGAGAACCCCCCGAAAGAGCCGGCGCCCGAGCCGCCCCGGCCCAAGCCGGGGCGATACGGCCGGTGGGCGCCCCCGGCGGCGCCACGCGTGGGGCCCCACCCCTCCATCATCGCCTACAATATGAAGTATGCGCCCAGCAACGTCCCGACCAACGGAGTGGTGTGAGGAGAGGGGGGAGAGAGGGGAGCAGTGGATGCTTGGGGGGGAGAGGTGAGGCACATGGACGGGAGACCCCTTCGCCACCACCTGCAATAGCCAGGCCGCCAAAGGGAGGTCGCCAGACCCGCCCCGCGGGGGTGCCGGAAGTTGCGACGGATCTTGTGCACGCCCCGGGTTCGTGCGGCAGACAGGAAGCGCACCACGCGGCGGCCCCTCCCTGCAATGGACCGAGCACTCCCGCGAGGCCGTTTCGCCATTCCGCCCTCTTTCCCTCCGCCCGTGCTCCTCGCCCCCGGCAAACTCACCACCCCGTGTCGGGACCGACGGGTTAATCGCTCAGGATGGGCGAGTCCGCAGTCCCTCGTTCTTCGTTCGGCAGCCCGGCGCCGAACGCTGGCACCCGACACGACGGCGCAGGGGGGTCCCGCGCCTCCCCGCGATCACAAGCCCGCCGTCCCGCATCTTTCTTGCCTGCGATGTCGTCTCTGACGGACACACCGAGCCGCGAACCGCGAGCCGCGGACCGCTAGTCCCACAGGGACGCCAGGCCCGGCCTGCTCGCCGTCCGTCCCCATCGCGGTTGTCTCGCGCGCATCCGATGCGTCCGACGCGTGTGGTTACGGGTTTCTATGCGTCGATCCCGTCGGCACGGGTGGGAGACGAGGCTTCCCGATGCCGATTTCTTTCGTTCGGCCACCTCGTTTCGGAGCGGCCTGTTTCGACAGCGTCGACAGTGCGACGGCTCCCGCGCCGGCGTGGCCGGCGCGGGAGCCGGCCCCCGCACGTCGAAGTCGGGACGCCGTTTCGCCTTCTCTCCGTCGCGTCTGGTCGGAGACATCTTCGTTTCTCCGCTCCGGCCCTCTCCACGAGCCCCAGAGGCCCCAGTGTCCCTCTCCGGCGTCGCCCCCCCCTCGCCCCCCTCATCGCATCGCCCAAGACCCGATCGTTTTTTCTCTCGCAGGAATCCCAAAGTTTTACCGATGGATGAGCGAGAGGTATCCCATGCTCAATCAACCGGCCTCCGTGGCTGGGGCGCCCGAGATGGACAATCTCTACCTCGACATGAATGGCATCGTCCACACGTGCTCGCACGGCAACGACGCCACGCGCGTCTTCACCGAGGAGGAGATGATGGCCCGGGTGTTTCGATACCTCGAGCGCCTCTTTCTCATGGTGAAGCCGCGGAAGCTGTTGCTGATGGCCGTGGACGGGGTCGCTCCCCGCGCCAAGATGAACCAGCAGCGGTCGCGTCGTTTCAAAAACGGTCTGGAACGGGAAAAGATGATTGCCGAGAAGAATGCCCTTGGCCAGGACAGCTCGGGTCTCCAGGCCTTCGACTCCAACTGCATCACCCCGGGCACAGAGTTTATGGCCCGCCTCTGCGAGCACCTCGCCTTTTTCGTGCGCACCAAGATCGCTAGCGACCCACTCTGGCAGCGGCCGACAGTGGTCTTCTCGGGGCCCGACGTCCCGGGCGAGGGCGAGCATAAAATCATGGAATACGTGAGGGCACAGCGGGGCAGGCCGGGATGGACGCCCAATCAGCGCCACTGCATGTACGGACTGGACGCCGACTTGATCATGCTCGCTCTGGTGACGCATGAGCCCCACTTTTGCCTCCTGCGCGAGGCGAGCGGGGAGGGCGGACAGGCAACGGGTCTCGATCCCGCCTGCTGCGCTGCCCCCGCCTCCCTCCCCCAATTCCCCCATTCCCTTCCTTCCCACCCTGTTTCCCGTCCACCCTTCGCAGGTCGTCTCCTTCTCTGGCGGTGCCGCTGGCCAACCGTCACGCGAGGCTATTGAGAACCCATCTGAGGACGATTTCGTCCTCTTCCAGATCGGCCTACTCCGTGACTACCTCGGCCTTGAGCTCCGTCCCTCCGCCTCCACCCCCCTCACCTTTGAGTGGAACCTGGAGAACGTCGTGGACGACTTTGTGCTCTTCTGCATGCTGGTGGGAAACGATTTTTTGCCTCCTTTGCCCACATTGGACATTGGGGAGGGAGGACTGGACACAGTGCTCCAGTTGTATCGGGATATGCTGCCCAAGCTGGGGGGTTACCTCACCGATGCGGGGGAGCTTAGAAGGGACAGACTGGAAGCGTTGCTGGCGGGATTTGGGGCGCGAGAGCAGGCCATTCTCGAGGAGCGGGCACGGGACGCCGACGACTTTGAAAAGAGGGGGGGGCGTGGGGGGCGGACCATCGTGGGGCCGCGGACGGCGCTCAACGCGCCTGGGCAGCTTGGCGTAACGCCGATCGAGGGGGCGGCAGCGGCCAATGCGGGGTGGCGTCGCGCCGCTGCCGACCTCGCTAAAGCAAACGAGACACACGAGGACGAGATCGGCGCCGCAACGGACCGGCTGCTCGAGGCCGCCGACGACAGCGGCTGGACCATGGTCGGCGGCGGGGCCCAGGACTCCCCACTCGAGGTCGAGGGCGAGGAAGTGGTCGCCCTCGCCGCCCACCTCGCGGGACCCACGATGATGGCGCCCGAGGCCCGCGCCCTGCTGACGGGCGGCCACGGAGAGGCCGGCATGCGCGTCTGGAAGCGGCGCTACTACACCGACAAGTTGGGTCTGCCGGATGACTCGGACGACAGCAAGCGCAAGGTGGTCCAGGCTTACGTCGAGGGCCTGTGCTGGGTGCTTCAGTATTACTACCGCGGCGTGGCCAGCTGGGAGTGGTTCTACCCCTTTCACTTCTCCCCCCCCGCGAGCGACCTCGTGGGCCTGGCCGACTGCACCATATCGTTTGAGCTCGGCAAGCCGTTCGATCCCTTCCAGCAGCTCCTATCCGTCATGCCCCCCAGCTCGGCCGTGCACCTTCCCGAGCCCTACCGGTGGCTCATGACGGAGCCCGCCCGGTCCCCCATCGCTGACTTCTACCCGGCCCAGTTCCCGGTCGACTACGAGGGGAAGAGGGCCGACTGGGAGGGCGTCGCTCTCATCTGCTTCATCGATGAGAAGCGGTTGTTGGAGGCTGAACGTATTTATGTGCCACCCGAGCGCCTGTCGATCGCCGAGCGTGCGCGCAACCGCGAGGGCGACATATTTGTCTTCACCCACGACCCCACGTCGACCGAAACCGAGTTCTGCTCCTCGACATGCCCGACGCTCTTTCCCAGCGTGACGCGAGCGCAGAGCAAGCTCCGTCGCATCCGCCGGCCTCCCGCCCTGAGGCCCGAGGACCGGGGATTCGGGCCGTCGCTGCTCAAGGGGGTCAAGACTGGGCTCGAGGCTCCCTTGGGCTTCCCGACACTGCACTCGGTGCCGCTCCTGCCGCACGAACTCCGCCAGGGAGTCGTCAACGTCTTCGGTCGACCAACGCGCAAGGGCAAGTCAAGGGAGACGAGCGGGCGGCTCCGCTTCACGACCCCATCACCGCGCTGTCCACGCTCTCCTCTCCACTCCTCCCATTCCCCCAGACTCGCTCTTTGTGGTGCCGTCGGACAAGGGCGCGCCCCCAGACGCGGCGACTGCTGCGGCTCAGTTCTTCGGGGTAACGCCCGGCGGCAGACCTCCCCGGGTCTTTGTCCGCTACCCCTATCTGCAAGAGGGCGAGGCCATGGGCGTGTCGGATGGACGCACCGAGGTGCGCTTTGGCCCTACCATGCAGCCCCGCGTCCTCGACTCGACGGAGGCCCGCGCGTGGTCGGACGCTCTGGCCGACTTGGAGAAGAAGGCAATGGTGGAGCAGGGCCTCGTGGTGGCGCCGCGTCGCAACCACGGCGTGCTGCCCGTCCTCGTCAGCGTGCGCCCCGCCGAGGGCCTCGTGCGCAACTTTGACGGCACGGTCGAGCGCCGCTTCAGCCGGGAGGAGATCCTTGCGCCAGCGCACCTCGTCGTCAGCCGGTCCTCCGCCGTCGACGCCGCTGTTGACGAGGCCGTGCGTGACCTGCTCCTCTTCCCCGCCGACAGCCGCGCCGTCTTCCTCGGCAGGGCCCACTACGGGTCGCCTTGCACCGTGGTCGGGCTGTCGACCCGGTCAGCTGCGCTGGCCGCAGCCGGTCGGCCGCCCCCGCCCTCGGAGCTGGCGTACCGAGTCCGGCTCGAAGCCGCCCCCGCCGGTGCCCAGAACCTCTCCGCCACGGCCAAGCAGACGCTCGCCAACCTGCAGCCCCAGACCTTGCGCCTCGGGGAGATGGCCCGCAAGCTGGGCGTGGGTCACCGCGTCCTCGCTGCTCTTACAGGGTCCTTTTGGGTCCGCGCCACGGACGACCGCTTTGCCGGACGCGTCGACCTCGGCCTCTGCGTAAAGAATGGGCGCACGGGGGCCTGCGTGCCGGACTTTTGTCGCCCCGACACCAAGTTCCTGGACGAGCAGGGTAACCCCCGTGGATGGGTCTACACGCCCGCCCTGCTGCGCGTTCTCGAGGCATACCGGTCGGCGCACCCCTGGGTGTTTGCTGCCGCGGCGGCCCAGGCCGCCGAACGCGACGCCGCGGGCGGGGACGCCGGGCCTCCCCGCGCGCCCGACTGCCGCGAGCTCTTCCCTGACCTCTCTCCCGATGACGCCGCGCGGCGCGTCGAGGAGGCGGGGCGGTGGCTGCGAGACCAGGTGACGGGCAAGCGGCCTCTCGTGCCCAGCAAGGACGGGTGCGCCTGGGATTTCGCCGTCCGCCAGCTTCAGGCCGCGCTGCCGCCCCCCCGTGCCGCGGCCGAGTCCTTCGTCGAGCTCGACGAGGTGGCCCCGGCGTTGTTGTTGCCTCCCCTTGACGTCCACTCGCCCCTGACGGCGCTGGTGGGGGGGCCGACGTCTGTGGGCGACCGCGTCGTGAGCCTTGCCGCGGGCGGGCAGCCGCCCTTTGGCCTCCGTGGCACTGTGGTCGGATCCCACGCGGGCTTCTCCGAGCTGCTCTTTGACGCGCCCTTCACGGGAGGCACCACACTGCACGGACGGTGCGAGGGAAACCAGGGACTGCTCCTTTCCAACAAGCTCCTCATCAACCTGTCACGTCCCCGGGCGCTCGTGGCACCGCGGGGGAGGGCGCCGGTTCCCGTGGGAGGAGGGCGGGGGCACGGGCAGGGAGCTCCCGCTCCCGCTCCTCCCTCTCTCCCTACCCCTCCGCCCCCCGCGAAGAAGGAATTCCAGAACATCGGGGAGGCCATCGACGCGATGCGGGCCAAGATCGCGGGCAAGGGGAACGGGCAGATGCCCGCGCCCCCTCCTCCGCCGCCGGGAGCCGCGCCCCCGGCCAGTGCCGCCCTGCTGGCCATGCTGGGCGTGGGCGTGGGGGCGCCTCCTCCACCGCCGCCTCCACCGCCGCCCCCGCGCGGAGAGCCTTCTCCGCCGCCACTCCTGCTCGGGGGGCCACGTCCGCCTCCGCCGCGTGGGGCCCCGGAGCCGCTCCCGGCCCCGCGCGACGGTACGGTCCTCCCCGGCGTCCTCCATCCCACGGCACCCACGCCCCGCGCGGCGCCCAAGAAGGAGGAGCCCTCGAAGGAGCGCCCCATCGCCCCGTGGGCGGGCGCTCACGCCGCGCAGGTGGCCACGGCCCGTGTGGTCACGGCGGCCACCCAGGCCGAGCTGGCCGGCCCGTCGGATGCGGCTCTGGCCGACGACGCCGAGCGCATCGCGCTCATGACGGATGCGGGGGGGGAGGGCACGGGCAGCGGCGGCATCAGCATCGAAGCCATGTTCGCCCAGATGCAGGCCAAGCACCGGGGGGCGGGGGAGGAGCGGAGGGCGGCGGCGCGGAGGGCCCGGGCGGAGCAGGCGGCCCGGGCGCCTCCTCCCTCGCCCCCGCCTGCGCCTTTGCCAGCTCCGGGTCCGACGGTCGTCAGCAAGCCGGCGGCCGAGGTCAAGGCCGACGAGGACGCCTTCTGGGCGCTTTTGCAGGCTAAGGGAAAGAGGTAGGAGGGTCGGGACCGCCACGCCCCGTGGGAGCCGGCGCCGTACCCGACGAGCGGCGCCTCTCATGCCGCGGAAGAACCGATCGAGCGGACGTCCCGAGCGGGGCGGGGATTGGGCGCGGGTCAGGGATAGGGTTGGGGGTCGGACGATCGCGTCGATACCGGTCGGACCCTCGCCTCGACCTCCCTCCGTGTGGGGCGGCGCCGAGGCGCCCCGAGGCCCCCCCCCCCCCCCCCCCCCCCCCCCCCCCCCCCCCCCCCCCCCCCCCCCCCCCCCCCCCCCGCGGCCTGGTCACTCCACCCAGAGCTCCACCCGTCGCCATGTCCACCAACACCGTCTTCGTCGACCCTCCCGCCATCTCCCGCGCCCAGGCCCGCGCCCGCGCGGCCCGCCTGGAACCCAAGGCGAGCGACGACGCACGGGGAACAAGCGTTCCGTTCCGCGCGTGCGAACGTCGGAGGCGTGCGTGTACATCGATTACGAACGTATCACGTCGACTATCATCGGCTTTGGTGCCCCGAGCGTCGTTCCTGTCGCGGCCCGGCGCGCGGGGAGGGCGAGCCCAACGCGACCGGCGCCGACGGGCCGCGGTTCGCCGCGGCCGGCTGCCCGAGGGGCACCTTCCGAACGGAATGGTCGCCAACGAGTCCCCTAGACTGGATGCGACCGGCCGTTTTTCCTCTCCCCTCCGCCCGCAGGACGCGGGCACCGCCGACGGCGTCCCGGTGCCCTTGTCCTGGCCAGCGGTTCAGGGCACGGGCCGGGCCGACGGCAAGGTCGCACGACCGGACCCTCGGGCCTCGCTCGACGAGATCCCGGACGACATGGTCTGGGAGATCTGCCGGCGCCTGCGGCTCCCGGAATGGCTGGTGCTGCTCAAGTGCGGGAACAGGGGGGTCCGGCGGGCAACGCGCGACGTGCTCGACCGCGAGGGGCTGCGCGCGGTGCCCGAGGGCCAGGGGATCAAGGTCCGATCGTTGGAGTGGTATGCGCGTTACCCCGCGTGCAAGGGCGCCTGGCGGATCACGGCGGATCGCAACTCGTGGGACAACATGGACTACCGGCTGCTCTTGGCCCTAAATGAGCCCAACTTGATCCGGGACCGCCTCGTCCGCGCGGGAGGGACGGCGCTCCGGGCGTGGCTCCGCGGGGAAGGGCGCGAGGA
>Ga0181573_10000656_pt1 | contig 36072 bp, 14 predicted proteins | sample 101ome_25_FD_148643 | JGI IMG/M metagenome (GOLD analysis project Ga0181573, IMG submission 148643) | Coastal salt marsh microbial communities from the Groves Creek Marsh, Skidaway Island, Georgia - 101409BT metaG (spades assembly) | ecosystem: Environmental > Aquatic > Marine > Intertidal zone...
CCGACGCGTCTGCGTGTATCGTAGACCGCCGCTCGCTTCGCCCCCCCCCTCGCTCGCGCCCGTTTCGGTCGTACGACCACGACCGAATCAGTCGACGCCGACCAAAATCTTGAACATCTCGTAAGAGTAGTACCCGAGCGCCGCCGACGGCAGCACCTGCATCACGCTCGGAACCGATCCCACGTACAAACCCGCGATTCCCTTCCTCTTGAGTATGACGTTGAGGGTCATCGTCATGCGCTTGAACGCGTCGGACCCGAACACCTGCGACACGGAGCTCGTCCCGCCCTGCAGCTGCATCCGCCGGCGGATAACCTCGAACGGGTACGTGCTGAACTCCGCGGCGGCGCCGGCGACGGCGCCGAAGAGCATCATGTAGTGCTGCTCCACCCGAGGCTTACCCACGTCCTTCGCCACGGTCCGTTCCACCCGATTATTTTTACCCACGTCCTTCGCCACGTTCCCCCGTTCCCGCTCAGCCTCCATCTGCTTGATCCGCCTCGCCTTGAGACGGTCGTAGACTGTGTAGTACACCGCTCCGTTTGGGGTCATGGCGATGATGGCGGGGAGGAAGCCCCGGTAAAACGCGCCGAGTCCCTCGCGCGTGTACAGCGTGCGTATGCAGCTCGCCACGCCGCCGTACTTCTCCATCCCACCGGTGACCAGCAGCCGCGTGCGCACGACGTCCATCGGGAAGCACGAGGAGACGCTGGTGATTCCCGCGGCGGCGCCGGCGGCGGCGAGCAAAAGTTTGTCGACATCCTTCGGGTCGCCCCCGCACATCATCACCGCCACGCCCTTGTAGGCGTCGAACGCGGCGAAGTTGATGGCCTTGTACGGAGTGGTCCTCAGGAGGTTGACGAAGTTTCCTTTCCAGAACCCCCTGAGCCCTTCTCGGGCGAATATGTCGCGCACGGCTGGCAGCAGCGGCGTGGTGCTGCGGTTGAGCATGTACTCGAGTTTCATCCGCTCGAACGGCGCCAGGAGGGTGCGCACCGCCATGGTGCTCATGGCGCCCGCGGCGAGTCGTTTGGCGGTGGTCCTCGCGGGGGTTGCCTCCGGGTCGGTCGTGACGGCGTGAAACCCCGCGTCCGCGGTGTCCGCGAGTCGACTCCGGCGCACCCGCCAGCGCTCGTGCGCCGCGCGGGATATCGAGGCGATCTCGGCACCGATTCGCGCGGGGCGAGCCTTCGCGAGGCGCGCCTCGCGCGATCGCGGTTCCGCGTCGTCGTCGTCCACCGCGACCGCCACCGCGCTCGATCGGCGTCGTCCGAGAGGCCCGCGCGATCCCCACCGCCGTCCGGGTCCGCCCCCGGCGGCCCGCGACCCGTCCTCGCGCGTCTCATCAACCGTCGTCCTATCCTCCTCCGCGCCGCGCGCGTACGAGGTGGAGACGCCCGACGACGACCGCCCGGCGAGGGCGCCCCAGCGCGGGGTCCATCCCGCCTGAGCCGCGCCCTGACTCGCCATCGAACACCCCGACGAATCCCCTCGGCACCCGCGCCGATGCCCCCTCACCTCCGACGGAGCGCCCCGCAATCGGCCGCCCTTTCCTTGTGTGCGGGCTGCAGGGTTTGGTGGGTTTGGGGTTTGGAACTTTCTTTTTTTGGGGTTTGACTTGCTTGAACAGTAATTACTTTTACATACAGGAATGATGAGTGTTAACATAAAACACAGGTTTGTCGTCGCGTTGGATGCTTCCTCGGGATGCTCGCGCTCCGGGAGTCCGGGTCGATACGTTTCATCGCCCCCGCCCCCGCAGATACTTTCTCTGCGCGCGCTGATATGCTTTCATCTCTGGGTCCAACGCGAAGACGTCTGGCACACTTCGCAAATTTTCACCGTCTTCTTCTTCACGCTTGCGTGCCAACCGCCGGCGCAATCTCGGTCCACGAGCGCGCGAACACCGATCGTCTGTTTTCCGTGTCGGAGTCTTCGTTCTCTTCCGTCACGAACGCTTCGAGCTTGGTGTCGAACTTGTACGCCCCGTCGACGACGGTCATCTCGGCGCCGACCACAATCTCCGCGTCGACGAGGCCCAGCGTGGACGACCTCGTGTGTGTGGGCGAGGCTGGTCCAAAAGCGTGCATCGAATCGAGCGATGACTTTGGCGACGCTTTACCGCTCGTGGCGAGTCCCTTGATGACGCGACGGCGCTCGATTCTCTGGGAGCGGCCGCTCCTCGCGCTCACATCGACGGCTTGCGACTCGACGATGAGCCTCGAGTCCTTGAGGGGAATCAGCCGCGCGCCACTGTCGGCGCGGCGAATCACCTTGGCGCTCGCTCCCGCGCCGATCAGGTCGTTTCGAACCTCGCCGCCGCGCAGTCCCCGCGTTGCGAGGGGTGCGACGAGAACTTCGAGCTCCGGGATCGTGTCCACAGAGTATGACCACTTATCGGCTATGTGCTCGTCGGACAGCGCCGGAATCTCGCACGCGCCGCCGACAACCGCGAGGGGCTCAAAGCCGGCGGGCGAGGGCGCGATGACCGGCCAGTACGTCTGCGACAGTGCCACCCTGAGCTTCCAGCCGACGGGAATGGAGAAGGCGCAGTAGTCGCACGCGACGGTGACCGCGAACGTGGATTCGTCCTCGGGCTCGCCCGACATATAACTCGACACGGAGGACCCGGTTGCGGTGGAGGACTGCAGAGCGGAGACGTTGCACACGCCGTACGTGATCCTGTGAGAGGATCCGTCGGGGGAAACCGCGCAGACACGAGCGACCACGACGCCGCTGTGCGTGTCACTCACGTGCTCCCCGACCCGTCTGCACGCGACCGTGACCCGCGGCGCGCCGATTAACGCGGTCTCGACCGTCACGGGCGCGGCGTCAAAGCACACCGAACGCTCGTCATCCGGGCGCTGATCGTCCGGGAGGTCGTCGCCGTCGCCAAAGGTGAACCAGCGTCCGGACGCGACGCCCACGGGTTTCTCCGGGGTGTCCCGCATGACCTTTGGGGCTGAGAAGATGTCGAGCTCGTCGCGTCTCGGGGGTAAACGCGGGTCAGCCTCGAGCGTTCCCTCGGGGGTAAACGCCAGCAAAAAGGCTCCCTCGTCGGCGGCGGCGTCGAGGTGGTCTTGGGAGTGTTCCGCGACCCAGTACCCTTCCGCACGTTCCGGCGCCGTCACCGGCCCGCCGTCGAGCGGCGGTCTCTGCACGTGGACCCGCACGCCGGGGACGTCGCGTCGGTTCTCCCGGGGCGATCCCGGCAGCGGGTTGCCCGGGACGAAGAGGTGCTCCTTCCAGAAGTCCAAGACCTCGGAGAGGAAGCCAAACGCGGGTCCTGATTTCGACAGGTGGGGGTAGTTGTGCACCCAGGAGCCCATGACGGCCTTGACCCTGTTCGGACCCAGCGCGCGAGCGAGCCTCGGGGTCGAGTTAGCGTACCCTCCGCCGTGAAGGCATCCGACGGAGAGCACGGGCACGGCGATCATGTTCCTGCCCCCCGACCCGACAGACCCCTCCTTCCAGTAGCTTCTACCCCTGGAAGATTCCGGGTGCAGCGAGGCCCACTCGCCGTGCATGGGCTTGAGCTCCTCCAGCCTGCTCACCCACCTGCTCTCCCACGATGACTGGTCGTTGTCCGAGTGGTTTACATCCGCGTCAGAGTCGGAGTTGTCTGACGGGGTGATGTTTCCGGAGGAGACCTGGCCGGGCGATACGGTGCCGACGGAATGCCGCGGTGTCAAAGGCACGGGGGGTGCGGCGAGCGAGTCGAGCAGCCACGCGCCCCACGCGAGGTTCTCGCCGAGTAACGATCCACCCATCCAGTGCATGTCGTCGCTGGCGCGATCGTCGGTGGCGCACACCGCGCAAACGGCGCGGAGGCTGGGCGCCTCCCTGGCGCCGCCCTCGCTCGCGGTTTCTCCGGCTAGCGCGGCAGCCTGCAGCGCAATGAAGCCGCCCCAAGAGCATCCCATCATGCCCACCGCGCCCGTGCACCAAGGCTGAGCCGCGGCCCACTCGCACGCATCGCATGCGTCCCTCTGCTGCTGGGGAGAGTACTCGTCGTCGAGGACGCCCTCCGAGTTTCCGCTGCCCCTGCTGTCGACGCGGATGCACGCGATGCCGTTGCCCGCGAGGTAAGGGAAGGTGGCCTCATCGATGTCGATGGTGCCGGTGGCGTAGCCGTAGGGCAGGATCTCGATCACTGCCGGCGCGCGCAATTCGTCGGCGTCGAGGGCGACGCCGTCGGGGAGCCAGAGCCTGGCGGAGAGCTTCGTGCCATCCCGGGTGGGGAAAAATATCTCATCAACCCTGGTCACCCCGCCGACAGTGTCCGACGAGGCGTGAGGCAGCGAGACTGGGTCAACGACGGTGAGCGCGTTGCTCGACGCAGCGCTCGCGGGTAGGCTTGACGAGCGTCTGCGATCCACCGAGTGAATATCGGAGCGGTCGATCGAAGAGCCGCCATCTGTCCCCTTTGAATCGTACCCGAGGTTGCGCAGAAGAGAGGCGATGGCTCTGGGCGTGGGGGCGTCATTGAGCTGTTGCATCTTGAGCCTGAACCCCGTCGCAGCCTCGAGCCTGCCCGTGAGCTGCATGGCAAGGAGAGAATGGCCTCCCAGGTCGAAGAAGTCGTCGAGGGCCCCAACCTGACCGGAGCCCTCGGGGAAGAGAATTTCCTCAAAGAGAGCAGAGACGAGCTCCTCGGCGTCGCCGTCGGGAGCGACGTAATCAGTCGAGCGAACACCGGCGTCCACCTCGATGTCGCCGCTCTTCGCACGCAACGTCGCCGGCGCCGGGAGAGCGTTTCGGTCGATTTTCCCGTTTGATGTCATGGGCAACCCGCCGGGTTTCACGCCGACGACGGCCCTCGGGATCATGTACGCAGGGAGGCTCGAGCGTAGCGCGACGCGCAAGACTCGCGCCTTAGCCGCCGGGACAATCGAAAACACAGAATTCTCCGCAGCGTCTTCTTCCACGGTTTTGACTGGAGCGTCGGGCTTCTCCGATTCGGCGGCACCCTTCCTCTTGACGAGGTCGGCGAGTGCCTTTTCCGCGCTCGCGGTTGCCCTCGCGCCCTTGTTGGTAAGCTCGCGGAGCATCTCTGCGGTATCCTCGCAGTCACCGCCGACCGTGAGATGATCTAAACTGCGATGTCTCAGCGATGCAAAGGCCACTGGTTCTGGCTCGGGCGCGGACGCTTTCGCAAAGACCACATCAAACCTCGTGGGCTCGTCCGGTGTCCACATCGCGTTGACGCGGTACCCGAGCCTCTCACCGAGGCGGTACACATCCTCGGGCTCGACGGCTGCGCGTTCCAGAGCCACCGCGAGTTTGTCGAGATGCGCGCGAAGGGCACCCGCGGTCGCGTGCGCGTGCGCATCGGCCGTGTCGTCGAGTTCGTTCAAGAGCGCCTCCTCGTGAACCAGCCTCGCGTCCGGAACTCCGGTGAAGGCGAGGTACTCGGGCGCATCCCCGACGAGCACGTCCTCAATCTCGGCGAGCGAGTGGACCTTAGAGTCCCACGGTTCGAGGTGGTACCGCGCGCCGCCGTCTTCGGGGGTGTCCGTCGCGTCGGCGGGGCGCCTGAAGACGACGTCGTAGCGATACATTCCAAACTCGGTGCGATGGTACCCCCGGCGCATGTCAATGACGACCCGGTCACACAGAGACGGGGGCAGGGCGCGCTTGACCATCGCCAGAAACGCGACGGGGTTCACCAGGAGTTCCTTCTCGTGTTTCACGTGCGTCGCGACGTTGACGCGGTAGTCGTGGAAGGTCATACCTGGGTCGGCGATGTATAGCTGGACGCTGGCGTGAAAGTGCCGGTGCAGGAGAAAGTTCCGAACATCGCCGAGAAAGAAATGCCCGCCGGGGCGGACCGCGGTCAGCGAGTTCTCCACAACCGACGTCAGGTAGTCCGCGGAGGGGAAGTACATCGAGACACCGTTACAAACCACCGTGTCCAGGCGTTTGTCCGAGAATCTGGCCGCTTCGTGCGCCCCCGCGATGTCCAGCTCGCAGTGGGGCAGGATAAAGTCTGGGTGCGACGTGATCACATCCCTGACGTAGTCGATGGCGTTCGCGGAGAGGTCCGTGCCGACGTACCTCTCGCACAGCTTCGCGATCCGAAGCAGTATCATCCCGTTTCCGCAGCCGAGCTCGAGCGCGCGCCTCGGCCGGAGCCCGGCGATGCGCTCGCAGATGGTCTCCACCCACTCACGGACAACCTCCGGGCGGTGCACGCGCCCGGGGGTGTACGAGTTCCCGTAGCCGCTGAAGTTGAGGCTGGGGTCGGACTCGTCCAGGGCGTCTCGCGCCGCGTACGCCTCGTCGTACACGGCGCCCCACGCCTCCGCCTCGGCGAGGTCTTTGGTGAGATCGGAATCGTGAGATGTATTTCGACCATCCCCGTCGGCTTGGGCGGCGCCGTCCGATCTGTCGTCGGAGGAGGCTTCCACCACGTACGCGACGAGCTGCCGTGCGTCTTCCTCCCCGGCAGCCTTCGCCGAGTCGTGCACCGCGACCACCGCCTGCTCCACAGTCGGGAGCTGCTCGAGCGCGGCCTCAATCTCTCCCAGCTCGACCCTGTAGCCGCGGATCTTCACCTGGTGGTCCAGCCGCCCGAGGCACTCGAGCTCGAGCGTGTCCGGTCGAAGCCTGCCCAAGTCGCCGGTGCGGTACAACCGCGCGGCGGGATCGTCAGAGAACGGGTCGCGCGGGAACCTTTCGGCGGTGAGAGCGTCGCGGCCGACGTACCCACGCGACACGCCCGCGCCGCCGATACAAATCTCCCCGACGACGCCCACGGGCGCCGGCTCGACGCGAACCTTTCCCTCGTCGTCCACCGCGACGGCCGCCACGTAGACGGACGTGTTGGCGACCGGTCGACCGATGGAGGTCGGGTGCGCGCGACCGATGGCGGCGCACGTGCTCCAAACCGTCGTCTCCGTCGGGCCGTAGACGTTAAACGCGACGCGCGTGGCGTCGATCATGTCGACGGCGAGCTCCGCCGGGACAGCCTCGCCGCCGACAAGTGCCGTGACGCGGCGGAGCGGCGGGTCCGCTCGGTCGGTCGCCGCCTCGCGCCCGGCGCACGAGCGAATCAGAGATCGCCACGTGGTTGGAGTGGCCTGCACGAAGTTGACGTCCTCCCGCGCGATGAGGTCCGCGAGTGCGCGCGGGTCGGCGGCGGTTTCCCGCGACGCGAGAACCGTCCGACCCCCGACGCAAAGCGGCAGGAAGAGCTCCAAGCCGGCAATGTCGAAGCAGACGGTGGTGACCGCGCATAGCACGACGTTCGCGTCCACCCCGGTGATCTCCTCCATGGAGTAGATGAAGTTCATGAAGTTCGCGTGGGTCACCTGCACGCCCTTGGGCCGACCGGTGGACCCGGAGGTGAAGATGACGTAGGCGAGGTCGTCGGGTCGCGCCACGGCCGCGAGGGCTCCGAAATCGCAACCTTCCTTCGCGTCAACCTCCGCGAGATCGACGTCCTCATCCGCGAGCGACACAACCGGCGGTTCGAAATCATCCGTCTCGCTTTGCCGACGCGCCGCCTCGACGATGGCTCCAATCTCGTCCGCCAGGCCACCGGAGGCGGACGTCAGCACCGCCGCCGCGCGCGCATCCGCGAGCATGGCCCCGACCCGATCCGCCGGGTAGAGCGGATCGAGGGGCACGTACGCGGCGCCCGTCAGGTGAACGGCGACGAGCGACGCGACGAGGTACGGCCCCCGCTCCAGGTAGACCCCCACGCGTGCCCCGCGAATGTCCTCGCGACCGATCGAACGTCGAAGACGCGACGCGATCGTCGCGGCGACGCGCGTCAGCTCGCGGTACGTCCAGCCGCCGTTTTCGCCGTCCGCGCCGACGACTCCCGTTTTCGAATCCGTCGACACCGCGCGCCTCGTCGGCGACGCCGCCGCAACCTCGGCTATGCGCGCGGGAAGCGTCGTGGCCCGCGCGGGAAGCGTCGTCGATCCACGCGGGAGACGTCTGGAGTCGTCCGGGCGCGGGTCGGCGGGGTTCGGGAGGTACCCCGGCCGATCGGACGCGGCGTTCCACTCGCGAAGTCGACGCGCCTCGTCGGCGGAGCACATCGGGACGGACCGAGCCGGCGCTCGGAGCAGCGAAGAGCCTCGGGAGGGGTCCCCGATCGCGGCGAGGAGGACGTTCAGGTGGCCGGCGGTCCTTTTGATGTCGTGACGCGCGCGTGCTGGCGCGTTGGCGACCGCGGCGAGCGCGCCCTGCCTCTCGCAGAACAGGAACGCGAAGCGCGAGCCGGGGCCGGGGAGTGATTTTTCCCCATCCCCACCCTCGAGCTCGGCGAGGAGCGCCGCCGCCACCGGTTCAGGGTCGCGGCCGGAACGGAGCGTCGCGATGAGGACGTCGGGGACGCGTGCCTCCGCGTCGATGCGACCGGCGTGCGAAGACGCGATGGCCCGTTCGCATTGGGCGAGCACCCGCGCGACGGTGGCGTCGTCGTCAAACGCGACGCGAACGTCGATTCGTCCCTCCATCGAACCGTCGCTCGGATCCGCGGGTGCTGCTGCTCCACTGGGCGGGTTGTCGTACACGCGCGCGGTGAAGTCGTGGCGCTCGGTGTACCGCCGGAGCAGGAGTATCGCGGCGGCCAGGGTGCAAGTCCGGCCGTCGAATGCCTCGTGGTCGGGACGTGCGGGCAGGCCGTGCGTCAGGATCTGTACAGAGGGCGAAGGGGAGGCGCGAGGTGAGCACGGAGGTGCGGATGTTAGCAGGAAGCGCCGTGGAGCCCGTGAAATCTCCGAAGCGGGCGGCGGCTCGGGAACCGCGTCTGGCGTCTCCTTCGAGAGCGAGCACTTCCCCAGACGCGAGCGACGATACCCACAGATCACTAGGTTATCGAATATTAGTCGCGCGGGATCGAAGAAGGCCTGACTCACCTCGGCGACGGCCGATTCTCCCGCAGCATGCGGCTTGGCATCCACCTTCATTTTCGCAGCCGATCTCCACACCCGGCTTTCGGCGATTAGCGTCGTCGGCGAATCACGGTCGCGTCGTACCCGCGAGGGAGGGATGAGAACGCGGTGTTTGTTCCGGTGTGCGGGCTTCGAACAGATTGGCTGAGCTGTGTCTGTCGGGTCAAGCGCGCCGTCGGGTGGGATCGGTTCCAACAAACTTTTCGGAAGTCGGGTTGGCTGAAGGCATACAACCCTACTCAACCTGTTAGGACCTGATTGACTGAATACCCATAGGATTCGGTGGGCCGAAAAAGTCGCCGTTCCCCGACTGCTCGTTATTCCGCCCTCCCACATTCCTTTCTCAGACGTCCAGCCAATCAGATTCGATTGCCACGTCGACCGAGGGAGAACTACAAGCACTGCAAGGTAATGATCTTGACACTTTTATCGCTACTTTTTAACCCTAGCACGTTGAGTTAAGTTGCCCTATCACCATCGCAAAGTTGATGTCATTGCAAAGAGTGACAGTTCTCCCTCGGTCTTACAGGGGACGAAGGTGACTGCACTTTTTGGGGTGGGGGATTCTCTCCAAACCCCTCAACCTGAAATGCTTCGACGCTTCGATAGCAGATCCAGTCTCGGTCGTGATTGGCCGTGGGCGAATCGATTCAAAATCGATTCCAACGTGGCCGCAACCGCGACCTTCCAATCAGAACCGCTCCCGAACAACGAGAGTTTTCCCGCGCTCCGGGGGCACCGAAGATCGTCACCGCGGTTGAGGCGGACGCGGTCAAAGGTATCGGCGCCGGACCCGACGATGAGCACGATGAGCGCGACTCTGATGCCGTCGCACCGGGTCTTCGGGCCGACGGTTCCCGCGCTGAGGCCCCAGAGGGCGACGGGCGGTCACCATCGCGCGAGGGGCGTCGCCGTGCGGGTGACCGCGATGGGCGCCAAGTACAAGCGGACCGACGTCGAGGTGGCGCGCCAGATCGGCGAGGGTTCCTTCGGCGTCGTCTACCAGGGGAAGCTCGACGCGAGGCGCGCTGGGGACGTGGTCCTCAAGCGCCCTAAGCTCACCGTGGAGGGAGCCGCGGAGCTTCAGGAGGTGGAGGCGTGGATGAACGACAGGGTGACGCGCGACGCGCGCGGGTCGTGCGCCGACTTTCTCGGATCTTTCCGCGTCACCCCCGACGAGTCGTACCTCAACCAGAGCGAGGGAGTCATCGCGAAGGAGGGGCTGTGGCTCGTGTGGAAGTTCGAGGGCGATCGCACGCTCGCGCAGTACATGGCGCAGCCCGATTACCCGGCGGGCATCGCCAAGGCGCTCCTCAACCGCGACGGCTCGTCCAGAGGCGATCCCGCGGTGGAGCTCGAGGTGACGCAAGCCGCGATGCGCCAGCTGTTCAAGAACCTCGCGTCCGTGCACCGCGCGGGCCTCGTGCACCGGGACATCAAGCCCCACAACCTCGTCCTCACCGACACCAACGTCACCGGCGAGAGGGAACCGCGGTTCAAGATCATCGACCTCGGAGCTTGCGCGTGTTTCCGAACCGGCATGAACTTCGCCCCCGACGAGACAATCATGGACCCGAAGTACGCGCCCCCCGAGGAGTTCCTCATCCCGAGCGACGACGCCCCGGACATCCGCAAGCTCTTCGGCCCCGTCGCGCTCGCCGCGGGTAGCGCCGCGTGGGTGCAGCACAAGCCCGACAGGTTCGACATGTACAGCGCCGGCGTCGTCATGATGCAGCTGGCGCTCCCGTCGCTTCGGACCAACTCGGGACTCATCACGTTTAACCGATCGCTCAAGCGCTGCGGGTACGACCTGTTCCTGTGGAGGGACCTGAACCGCGGGCAGCTCAGCAGGTCCAAGACGGCGGTCCTCGACGCGGGCGACGGCGCGGGCTGGGATCTCGCGCGCGCGCTCCTTCGACCCAGGAGCTACGACGAAGACGCCTGGGCCGCCGCGCAAGTCTCGGCGGAGCGAACGGCGGCGCAGACTTCGAAGAATTCGTTCAAGGGTGACGAAGAAGAGGATGAGGATGAAGACCCGTACGCGCGTTTGATGGACGCGAACGGCGAGCGGCCGTCCGCGGAGGAGGCGATGCGGCACAGGTTCTTCTCGGTGGACCCGGCGGAGGTGGCCGCGCTGGTCGCGTCGCAGACCAAGTCGGTGACGTACAGCGCGGGCTCCTTCGGGATGGGCGGCATCTTCGGTCTCTTCGGCGGCGGGTCCAAAAAAGATTCGGGTTCGGATCGACGGGACGGCGACGCGTCGGATCGATCGGACGATCTGGACGCCGCGGACGAGTTACTCGAGGAGAGGAGCGTGCTGTCCGACATGTTGGGGCTCGAGAAGCGGATCAGCAAGCAGCAGGACCTCATCGCGAAGCAGAGCACGACGATCATGCGACTCAGGCAGGAGGGCGCGCCGCGGGAGGAGGTTGAGAAGGAGCAGCGAACGCTGGAGAAGATGAACATCGGGCTCCAGTCGCTGCTCCGCTCGTTTTCGTTCTCGCAGGTGGAGGCCAAGACGACGATGATCAAGGCGGCCACGGAGATTCAGGCGGAGCTCGACGACGCCGGGGTGACCCAGGATGACAAACCCGACGCCCTGAGGGGTTTCATGCGCAACATCTTCGGCAAGAGGGCGAGCGAGGCGGCGTACGGTGCCGCCGACGTCGCCCTCGACGCCGTCCTCGACATCCTCAAAGGTTCAGAGCGAACGACGAACAAAGGGCCGAACAAGGACAAGGACCGATCGTCGACCCCCTCCCGCGCGTCCAAGAAGGAGATGCTCTCCGAGTCCATGAAGCAGGCGAGGGAGGGAGGCGTCGGTCCGCCCGGGTCGGGGTCGCCGATCAAGAACACAGATGAGGACGACTCGGCCGAGGACGACACCGCGCGCGATCCGGCTGAGCTCAGGCGCCGCATGGACGACATCAAGCTCGAGATGGTCGCCGTCGCGGAGCAGATGGCCGAGATGGAACGGAGGTTACTGGCGCAGCAGGCGGATCTGGAGCGGCGCCAGCGCGATCTCGAGGCGTCGGCCGTCTCGAAAGGCGGGACGGGACTCGACGATTTCGTCTCCGAGGCGGCGGACGACGACCGCATCGTCAAGACGCTGAAGCCGTCGGGGGCGTCGATGCGGACGGACATCGAGAACATCGAGCAGACCAAGCAGGAGATTCAAGACGCCCTGAGCCGCATGGATAAAATGCAGAAGGACAGTAAAGATCTGCTGTGAGGGAAAAAAACTCTCTCGCGCCGCGACGATTGATGATCACGGGCTGGCGCAGGAGGACGAGCCCGCGGCTCGTGATCGGTTTATCTATTTGCGTTATCGTTTGAAATGGACTGAACGTTGTACTCTTAAGCGTCGCGCCGCTCGGGACTGACTCGGCGTCGCGGCCGGCGACGGTCTCGCGTTACACTTCCTTTGGTCGCCTTTGGCTGCCGAGGGTCAAATCGAATCTTCGCGAGCGCTCGGCGGTGCGTCAGCTCGCTTACGGGATATCTTTTGAAACGTTGGGCACTGACGGAGGCCCGGGGAGGGAGGATGGCCGGAGGTAACGATCGGTCGTCCGTCCCCGACAAGGGGATGGGCAAGCTGAACCTCAACGCCGTGGAGTTCAGGCCCCCGCCCGCGTCCGCGCCCGCGCCCGCGAATCCCGGAAGGGCCAGCGTCGGTGGAAAAAAGGGCTCCAAAGGTCATGGGAGTTATCGGAACCCCGGCGATAACCGCGGCGGGCGCCAGCGGCGCGAGGAGAAGGACGCCGAGGGATCCGAGGCGCGCGGATCCGGCAGGGGTCGAGGCAAGGGCCAGGCTCCGCGCGCGGTTCCCCGGGCCAAGGGCACCGGCGCGACCGACCCAAACGCCGTCGGGTCCCCGTCCTCCTCGAACGGAGCGGATCTCGTGCACCCGGACGCCTCCCCCGGGGCTGGCCCCTGCCGCCGCGGCGTGCGCGCCGACTTCCTCCTCAACTTCACCTCCCCGCACCGCGAGAACCTCGTGGGGGCCAACACCGAACGCGCCCGCGGGACCGGCCGCGGAGGCGGCCGCGGCGGGGGCGCCGCGTCCGCCCACGGCAACCGAGGCCACCGCCATGGCCCCCATCCCTCGAGGGGCCAGCGAAGGAGCGTGTACCGTAAGGAGCTCTTCCTCCAGGCCAACTTTCGCTTCCTGGTCGCGGACTGGGCGGACCTGAGGGGCGCCGCGTCGGACCCGGACCACATGGTCGACTGGGACGACGTGGTGTTGGTCGAGATGGCTTCGGCGACGCCGCTGTCGTGCCCGGTGTGCCTCGACGAGCCGATGACTTGCGCGCAGGTGACGCTGTGCGGACACGCGTTCTGCTTCCCGTGCATCGCGCGGCACGCGGCGACGGTCAGGAAGGAGGGCGAGCCGGCGAAGTGCCCGATGTGCTTCACGCCGCTGAGGCTGGCGGACCTTCGGACGGTGCGACGGCGGCCGATCGACCCCATCGGGGAAGAAGCCGCCCCCTCCGCCTTAGGCGGGGGGTTGGAAAACGACGGCAACCTTCGCAAGCCGCCCGGCGTCGACAAAGGCGTCGCTAAGAACGCTCGTCTGACGCTGCTGAGCCGAAGAAGGGATAGCGCGGTGCCCATCCCGGTGCGCGCGGCCGGCGGCCGAACGAGTCGGGCGAACGACGAGTCGGGTGAGCCGAACGACTGGCCGAGGTCCACGCACGGCGCCGACGGCGGGCGCTGCGATCTCTTCGCCAAGTACACCCTCACCGCGGACGAAGCCCTGCTCGGGGAGGAGGAGAGCGGCGCGCTGGAGCAGAGGGTCGCGTTCATGGCCGCCGAGGGCGGCGCGGAGGCGGAGCAGGAGCTCCCGTTTACGCTCCTGGCGTGCGACGCGATGCAAGCGCGGCTGGAGGCGTGGGCGGAGAAGCGCGCGAGGGCGTCGAACCTCCCGCCGCCGCCGAAAGGCCCGAGCCGCGGGGACGCCGCCGCTAAGGCGGCGGAGAGGGCCGCGGAGAGGGCCGCGCGGGAGCGGTCGATGGACGGCGCGTTCCCCGCTCTACCGGGATCCAATCCCTTAAACGGGGGAGCGGGGGGCGGGCACCGGTCGAGGCGGCCGCCGGGGATGACCGCCGCGGATTGGCACGATCACTCGGTGGCGTTTCTGATGGGCAAAGCCGTGGAGGCGGCGAGCGCCTTCACCGACGAGGAGGACGAGGATGAATCGGAGTCGGACGCCGAGTCCGACGCCGAGTCCGAGCCGCGAGGGCCCGCCCCGAGGGACGGCGCCGGAGGGACGGGATTCGAGGGCGGGGAAGGGTTCGAGGGGTCGGAGGCGGCGGGCGGGAGCTGCGACGCGGTGGGAGCCGCCGCGGCGGAGGACATGGACGCGCACACGGTCGAGAGCGGCGGCGTCATCGGCGCGACGTCGTCGTCGCCGTCCGCCCCGTCGACCCGGCAAACCCATCCCTCCGGCCCGTCCTCGAACGGCCCGCCCCCACCCCCCACCCGCACGGAGGTGTACTACTTCTACCAGGCGGAGGATGGCCAACCCGTCGTGCTTCACGGCGCGTGCGTTCGCGCGCTGCTCGCGCACCACGGTTCGTACGATTCCCTCCCGACGACGCTCGAGGCGCCGGTGGTGGAGCTGGAGCGACACACGCAGGACGAGGACACGCGTCGTCGGGCCGCGCACCTCCGCCACCTCCCGCTGACCACGCAGTACGCCATCGCGGAGTTGGACATGACGAAGCTCGTGCCGGCGGAGACGCTGAGGGGCGTGGACGGGGAGGAGCTTCGAAGACGGGAGGAGCGCCGGCGGAAAAGGGCGGATGCCGAGCGAAAGGCGGAGGCGGCGGCGCTCGCCGCGGAGGCGCGGGAGAGGCGCAACGCGCGCGTCTTCTCCGCGGACAAGCGCGGCGCGATGCCCGACGTTCGGGGATTGGCGGGTAGGAGGAGGGCGGCGGGTAGGAGGTCCGGCGACGCGTGCGACGACGACGACGACGACGTGATTAACGACGCCGCCGGATTGATCCAATCTCGCGCCCGAGGAGGCGCGGCGGGTCTCACCCCCGAGGAGGCGCTCGCCCGCGCGAGGACGTTCGCGGAGGAGGAGGAGGCGGCTTTCGCGGCGGAGATGGCCGCGGCGAGGGAGGCGGCGTTCGCGGCGGCTGGTCCGCGGGGGGCTTCGTTCTCGAGGGTGGCGCGATGGGGTTTCGCGTCGGGGCTCGACGCGCCGTCGCTGACGCCGGACTATACAGCCGGCAACGCGTTCGGCCCGTCTCTGTCTGCGACGCGGCCGGGGTTGGCGGCCGGGGGTGACGGCGTCGGGTCGGGTGGGGCGTGGGGCGCCGCGGCGAGGTCCGCGGAGCCGTCGGCGGCGGCGGCGGCGGAGGAGGAGGAGGGGCGGCGGCGAAAGGGGAGGAAGGGCACGGTGCTGTTCGAGATGGGGGGCGCGAGACGGTACTGAGCCGCGACGGGGCTCTTCGTTCGTCGGGCTTTTCGTTCGTCGTTCATCGCGACTCTAGTCTACGTACGTACATAGCTGTGAATCTTACGAGCGTGCGTTTTTCCCTTTCTCCTCCGTCGCGTGCGAGCCGTGCCCTCGCGTATCGACGCCTTGCTTGACAAGCCTGATTTTCTTGCTTTTCCAAGTGCGATTTCGAATTTCACCGTGGCCCGAGCGCAGATCGGCGCACGCCGGCGGGCTGACTGGAGCCGCGACCGAGACGATCCGAGACGCGCTCGGGGTTACTCATCAGCGGTGATGACCCCCGAGACCCGCGGTTGGGCGTAGAACGGGCGAGGCGCGTCAGCGGCGAGGGAAGGATGACGGGGCGCCGAGAAGGAAAGATGCGGTCCGGGTTGACAACGGGGAGTTGGGCGGCGACGCTGCTGACGCTCGCGCTCCTCTCCCCGCTCGCCGGCGTCGCGCACGGCTCCGGCAACCCCGCGCCGACCTCGTATCGCTTCGCGCCGTCGCCGACCCGCGGCGACAACGCGACGTGCGAGGCGCGATACGCGCGCGCGGTGTCCGAGCTTCGCCGGGGGATGGTGACTGGCTGCCTCCACTCGCTCGACGACGCGGTGGTCCGGTGCGACCCGTCCTCCGCGCCGCACGCCTCCGCATCGGACGCCGCGATCGGCGCGCGTGCCTCCTTCCTCCGCGCCCGGGTCCTCCTCCTCGACGGCGACTGGGCGGCGGCCGAGGAAGCCGCGACGGCCGCGCGAGAGTGGAGCGCGCATCGCGCCCTCTCAGACCCGGACGCGACGCACCACCACCGAGCGCTCGACGCCGCCGACGCCATCATCGCCGAGGCCAAACGCGTGAGGTTTTTGCACGACGCCGCCGTCGGCGCCGCGCGCGAGTTCAGGCACGAACGCGCGTTCTGGACCGCGGGGGAGGCGCTGCGAACGTCGTGGCGATCGTACGATCTCCTCATCGTTCGGGCCAAAGCCGGGGTGGAGTTGGATCTCTACGCGTCGGTGCGACAGGACGTCGCCCGAGCGCTCAAGATCCGCCCAAAGTCTCCGGACGCCCTCCGGACCCTCGCGGAGGCTTTGCGCCGGTGCGTGAGGACCACGCGAGCGCTCGAGCTCAGCGCCGGGGTGCTTCGCGAATGCCTCCGAGCCACCCCGGACGACGGCGGGTGTCGACGCCAGCTCAGACGCGATCAATCGCTGCTGACGTCTCTTAACGACGCGGCCGGGGCCGAGCGCGAGGGCGACTACGCGAGGGCCGTGAACGCGCTCGTGGAGTTTGGCCGAAAGGACGGTCGCGGTTTGTTCAAGGCTGGGACCGACGCGGCGCTGTGCAGGGTATCGTCGCTCGCGGCGAGGACGAAACGGCTGGCGAGGGCGGCGAGGGGGAGGGGGCGAAAAGGGGGTGCCGAGGGGGGTGCCGAGGAGGACGAGTGGGGCTTCATCGAACGCCTCCGCGGGTTCGGATCGCGGGTCGGCGAGGTGGGTGGCGAGGAGGAGGACGACGACGACGAGTGGGGCGACGTCGCCGCGGAGCGAGCGGTGGGTTGGTGCCAATCGGCGATTCCCGCGCTGGAGGCGATCGTCGAAAAGAACGGCGGCGGGGACGGCGGGCACGACGCGACGGAGCTGGCGAGGGCGTACGCCAACCGGGGTTGGGCGCGGTTGCTCCGCGGAACGGTGGACGCGGCGGACGCGGACTTGGCGGCGGCGAGGCGGGCGCTGGAGGATTTCTCGCTCCTCGCCGAGGAGGTTGTCGACGAGGACTTCGACGACGACGACGACGACGACGACGACGACATCGATCGAGTGGGGTCCTCCTCATCCTCATCATCGACATCGTCATCGTCCTCTTCTTCGTCGTACGGCGGCGAGTTGAGGCCTGAGGTCAAACGCGGGTCGGGTTCGATTGACGGCGTTTCGCGATTTGCGACATCCGTCGACGACGACCTCGCCTCGTTGGCCCGCGCCGTCGCCAAATGCCGCGAGGCGCTCAAACCGAGGGACCTGTACGCCGTGCTGGGTTTGACCCGCGCGGACGCGGACCGACCCGACTGGCGCTCGGTGCTCAAGAGGGCGTACCGCGCGCTGGCGCTGCTGTTCCACCCGGATAAGAACCCGAGGGATCCGGACGCGGCGGCGGCGAGGTTTTTGGAGATTTCGGAGGCGTACAAGACGCTCGCGGACGACGACGCGCGCGCGCGGTACGACGGCACCGGCGTCGCGGGGGTCCACCAACCCGACGGCCAGTCCGACCGTTGGGGATCCGAGAAACCCCACCCGACCGGCGCCCGACCAACCGACGGCGGACGCGAGAGGGGCCCGCCGAAGGGTCGGGGCGCCCCCGAGGATTGGAAGTTTCAGTTTGATAAAAGAGACGTCGACGCGGACGGGTTCGCGCGGGGGCGGTGGGTGCACAAGGAGACCGGCGAGAACGCGGACGGGACGCGTGACGTGTCCCCGGCGAGGCGCAAGAACCCGTGCGCGCGTCGCCACGTCTGCGTCGAGGGTTTAGGCGGCGTGCCGTCCGCGGGGATACCGCGAGGCCGGGTCAGGGACGTGCCGACGGCGGTGACGGACTCGTCGAGCCCGCGAAACTCGGCGCGCGCGAGGCTCGTGGTGAACCACCTCGGGTTCCAGACCCTGGAGGTGGGGTTCACGCTCGCGCACAAGGATCGCGCCGGGAGGGGGGGGACGGAAGGGGGGGACGCGGCGGGCGGGGAGTCGACGGGAGAGTTTCCCGACGGACCCGCGTATGGGCGGAATGGGCAAAACGACCCAGGGGACCCGCTTCGGCTGCTCGTCCGCGAACGGCTCCGCGCGCTCGTCTCCGCCGTCGCCGCCGCGCTCACCCCGGGCGAGGGGACCGGCCTGCGACTCGGCGTGAATAACGGTAAGAGGGACCGCCACGACCTTTCCCCTTCATCAGCCGCGTGGGTCGCGAAGGACGCCGACGATGATACCGAGCGGCGAATCTCCGACGTGTTGCGACGGGTGATCCACGGCGCGTCCCGGGGCGCATACGCGGATCGCGACCGGGCGGAGGCGACGCGCGCCATGCGTCGATTCGCGTCGGCGGCGGCGCTACGGCTGGCGCGGATCGGCGCGCTGGGATTGGACGCCGGCCGCGGCTCCTCTCAGTCGTCGTCGTCTGACCCGCGGACGTCAAACTCGGAATATTCCCGGGATTCGTCGTCGTCGTTTGGGGAAAACTCAAAGTTTGGGGAATCGTCCGCGGCGATGACCGCCGCCGCGGAGTTGTGCGATAACCCGACCGTCGCGGCGCGAACCCTCTCGACCCCGTCCGAGGCGGAGATGGCGGCCGCTCGCGAGAAACTGACGGGCGCAGGCGCGGGCGAAGGCGAAACCGACGCGTCGCTCGGCGGGTGGGTGTACGCCGTCTGGGGAAAGGCGGACCGGACGAGGGTTCCGGGGCGCCGGGGCCACGTGGCGGGCCGCGACGGGGCCACTCGGTGGGGTGGCGGCTGGCACGGGGGCGACTTCGACGACGACGACGAGGAGGAGGACGACGAGGAGTACGTCGTGCGACCTGGGGACTCGGTGTGGTACGAGGTGAAGTGGTTGAGCGCGGTGTCGGTGGACCCGGACGATCCCGTCGCCGGATCGAATCCCGCGCGCGCCGAGGATGACGAGGATTTTTCCGAGGACCGCGAGGATGTGGACGGGTGGAACGCGAGCGGGGGTCACCGCGCGGGCGCCGGCGCGACGAATGACGGCCGGACGGCTCCGGATCATCTCGGAACGATGTCCGATTTCGCCGACTACTCCGCCCCGGCGTTCGTGTCCCTGGACGTGGAGTGCGACGACGGCACGCGTCTGTCTCGCACCGACGCGCTCGACGACCGCGGCCTCTACGCCAACCCCCGGTCCGACCTGCGGGGCGCGACGCGCAGGTTCGGTGAGAGCGGTTGGCTTTCCCGGCGCGTCGCGTTCCCGCGAGAGTTTTGGGGCAAAAAGCTGTCGCGGTGGGCGGCTGGGTGCGAGGGGGTCCCGCCCGGGACGTCGGTGAGGGCGAGCGTGCGTAACGTGCGGGTGGTCGGGGCGGACGGCCGGGAGGTGTTCGCGGCGTTGCCGTCGCACGGCAGGCCGCGGGTGATCTCGGACGGGGACGAGTCGTGATCAATCACCCCTCCGCCAAACTGGGAGTGAATAATTCATCGTCATCATTCGCGCCGCTCGATATCGCTAGCTAGTGTCCCATGACCACGGGGTCGCCGCCTCGGACGCGTCTCTTCCCCTCTCTCTCTTGAACGCCGCGCGCTAGATGACCTCCTCTCCGTCGCCCCACATCCACCCCTGCAGCAGCTTGACCAGGACGAAGAGCACCGCCGCGAGGGCGAATCCCCGAACCACCCCCGTCGGCACCGGCTCCTGCAGCGCGTCCATGCGGCTCGTGCGCGTCCTCCACGCGCGTTGGGCGGAGGACCCTTCGCCGGACGCGAGCCCCTCGGTCTCATCGTCCGCGCCTTCGCCGTCGGAGCGCGCGTAGACGGCTGAGCGGCGCATGGGGAGGACTCGCGCGTCGTGGCACTGGGACCCTCCGATGAGGGAGGCACGAAAGCACGAAACGGGCGACTCGTGTCTCCGCTCGCTAATTCGATATTTCCCCGAACCGTTCCTAACCGTGCGAGGCTGTCGGGGACTTCGTGGGAAACGGTCCCTCTAAACGTAAATAGAGTTCTGCACCCATGGTATTTTCACAGTGGTTAGTTTTCGTGAGCCGGCCCTATGATATTCTCGTGCGGCGTCGAAAGGGTTTGCGAGGATAAGGATCGTGGGGTGGCGGCACGGACGTGGCTGGAGGATTCGCGTCGGGTTTCTCACCACGACACGCGCGCCCGGCACGCACACGCCGCCGCCGCCAGAAACCGAACCGAGTCCCTCGTTCGCCCACGCACCGACCGAGACCCGCCGGCGAGAACCGACGTCGCCTTCGAAGCGCGCGTCCCGAAACCCCCCCCCGCGCGAGGCTTCCGTGAAAAGGTTGAAAGAAAAGGCACGCGAACGATGACGACGATGTCGTGCTCCGCGACCTCCGCGTCCGTGGCCCCAACGCTCGCGCGCGCCAACGCGGCTCACCCCGCGCGCGCGACGATCATCGCGCGCGCCGCCAACCCCGCCGCGAGCCGCACCCTCGCGCGCCTCTCCTCGCGCGTCGCCGAGGTGAGCCGGGGCCTCGCCCTCTCCGTGGCGGCCGGCGCGAACGCCGGCGCGCACGCGCGGAGGATCTCCGTGCTCGTCGAGGCGCGCGGCCGCGGTCGACGCGGCGGCGGCGGCCGACGCGGTCGCGGTCGACGCCCCTGGCGCCGCGATATGAACACCGGCCCGCCCCGCAACGAGGAACTCGACCTGCCGGAGGCTCGCATAATCGACGAGGACAAGGAATTCGTGGGCGTCATGAGCACCGACGAGGCCATGGTCATCGCCGAGGAGGCCGGGCTGGACCTCGTCCTGGTCAGCCCCGACGCCAACCCGCCGGTGTGTCGCATCATGAACTACTCCAAGTTCAAGTACGAGAACGAGAAGAAGGCGAGGGAGACCCGCAAGAAAGCCGCCGCGTCCAGGGTGGAGGTCAAGGAGCTCAAGATGCGCTACAACATCGACATCCACGACTACGGCGTCAGGCTCAGAGCCGCGCAGAAGTTCCTCGGTTCAGGCGACCGCGTGAAGGTCATCTGCCAGTTCCGCGGAAGGGAGAACGAGTTTCGCGATCTCGGCCGCGACATGTTCATGCGCTTCGTCGACGACGTGGGCGCCGATCTGTGCAACCTGGACGGATCGCCGTCGATGGAGGGCAACCGCATGGTGATGCTCCTGTCTCCGGTGAAGGAGAAGAGGGCGGTGGCGCAAGACGGACCGTCCAGGCGCAAGAAGCTGACCAGGAAGGAGAAGGAGGCCATGTCCGCCGAGGCCAGGGCCAACGGGTCCGCGGCTGACGACGAGGATGACGAGTACGACGACGAGGAGGGCGACTGGGACGAAGACGACGACGACGAGGGGTCCTGGGACGAGGACGACAACGGGTCGTACGAGGAGGAGGAGGAGGAGGAGGAGGTCATGGTGTTCTCCAAGAAGAACTGATGAGGGTGACGGGATGATCCACGAGTTGGGGGCGCGTTATTATTATATCTTCCTTGGGTTTTGATCAGAACGCGAGAGACACGACGCGTCTGCAAAGTTTTGGAATTGCGATATCTACAAACCCCGCGGGGCGAACGAACCGCCTCGCCTCCCGCGCGCGTCGCCCCCGATTGCTCGCGATGTGTCGTAATCTTCACCGTCGGTTCCATCCCCCTCGACGTTCGCGTCGTCGTCGTCAGCCGGACGCCTTCGTCGTCTCTTTCTTTCACGCCTCGAGCCTGGGCACCGCCGGGAGGACCGCCTCGGCGTGAACCTCGACCCGGAACCCGAAATCCTTGAGCGTCGCCTGGTGCGTGATCCGCACCGGCCTCTGCTCCTCCACCATGCCGAGGCTCTCGAAGTAGCTGTTCCAGGCGCGGTACATGTGATCCGCGGTGCGAATGTCGCTGAGGTAGACGTTGACCCGAAGCAGGTGGTGCGGGTCCGTGCCAGCCTTCTGCAGCAGCACCGTCATGTGCTCCAACGCCTGCCTCGTCTGCGCCTCCACGAACTGGTTCTCCGTGTTGAGCGCGACGATGCCGGTGAGCCACACCATCCTGCCGAAGGTGACTATGGGCGAGTACCCGGGCTTGGCGCCGCGGATTTGCACGCGCTTAATCTCCGGATTGATCGCGGCGTCGTCCAAAAACGGGGGAGCCGCCAGGTTGGAAGACGCGCTCAGGGTCGTGCACCGCGCGTCCAGCTCGGCAATCTTGAGCTTCTGCAGCTTATTCTCCTGCTCGAGCAACGCCAGGCGCTCGTAGACGTTTTGAAGTATGTCGTCCCCGACGCCGTCGCCCAGCGACATCGCCGCGCCGTTGGAGATGAGCCCGGTGGCGGGCGAGGGCATCGAGGACAACCCGCCGAAGCCGCCGTGGGGCGCCACGGCCATCGCCATCGTCCCCGCGTGATGAATCGCCCGCGCGGCCGGGACGGACCCGTCCATCCCCTCCCCTCCGTTCGCGTGCGCTCCGTTCGTGTTCTCCGGGTCCGCGGGCGCGGGCACCGCACGAACGCCGTGCGCCGACCACATGTGCTCGATGAGCTGCGCGCGGCCGGCGAAGCGCGCCTGGCAGTTGGAGCACGTCTTGGCCTGCGGCGCGAGCTCGAGGGGCTCGAGCTCGTCGTCGTCTCGGTCTCGCGGCGCGGCGGCGCGACGGGCCCTTCCAGTGGCGCCCGCCCTTCCTGTGGGCGCCCGGGCGGGCGCGGCGGGCGCGGGGGCCTTGCCCTGCTTCAGCGCCTCCTTCCTCTCGCGGCTGATCCTCTTGAACTCTTCCCAGAGCTCGATCCCGCGATCGCGCTCCTCCCGGTCTTTGCCCGTCTTGTGGTGATTCATGTAGTGTCCCGGCATGCCCTGCGGGCCCCTGAACTCAAATTGGCAGATGGGGCACGTGTTGCGGTACTCCGTCTTGGCGCGTTTCGCGTCGCCCCCCGCCGTCGCCGCCGCTCCTCGCTTCCGAGCGTTCGCGTTGAACTCCACAGCCTGATTGTAGTTGGCCTCGCTGTCGCCGTCGCCGTCCTCGTCGTTCACGGCGGTGATGGCGGCGAAGCGTGCGACGCCGCCGGGGGTCGGGCGCTTGCCCGTCTGCTGCCCCTCGTCGTCGTCGTCGTCCTCGTCGTCGGAGGATGAGACGGCGGTGGCGTCCTTGTCGCTGCGGCCGCGCGTGCCCCTGGAGCCCGTCAGCGCCGCGCGCATCTCGAAGACGGCGTCGTCGTCGTCCATGTCGGACACGCCGCCGCGGGAACCGCCCTCGGACTCGGTCTCGACCTCGCCGGCGGCGTCGACGGCGGAGGCGCGAGCCTGACGACCGCCCCGCCCGCCCCGCCCGCCCCGCCCGCGACCGCCTCTGCCGCCTCTGCCGCCTCTGCCGCCCCTACCTCGGCCGCCCCTACCTCGGCCCCTACCTCCGGCGGCGGGCGCGACGACGACAACCTCGTCCTCGATGCGCCAGTTGTCCCGCTTGTCGAGGTGTGCGCTCGTCACGTGCTTCTTCAGGCCCGCCCCGGATTTGGCGATTTTGCCGCAAAACCCGCACTTGCACTCGCCGCTGCGCATGCGGATGTGGACACCCGGGGTGTTGCCCTTGGGAGTCGCCGCCTTGGGGGCCCCTCGGCCGGGGTGCTCAGCCTGGATGATGGCCTCGACATCCTCGCTGCGCCGGTGCGGGCGCTTGGACCTGCGCACGTCGTCCTCGTCGACGTCGCCGCGGGAGCCCCGCCGCTTCGAGTCGGGCGTCGGACCCTTACCGGCGTTTGTACCCGGCGTTGTACCCGCATCCTCCGACCCGTCGCCTTCGTGGCCGGTGGAGCTGTCCTTGTCCTCCTCGGGGGCGGTGGGGGCAACCCTGGGCGGCGCCGGCTTCCTCGCGGGCGGCGTCGGCGTCTTGATCGAATCCGTCCTGACCATGAAGTGCCCGGGGGGCACCATCGCCGGGTCGAAAGCCTCGGGAACGGCGTTGCACGTGTAGATGTGCCGCTTGAGACCGTTCGGCTTGAACTTCTCGCCGCAGAAGCAGCACGACTTCCTGCCCTTGCCCGTCTTGATGGGGAGGACGGAGTACCCGGCGAGCGGCGGCGGCGCGCCCGAGGCGCCGACATTCGCGGCGGGCTCGGGCGCGGGCGCGGGGGACTTGGCCGGCGGGGCCGAGACCGGGGTCGCGCCGCCCGCCCGCTCGGCGACTTCCTTCTCGGCGGGATCTCGCGCTAAGATCTCGTCCACCTCGTCGAGGTTGTCCGGGTGGGCGGAGATGTAGTGGCCGTTGAGGAGGTCCACCCTGGCGAAACCCTTGGCGCAGGCCTCGCAGCCGGCGATCTTGCCCTTGTACTGCGCCGCCGAGGGAGCAGCCGGGGCCGAAGCGGGCTCGGGCGCGGGCTCGGCAGCCGGGGCCGTGGCGGGCTCGGGGGCGGGAGCGGTCGCCGGAGGGGGCGCGGATGCGGCGGGTGTCGCGGCGGGCGCATCCGGGGCGGGCGCGTCCGGGGCGGGCGCGTCCGGGGCGGGCGCGTCCGGGGCGACCCGCGTGGCGAGAAAGGCTTTGGCTCCCCGACCGCCGCCCCTCCCTCGACCCCGACCCCGCCCGCCGCCCCTCCCGCCGCGGCCGCCGCCAGCCTGCTTTACCGTGGCTTGCTGCGCGAGGCTGGGCGACGGGGTGTCATCGCGCGCCGTGGTCTCGAGCGCGCCGTAGATGGACGTCGCGACGTTTTTCCAGTCGGCGGATTTGGCCGTCGCCTTTGGGGCGATGATCGGCTTGTCGTCGTCGGAATCAGATGAGTTTTCGCTCCCATCCTCGATGGGAGCGACCTGCACCTTGTGCGTGCCGTTGCCGTTCGCGACCGCGGCGCTCATGTCGCCTCGCGTCGTCGTCTCGTCGATGGTTCGGTCGGTTTTGAGCGCGAGGGGCGCGTGCGGATCCAGCTGCGCGACGATCTCGTTGATCGAGTGCCTCGCCGGTCGCAGTTGGGTGCGTTCCACGACCGCCGCGGCGGTTGCGTCTGATCCGCGCGCCTTGTCCGGGGATGAGCCGCGGTCGGCGGAGGCGTCGTCGCGGCGCGCGGACGAGGGCGTCGGGGTCCTGCGTTCCGCGTCGGAGTTCGAGTTTTCGATGTCCGTCGAGTCCTCGGCCCCACCGTGGATCATACACCGGCGCGGATCTGGCGGATCTGGGGGCCGACGATTGGGGCGCGTCAGCGAGGCGCACCACGCCAGGTGGGAAGGACGGGCGCGAACCCTGATTGGCGCCGGGACGCGAGGGACCGGGCGCGGGGGCGAAGAACCGCGGGTTCGACACGCGGGTTCGGACGAACCGATGCCGGGAGAGCGATTCGCCGGATGGACTCCGCGGGAGGTGGCTCACGCGTCGCGAGCGCGCGCGGAGGAGGAGGCCCGGGCGGCGCTCTTGTTCGCGCGCGAAAGGGCAAACGGAGAGCCGAGGCAATTCTCGGCCAAAAGAGGGGGGGGTGCCCGCACCTTGATCGCAGCCGTCGCCCGACTTCCGGTACCTATTGAGTGAACGACGCTCGGATCTGCCTCGGTCCGTCGATGTCAACGAAGAAGCAGCCCACGAAAGCGGGTCGATCGACGCGCGCGTCTCTCAATGCCGGCCCAATCCGCGCCCGAACGAACCCTTCACGAGTCACTCGCCACCCAACTTTCTCCGGATCCGCATCACACGCTGCGTGCCAGCCAGGCGGGGACGAAAATTGCTGCAAACAAAACCTTTTTTGTGACTGCCTGGCCCTGGCGCTGCAAACAACCCGGAAAAACGAGACGGATTCCTGGGTAAATAAACACAGAGACCTGTTTATTTACCCTCAGCGATCACGTCTGATGCTCGCATCTGATTGGATCACCGTCGTACCGTCATCAGGGCGCATCGCATCTCGGCGGAGGGAAAGGTTCGCCATCTCTGCGGCCCCCCCACGCCAGCCGCGCAGAGGCGGAGGAGCGCAGGTCACGGTAGGACGCGACTGCGCATCGGCGTGTACCCGAGCGAATCCCGCGTATCAAACCGCGGCGTACCGTACCGCGCCAGTCCCAGTCACGGACGACCCACTCGCGACGCGCCCGCACGCACCGCCGCGCCCGCTGGGTTAACCTTTATCGCCCCGTCCCCGTCATCGCCGCGAAAGCCTCCACGCACGCTTCGTCTGAACCATGAGGCGCGCGGCGAGCACGTCGATGCACAACCTGCAGGAGCTGGTCAATCCAGGTCCTGGGGGCACGATGCTGGATCGCATCGCCCAGCTCGAAGCCGAAGAGGCCCGCGGCACCAGCGTCGACCAGTCCGAGCGGGTCGTCATCGTGTGCAATTCCCTCCCGCTGAAGATGAGGCACGACCCCGAGGGCAGCGAGGAGCGCGGGCACAGCTGGCACTTCGAGATGGATCCGGACTCCATCTACGCGCAGACATCCGTGGGCATCCTGGAGAAGACCTCCGCGGAGAAGGTCCTCTGGATCGGAGGGCTCGGATCCGAGGTTGAGCTCTTCGAGCAGGACGCCGTCGCCGAGGATCTGAGGGACAGATTCTCGTGCGTCCCGGTGTTCCTCGGAGCCGAGCTCAAGGACAAGCACTACAAGGGCTTCTGCAAGGGCTTCCTGTGGCCGCTCATGCACTACGTCCTGCCGATGTCCCCGCAGTCCGCGGGACGGTACAACAAGGTCAACTGGCAGGGATACCTGGCGGCTAACAAGCGCTTCGCGGATAAGGTGGTCGAGCACCTGAGCCCCGACTACGATTTCGTGTGGGTGCACGACTACCACCTGATGCTCCTGCCCACCTTTTTGCGCAAGCGGTACAACACCGTTCGGTGCGGGTACTTCCTCCACTGCCCGTTCCCGTCGTCGGAGATTTTCAAGACGTTTCCCAACCGAGACTTGGTCCTCCGAGGGTTGCTCAACGCCGACGTGGTGGGGTTCCACACCTTTGACTATGCCCGCCACTTCCTCTCCTGCACCACCCGCCTGCTGGGCCTGAACCACAAGACAGAGCGCGGTGCCCTCGCGATCGACTACTACGGCAGGAGCGTTTCCGTCAAGATATGCCCCACGGGGGTCGACGTCGCCAGGCTTCAGGAGGGGATCTTGTGGCCGGATAGCGTCCAGCGGCGACAAGCCTACCGGGCGCAGTTCGAGGGCCGCAAGGTGTTCCTCGGCGTCGACGACTTCGACGTTTTCAAGGGCATCGAGTTGAAACTCCAGGCGTTCGAGTTATTGCTGAGTCAGCACCCGGAGCTGGCGGACAAGATCGTCATGGTGCAGGTGTGCAACCCGGCGAGGGGCGACAGCCGCGAGCTGCAGGAGGTGCAGCAGGAGGTCTTCGACATCGTCGAGCGCCTCAACGCCACGTACGGCAGCATCGACGGCCGCTCGTCCAAGACCAGCAACGGCGAGTCCGGCAGCAACAATGTCGTCGAGCTGATCAACCGCGGGACGACTTTGGCCGAGAGGATCGCGCTTCTCTCGGTGGCGGACTGCGCCGTGGTCACCGCGACGCGTGACGGCATGAACCTCCTCCCGTACGATTACATCACCTGCCGCCAGGGTCCCATAAGCGTCGACGCCGGCACCGCGGACGGCTACCCTCAGCCCCGACAGTCCTCGCTGATCATGTCCGAGTTTGTCGGATGCTCCAGCTCACTCTCCGGAGCTTTCCGGGTGAACCCCTGGAACACCGACGACATCGCGGATGCGATGTACAGAGCCGCGCTGCTGTCTGGCGGCGAGGCTGAGGCGAGGCACGAGCGCCACTGGAAGTACATACACGAGCACACCGTCGGGTACTGGGCCGCGTCCAACATCAACGAGCTCAAGAGGCTCACGGACGGCACCGGGAACGCGCGGTGCTACGGACTCGGATTCGGCTTGAACTTTCGGGTCGTCACGATGGACCCAGATTTCCGAGCCATGGACACGGTGGCGTGCGCGGCGGACTACGGCAAGGCCAAGAAGCGAGTCTTACTCATCGACTACGACGGCACGCTGGTGCAGGCTGCCTCCTACGACGTCTCACCCGATGCCGAGCTCCTGAGTCATCTCACCGCCCTGGCGGCTGACCCGCGGAACGCCATGGTCTGCATTGTGTCCGGCCGCGAGCGAAAGCAGCTCGATAACTGGTTCCGCAACGTCCCCGGCATCGCGCTGTTAGCCGAGCACGGCTTCTGGTACAAGCCCCCCAACTGGAGCGGGTCCGAACCCAAGGACTGGCAGATGCTCGTCCCAGCGGGCACCGAGGAGACGATCAAGCGGTGGCGCGAAATCGTCGAGCCGATTCTGGATCAGTACCACGACGCCACCGACGGATCGCTCATTCGGGACAAGGGCACGAGCATGATCTGGGACTACCGCGACGCGGATCCCGACTTTGGCCAGTGGCAGGCCAAGGAGCTCATGGACCACCTGGAGTCGGTGCTCGTCAACGAGCAGGTGGACGTCTTCCCCGGTCACAACCACGTGGAGATCAAGGCTCACGGGGTCTCCAAGGCGACCCCGGTGGAGATGTTCCTCGGCGAAAATTGGCAGGTTCACCTCAGGCCGGAGAGCGAGGGCGCGACCCCGGGCAAGGTTGATTTCGTCATGGCCATCGGTGATGACAGGTCGGATGAGGAGATGTTCATGGCGGTTGACGAGCTGGTGCTCAACCCGGAGGGTGCGGTGGTTCAGAAGATGTCGTGCCCGATGCCCGGGAAGGAGAAGAGCAAGGGTCACGAGCACCTGAGCGTGTACTGCGTGACGGTGGGGCAGAAGCCGAGCAAGGCGGACTTTTACCTGGACGATTCGGACGACGTCGTGCAGCTGGTGAGGAACTTCACGGCCACCGGGCAGTCGCAGAGCCCGTCGACGTGAGAACATTTTGTGTCAATAGACCACCCCGTGAAACGTATACTACACCGTGACGTATGTATCCCCGCGCATACATCCTCACAACCTGGCGCGCTCGCCGCCTCTCCCGCCCGTCCTCTCCAACACCACCCTATCGCACACGGCGTCCGCGAGCGCGTACACGTCCACCCACGCCGAGTCCCAAGCCGCCGCCTTGCCCATCCCCGCGCGCGTCGCATCCGCCACGGTCTTCGCGACCCGCCGGCACGCCCCGACCTCCGCCTTTGACCACCTCCGCGGCGCCTTTCCTTTGTTTTTAACAAACTCCCCGAAGGCGTCCCTCGCGAGCTTTTGCGACAGGATCCTGCTGTCCCCTTCGGCGAACTTGCAGCACTGGAGGAAATCCGTGTTTTCAAACCCGGTGCCGGCCATCAACGCGTACGATCCAACCTCCTGCCGCAGCGCGTGACACGACGCTATCGACGTCTCCACCGCGCGAATCTTCGCGACGGCGATCGCGCGCGTCAGGTCGGTGGGCGGGATCGCGCCTCGCACCAGGCACGTCGCCAGTTCCGCCTCGCACCCGGCCACGAACGCGTCCATCGCGTCCAGCTGTGTCCCCGCCGTCGCGTACAGCGAGTTAAGTTGCGGAACGTCCGACAAGAACTGACCGGCGTCGCCCCGCATCGCGCACCGCTTACCGTCGCTGTACGCGCGAGTCGCCGCGAAGAGCCCGCGCGTGAACGTGAGGGCCGCCTGCGCGACGGCGACCCTTCCGGTGAACAGCCTCTGGCCGATCATGTCCATCACGCGAACGTTGTTTGACGCGGGGACGTATCGACCGTCAACGACGTCGCCGTACCGGTTCAACAACGCGGATTTCGGGACGCGCACGTGCTCGAACTCGATCCACGCGTTGTCCAGATCGTTACCGGTGGTCTTGCGCCCCATGTCACCCACCGTGATCCCCGCCGCGAGGCGTCCGTCTCGCGCATCCCTCAAATCGATGAGAAACGCGTGCGGTCCGCACCGCTGATTGCCCACGGTGAGGTTCGCCACGCACACCGCCTTCTCCGCGCACAGGCCCTGCGAGATCCAGTTCTTGGCGCTCCCCTCGGTGGGGGAGTTGATGATGAACGTCTCGGTGGCGGGGTCCCAGCGCGCGGTGGTGTTCACGACCAGACCCGAGTTCACACCGGCGAGTCGCTCGGTGAGGCCGAAGCATCCCAGCTGGCCCGCGTCTTGGATGGCGTCGAGCTGCTTGAGATGCTCGGGCCCGCCGAGGGCGACGACGGTCCCGGCGAAGAGGTTGTACTGCACCGTGAACCTGATCCAAAACCCCGGTCCGTGCTCGGGCGCGTGCCTCGCGAGCAGCCGGTGCGCGAGGAAGAAGCGGTCCGGCCTGTCCCTGATGTCGGTGAACCGGAGGATGCCGGATTTCGTCAGCGCGCGCAGGAAGGAGGCGCTGTCCTCGTAGGTGACGCCTTCGGAGCGCAGGTCGGCGACGCGGGAGGCGAAGGAGGATGCCCAGGACCCATCCTCGGCGTCGCGAGGCGCAAACCCGCCGTCCATCGCGGGAAGGGCCTGCATCGGGCGCGTTCGAAGTGCGCGAGGGGCGTTCGTAAACCCCCGGTTAACAAACAAGCGACCCGACAGGCGACTCGCCGCTTTTTTCGGGGCTTTTTCCGAGTCAGCACGTGTTTTCCCAGCCGTGTCGAATTCCTGGGTTGTGAACCCTCGTTTGGTCCCGGTGTCCGTTGTCCCAAGTTTCCGCGGCGCACCGAAGGACACCTGGAACATTCCGAGATTCGACCGCGAGTGCCCTCGACCGCGTCCCTGCGTCGTCCTCCCGAACCGCTCGCGGCAAAGCCCGCCCGCGCTGAGACGGACGTGCGCGGGGCTCCATCGACGCGGGCGCGCCTCCTCGAGCCCACGTTCCACGCGCCACCGGCGGTCGCGTCGTGAGCGAAGAGGCGCGCGCGGGGCGGAGCGGAGGGCGCGCCGGGCGGGGCTCGCGCGTTTGGCGGGAGAATTTGTCACGTGGCACGCGCCGGTGGGGAAGATGGGCGGATCCTGCGGTGCCGGCGCGTTGCCGTCGAGGCCGTGGACCGCGGCGCCCTCCAAACCGTCTCGATCGCGGCGTAGGGCGCGGTCGGGGCGCGCACCGCCCGGATCGGGACGCCGCGGAAGATCTCGCGCGTCGCCCGTCGCGGTGAGCCCGGGGGATCTCGCGGACCTCGTGGAGGGCACCGCCGACGCGATGGGCGAGACGATGGACGCCGTGATGACCGCGGCGGTCCCCAACGTCACCTCCCACCCGTACACCCTCCACCTCCACACCGACACGCACTTCTTCCCGGGCCTCGCCAACTACGACGCCGTCGGCTTCCACGTCAACGTGCTCGCCGTGCTCGCCGCCGCCGGGATCTTCTTCCCAGTCGCCGGCCTCCTCCTGGTGTCGCAGCTGTGGGAACGCGTGGGCAAGGAGCTCGTGTTCGGCAAGGACCCGGAGGATGACCCCGACGCCGACGACGCCATCGTGCTGTGCGGCGTGGACTGCTCCGCGTACCCGATATTCCGCCACCCGAAGATTGTCCGAGCCGCGCTCTTCGCCGAGCGATGGCACCACGGCCAGTACCGGCGCAGCGGCGAGCCGTACGTCACCCACTGCGTGGAAGCCGCCAGGATCCTCGCCGCGCTGCTCCCCCAACGAGCGGCGGAACGGGGCGAGCGCAAGTACGTCGACGCCGTCGCCGCGTGCATCCTCCACGACGTCGTCGACGACACCGAGTGCGACGTCGAGGACGTGAGAGCGCAGTTCGGGGGACGGGTCGCGAAGCTGGTGCAGGACGTGAGCACCCTCGGAAAGTTGCCGCAGATCTTGCGGCGGTACCAGCGAAGGAGCGTGGAGGGGGAGTTGAACCTGAGGTTGAAAGCGGCGGCGCGGGCGGCGGGGGGTGGCGACGCGGGCGGCGACGCGGCTGACGGGCCGGGGCCAAAGGAGGAGGAGGAGGACGTCGCCGGGGCGGCGTACGCCGCGGCGAAGACGGCGGGGCAGATGCGAATCGACACGTCGACGACGGAGGACATCGGCACCATGGAACTGGAGGAGCTGGCGAAGCTCCGCAAGCTCCTTCTGGTGATGGTGGACGACCCGAGGGTTTTCCTGATCAAGATTGCCGACAGGCTGCACAACATGCGGACGATGTACGCGGTCAACTCGGCCAAGTCGAAGTTTGTCGCTAACGAGACGCTCCAGGTGTGGTGCTCCTTCGCGGAGCAGCTCGGGATGTTCGGCGCCAAGGCCGAGATGGAGGACCTCTCCTTCGCGGTGGTCAACCCCGACGCGTTCAGGGCGGTGATCAACGCGAGGGTGGACGAGTGGTACCGGCCGGATGACGGCAAATCCTCCAAGAAGGCAAAGAATCTCCGGATGAAGACGGATCTTTCCGAGGACGACGCGGCGTCGTCGGATCTTTCCGAGGGACGATCCGATGAACCCGCCTCCGACGACGACGCGAGTACGTCCCAGGCGGCGAGCAAGTCCGCGTTCACGATGACGTGGGAGCCGCCCACGGGCGCGGACGTCCAGATGTTCTTCGAGAGGGTTCTTCGGGGCGAAAACGCGGGTACCCCGAGGAGACACAGTCCGAGGGGCGAGAAGGAGAGAGCCGTGGAGGCGGAGAGGCGCGCGAGGCAGGTGCGGCTGGAGGCGATGGCCGCCGCGAGGGAGGAGGAACGCGAGAAGCGCGCCAAGCCCCTGACGGAGGAGCAGGAGGAGCTCAAGGCTCTGCTCGCGTGCGTGCCCCCGTTTGATTTGCTTCAGGCTTCGGAGCGAAACTCGAGGACGGCGGCGGCGGCGGCGGCGGCGATGATGGCGGCGGACGAGGCGACCGCCGCGACCGCCGCGGATGGCCGACCGACCGTGGGGGGTGCCTCCCTCGACGCCTCCCTCAGCTCCCTGCGCCAGTGCCAGGCGACGACGATGCGTTCGTTGCAGCTCGATTCCCTCGCCCCGGGCCTCCGCGTGGAGATCACCGGGCGGCTGAAATCCGCGCACTCCACGCACCTCAAGATGCGAAGGAAGAACATCGACTTTGGCCAGGTTTGCGACGCCAGGGCGCTCCGCATCGTCATCGGCGAGCCCGGCGAGGCGCCCGGCACCAAGGACGAGGTGGAGGCGTGCTACGCCGTGGTCAACGCCATCCACAAGCTCCACCGAGCCGTCCCCGGCGAGTACGACGATTACGTCGCGAACAAGAAGCCGAGCGGGTACCAGTCCCTCCACACCGCCGTCACCGGTCCGGACGGCGCCCTCCTCGAGTTTCAGGTGCGCACCAGGGCCATGCACGAGGCTGCGGAGTTTGGCGACGCCGCGCACTGGCTCTACAAGGATTTCATCAACGCCGTCAAGCGGCGGCCCGACACGCGAGGTGCGATGCGAGGCGCCGGCGGTCCCGAGGACGTCGACGTCGTCGCCGCGGGGGTGGCGTCCGCGCGGGCGTCGCCGACGGCGGAGACCAACGTCGATCGGTCGTACGTCGGCCAGCCGGTGCAGATCGTGTGGGACGTGGGAACTTCGGGGGGCGGCGGGCGGCTCAGCGCCGGGGTGGTGTGCTTCGCGGAGGGGTCCCGGATCCACGTCGTCGAACCGAGGCGCGGCGACGTCCTGGCGCCCGGCGTCGGGTCCACGGGTCTGGCGGAGACGGCGGAGTGGGTCGCCATGGGCCTGCACAGGGACGCGTTGGACCGAGCGGTTCGCGCGAATCGCGCCGAGCCGAGGCAAAACGGACCGGGATACCTCGTCCTGGAGTTTGCGCTCTGCTCCGACGGCCGCTGGCACAAGGTGGACGCCTTCGACCGCAAGCTGGCGACGACGGCGGAGTTGCTGGACGAGGAGGCGCTCGTGACGGCGCTGAGAGCGGCTCGCGCCGCGGAGGTGGAGGCGTCGGCGTCGTCGATGGATTGCGCCGAGGACGACGCGGAATGTCACGAGATGGCCGTCGCGCTCGAGGCGGAGGAGGTGATCGCGGCGTTCGACCAGAAGGCTGAGGAGGCGGCGGCGGCGGTGGCGGCTGGGGAGACGCTCGAGCGGGGGTCCTTCTTCGCCGTCCCCGGGGGCGAGGCGGAGGCGGCGGGCGGCGGCGGCGGCGGCGGACAGCGTCGGACAGAGGTTCTGCAGACCTCGCCGGATGACGAGATGGCGGCGGCGAGGGTTCGCGCCATGCAGGCCGTGCTCAAGGCGTACCTGTCCGACTCCCCGCAGCTCGTGGACGCCCCCTTCCCCGACGGCTTCGACTCGCTCGACGACGACTCGCTCGACGACGACGACGACGACGCAGCCGACGGTTCGGGTTTTCGATACGAACCGACGCTCGTCGCGGACCCCGGAATTGACGCGACCGGGCGTCTGGATACGAACCGTCGCGTCTCCGCCTCGGATCAATTCCGCGCGGGTTTAGGCGGCGAAAGAGGCGGCTCGGCCGTCATGGAGAAGGTTGCCAAGCAGCGGCGGTGGAGCGCGAACTTGACCGTCGAGGAGGCTCTGGCGCAGGCTCGCGAGGATTTGCGAGAATCGGCCGAGCGAGCCGCCGAGGCTGCGAAGGCGGAGCGAAGGCGGTCGAGACGCGCGCGCAAGGAGGCGGAGTGGCAGTCCGGCGAGGTTGAGAGCCCCATCTTCGCCATCGCGCAGGCTGGCGTCGCGAAGGAGGTGGAGGAGGCGGCTCCGAGGGCGCGGGCCAAGCCGATGTTCAAGGCTAAGGACGCGGCTGAGCTGCAGGCGGCGATGCGAACCCAGGGCGGGCTCGGCGAGTTACCCGCGCCGTCCATCTCCGTCAACGAGGAGAGCGTCATGGTCATCACGTGGAGGCGGGAGGACGAGGCTGGAGCCATGCAAGCCGAGCTGGTCAAGCTGCCCAAGGGCTCGACGGCCAAGCAGCTCAGCGGAGAAGGCGAAGACCCGGTGAACGTCAACGGCGAGCCCGTCGGGCCGGACACCTCGCTCAAGAACGGCGACATGCTCTTCCTGGAGTGACGAGCGGTCGCGGAACTCGATTTTTTCAACCCCGGCGTGACATCACGGCCCGGGGGTGTAGCACACGACGACCGGTTAAGGAAGTCACCGCAAGTGTTACCCAACTCGACAGTCTGACCTTCGCCGCCGCTAACATCGCCGCCGCCGCTAAACTCTCATTAAAGTTGCTAAAACGCGCCCATCTCCCGGATCATCCGCTCCCGAACCACCTCGTCCATGTACCTCGCGGTCTCGTCCGTGACCTCCATCGCCGCGCGCGCCTCCCCCCAGTTCTCCAACACCGGCCGGGTCCCCCCCGTCACCCCCGCGCGCTCCCCCGTCGCGATCCTCCACCGCGTCAACGCCGCGGCGGGATCTTCCGACTCGACGTGCACCGCTTCGGCGAAGCTGCACGCCTCGTGCACAGCCTCCGACAGCTCCCTCGGTCCCCGCAGCTGCTCCGGCAAGGTCAGGGGCCTGACGTCGACGCCGAACGGTGCCAGGCTCGGCTTGTGGAGCCGCCCCGTGCGGCTCCTGTCCAGCTCCAGCCCCGCGGGTCCGACGCCCTGACACAGCCTCCAACGCGGTTTGCCGTCGCTCCCCGCGTTCTCGTCGCGGTACAGAGGCGGGGATTGCCCGTCCTCGAAGGACACCAGGACGCTCGGCGTGAGAACCGCCATGCCCTGTCGGAGGAACTCGCCCTGCGCCACCTGGTTCAGCTCGTACCGGTAAGCGAAGGCGTTGCACGTGGGACAGGCGAGCATCATCACGTTCGTCCCTCCCGGTCCACCGCACTTTGCGAGCTGAAACTCCTCCAGAAGGTCCTCGTACGCGCCCCGACCCTTGGTCCCCCTCGCCAGCTTCCTGTCGGGGAGGATACCGAGGATCACCAGGGCGTAGCTGTCGCAGAGGAGGCAGTTGTACACCGCCGCCCCCTCGTCCCCCATCCTCCCCGTCGCCCCGCGTCGAAAAAAATGACCGTCGGGCTTGAAGCTGACTTGAGGGCAACTCGGCCGAGGCGACGATGTCGCAGACGTCACTTCGTTCCGAGCCCGCGGAGGCCCGAGCCCGACGTCGCGGCCGAGGATGTCCAACCCCGAGGAGCTCCCGCTCGCGCAGAACTTCGCGCGGGGTCTCGACGTGTACACGCGCCTCCAGTCCACCTCCGTGGACGACGTGAGTGCCCCCCGTTCCCCCCCCCCCCCCCCCCCCCCCCCCCCGGGGCCGGCCCGGGCCCCCCT
>Ga0181573_10000658_pt1 | contig 36058 bp, 32 predicted proteins | sample 101ome_25_FD_148643 | JGI IMG/M metagenome (GOLD analysis project Ga0181573, IMG submission 148643) | Coastal salt marsh microbial communities from the Groves Creek Marsh, Skidaway Island, Georgia - 101409BT metaG (spades assembly) | ecosystem: Environmental > Aquatic > Marine > Intertidal zone...
TCCAGTATCTGTTCCTTGCTCAGCGCGCGCTCGATTTCGATGGCCAGCAGGATCTCCGTGAATTTGCGCAAAAACGTTTGGTCAAGGGTCAGGAAGTAATTGCGAGCTACCTGCATAGTCAGGGTAGACCCGCCACTGCCTTTACGGCCAGTCATGACAAGCTCGGAGACAGCCCTCGCGAGGCTCAATATTTCGATTCCGCTGTGGTCGAAGAAGCCATCGTCCTCTGCGGCCAGTAAGGCGTTCGTAAAGTCCACGGGGATCTGTGAGAAGCGTAGGGGATTTCGCTTTTGTTCACCAAACTGGGCAATCAGCAAGCCATCCCGGCTTTGAATCCGCATCGGCGTTTGCAGGGTTATATTCTGTAACGCCTCTGGTTCCGGGAGTCTGGGGCTTAAGAACAAGTAGAGTCCTGCAAGCCCCCAGACTATCCCGCAGGCACCGATTATGATCAGAACGCTTAATTTGCGGGTAAAGCCCACCTGAATTGAGTCTCCAAACTGGCCTGAAAATCGGCCTCAGGTTAAAACTAAGCGCTAACTGTGACAGGACCGGGCCGAAAATACTGCGTCAAAGTGGCCTTTTCTTGATCTTGTCAATTATTAACGTTCGGAGCCAGCGGTAACATCTTCATGCAAAGGATTGCAGTGCCCAAAAAAACCCACAGCCAGGGATGGATCAGAGGCGTCACGTGTTAGGTTTTCTCAGTAAGCGCAGTCACTCTCATGTGCTTGGTATCGACATAAGTTCCACCACGATAAAGCTGATTGAGCTGAGTCGCTCTGGTGAACACTATCGCATTGACGCATATGCTGCAGTCGCTCTTCCACAAGAAGCTGTGGTAGAGAAAACCATCGCTAATGTGGAGGAAGTGGCTGCGGCACTGCGCTTAGCTGTCGCTCAGGCAAAAACAAAGACCACGTTGACCTGTACCGCAGTACCTGGTTCCGCTGTGATGTCTAGGACTGTGCCTATGCCTGCGGGCCTTGGAGAAGATGATCTGGAGACTCAGCTGACGCTTGAGGCGGATCAATATGTCCCTTATCCACTGGACGAGGTCGCTATCGACTTTGACGTGCAGGGAGAAACCGCCAACAACCCGCATCAAATCGATGTTCTGGTGGCGGCTTGTCGCCGGGAATCTGTAGATGCTCAGGTGGAAGCTCTTGAGCTTGCGGGTCTCACCCCGAAAATCGTTGATGTGGAGGGCTATGCGCTCGAACGAGTCTTCAAGTTGATGCGAGTTCATCACGGTATTTCGCGCGACGTGATCGTTGCAATTGCAGATATTGGCGCAACAGTCACAACGCTGTCGGTATTTCAGGAAGGTCGCATTATCTACACTCGTGACCAGCTGTTTGGTGGCGAACAACTTACAGACGAAATTATGCGCCGCTACGGTCTGTCCCTGTCGGAAGCGAGCCGCGCCGCGCGCAAGAGGGACGTGTCCAAATATTATGAATCTGATGTCTTAAGGCCTTTCCTTAACGGAGTTGCTCAACAAGTTGCCCGCGCACTGCAGTTTTTTTTCTCTTCCAGCGACTTTAATGCTGTGGATTCAGTGATCTTGGCCGGTGGCGTGGCAGCGATAGAGGGCCTGGAAGATTTTGTTCGCAAGCGCTTGAACACGAAAGTGATAGTTGCCGATCCTCTAGCGGGAATGACGACAGCCACAGCGGTTAATTCGATTGCCCTTGATGCAGATGCTCCGGCCATGATGGTCGCCATCGGTCTAGCGCTAAGGAGCTTCGATTAATAGTGCAAATCAACTTACTCCCGTGGCGAGAACAGCGCAGGATTCAGCGCAGGAGAGACTTCCTAGTGGCCCTGTCAGTGGTTGCTCTTTTGGCAGGGCTGATTTTGGTTCTGATAAACCAGTTGATCAACTCGGAAATTGCCTACCAAAATCGTCGAAACGGTTACCTGCAACAAAACATTTTTGAGTTGGATGCCAAGGTGGCGGAAATCAGGCATATCCGGCGAAAGCGTACTGAGTTACTGGACCGCATACGTGTAATTCAGGAGCTTCAGGGCGATCGCTCCGTTAATGTTCGCATCATAGATCAGTTAGTAAGAACCGTGCCCGAGGGTGTTTTTTATACATCCCTCAAGTTGGCAGGCGGAAGAATTGCGATCGAAGGGGTCGCCGTATCTAACAATCAGGTGTCTAGTCTCATGCGACGAATGGAAGACTCAGATTGGTTAGAAGGGGCCAACCTAGATGCTATAAAAACTGCCCCCGATTATGGAGTCCACGCCATGATCTTTAATTTGACGGTGGATGTCCAAGAGCCGACTCAGGAAGAGGAGCTATAGCAGTGGCATTCGCGAACACCCTGCGAGCACTGAAGGAGCTCGATCTCGCGGACCTCAATTTTGAAAATTTGGGAAGCTGGCCACTCATCATCAAGCTTTTTGTCGGGGTGCTCTTGTTTACATTGCACATTGCTGCCGGCTATCACCTGCACATTGAAGCGCTTCAATTGCGTCTTGAGAATATTCGCGCTGAGGAAATCGCCCTGCGCCGTGACTTCGAGCAAAAAGCGTTGGAAGCCAGCACCCTTGAAGCTTACAAGCGTCAGATGGTGGAGATTGAAGAAAGCTTTGGCGCCCTAGTGAGTCAGCTCCCCAGTAAGACAGAAGTACCGAGCTTATTAGAGTACATAACCAGCAAGGGAGCACGCATTGGTCTTGCCATAAAGACGATCGATCTACTCGATGAGTTTCCTCAAGAGTTTTACGTTGAACTTCCTATTCAAATTAACGCGGTCGGTTCCTTTCATGATTTGGGCGCTTTCATCTCTGGTATCGCGGGATTACCTCAAATCGTGACTTTGCATGACTTTAATATCGCCGCGCTGACTGCCCATACCAACCAGCTCGAGATGAACATTCTTGCGAAGACCTATCGCTACCGGGTAGGTACTGATGATTCGTAAAAACAACCCCTCAGTGCAGATCTTTCCCGTGATCATGTCGTTGCTTGTGCTAGGTTGCTCGGGAGATGACATGCGTGATCTGAATTCCTTTATGGTCGAGAAGCGCACCCGTCCCGGCGGAGTCATCGAGCGAATTCCCACTTTTAAGCCCTATGAAGCGTTTGCTTACGCGGCGACGACGATGCGAAGTCCATTCGACCGACCTATCGACGCGAGACGGTTTGCACGCTTGAACGTTCGATCAGCAGCGAGGCCGGATCTGGGTCGGCCGAGGGAATTTCTGGAGCAGTTCACCCTCGACTCTTTGCAAATGGTGGGCCGCTTGGAGCGAAGTAGCGGTGCCTGCTCACTTATTCGGGATCCATACGGTGGTATTCATTGCGTCCAACTCGGGAATTTTCTCGGACGCAATCACGGCAGAATAACCGATATGCAAATTAGCCATGTCGCCTTGGTAGAGATTGTTCCTGATGGCACCGCTGAGGGATGGGTAGAGCGTCCGAAAACGCTAAAACTCGAGTCACCGCAAGTCTGAGAGACCTGGCAATGGAAATGTGGCGAAAAGCAATTAACCGTGGCGGTGCTCTTTTCCTCGCGCTACTCACGTTGGGGGTGAGTCAAATTAGCTTGGCGGGGCCAGTGATTGAGGAGGCTACTGCCAGCCTCACCGATCTTCAGTTTCGTCGATCGGAGGCGGGTGAGGGTCTTTTGATTCTCGGTCTGAGCCACCCCTCGGTGGAGGTCAACGTTTTTTCTGAGGGAAGCCAAGTCAACCTGGAGTTCATCGCAGCCAGCGTACCCGAGTCATTGCTGCGCCGTTATGACGTCACCGAATTTGCTACCCCGGTGAGTTTCGTCGAGGTCACCACCACCGAGGTCGGTGCGCAACTGGAGCTAACGACCCATGGTTCATACGACTATTTGGCTTATCAAACCGACGAAGAGTACATCCTTACTGTAAGGCCGCTGGCAGCCAGTGAAAAAAACGAGAGCTACCATGAATTAAATTATGAAGGTGATCGCATTTCACTCAATTTCCAAAACATTGAGGTGCGAGCAGTTCTGCAGCTGATCGCCGATTTCCTTGAGCTCAATCTGGTTGCATCAGACACAGTATCGGGCAGCATTACCCTTCGTTTGCAAAATGTTCCCTGGGACCAAGCTCTTGACCTGGTACTGAAAGCTAAGGGGCTAGATAGTCGACAGACAGGCAACGTGTTAATGGTTGCGCCAGCCCAAGAAATCGCTGAGCGCGAGCGCCAGCAAATCGAATTAAATAAGCATTTAGCGGAACTTGCGCCTCTGAATACAGACTTTATACGCATTCACTATGCACGGGCATCTGAAGTCGTTGAATTGTTCAAGGCCGGTTCGGAGGAGGGAGGGTCTCTTATATCCGGGCGTGGCTCGGTGGTGGTCGACGAAAGGACGAACTCGATTATCGTCACGGACACGGCGGCAAAGCTTGCAGAGATCAGAAACCTTGTTGATCGCGTCGATGTTCCTATTCGTCAGGTAATGATCGAAGCGCAGATCGTCATTACACAAACAAACTTGGATCAGGAATTAGGTATTGAATGGGGAGGTGGATATATCAAACCCGGTGACGGTGATGTCGTATCTGTATCGGGAAGTCGCGAGCAGGTGGTGGCTCTCAACAATAATATTATTGCTGGACAAACCCCGGCGTTGGCTTATCCTTTGAAAGACGGTCCGCAGGGTGGTGAGCAGCAGCCTGGCCAAGGCCTTGGCGCAGCTCTGGTTGATTTGGGCCTGACCAATGCAACTAGCGGCTTCGCGATTGGCTTCACGTCAGATGATCTGTTGTTGATGGCGGAACTCTCTGCGCTTGAGGCCTCTGGGCAGGGCGAGGTAGTCAGCCAGCCGAAAATTATTACGGGTGACAAGCAACAGGCGACCATCAAGTCTGGAACTGAGGTGCCGTATCAGGAGGGCGCCGCATCCGGTGCAACTACAACTGCGTTTAAAGAAGCCGTGCTTAAATTGGAAGTGACACCAAATATTACACCCGACGATCGTATTCTTTTGGATCTGGTTGTCAATCAAGATTCAGTTGGCGAGTTTGTACCCAGTGGTACGGGTGGACTGATCCCCACCATTGATACCACTGAACTCACTACGCAGGTGCTGGTGGGTAATGGTGAGACCGTAGTACTCGGTGGTGTTTTCAAGACTGAAGAGATAACCCAGGTGCAAAAAGTACCACTGCTGGGCGATATTCCCTATCTCGGCACATTGTTTAAAAGTACCGCGAACAAATCACGCAAGAACGAGACGCTCATTTTTATTACTCCACGCATCCTCTACGAGGCGTTTTTTGACTGACGTTGTTAACCCCGCACCTCGGATTTTTTTGGTGGGCCCCATGGGGGCGGGTAAAAGTACAGTGGGCCGAGCGCTGGCGGGTGAGCTCGCGGCGTCATTTTATGATAGTGACAGAGAGATAGAGCTCCGTGCGGGCGCAGATATCCCCTGGATTTTTGAAATTGAGGGAGAGTCAGGATTTCGCGAGCGCGAGCACCGGATCCTGTCGTCTCTCTGTGAGGAGGCTCCGGCGGTGATCGCAACAGGCGGGGGCGCGGTCGTCACCGAAGCGAATCGCGTGCTAATGGCCACATCGGGCTTTGTTGTCTATCTGGAAGCCACCGTCAAGGAGCAGGTAAGGCGCACCAAAAAAGATGAAAAGCGGCCGCTGTTGGCCGGTAAAAATCGACAGGAAGTATTGGCAGAGCTTATGAAGACACGCGAACCTCTCTACTTGGAAGTAGCAGATCTTGTGTTGCCAACCGCCGGACGAAATGCGCGGGAGCTGGCACAAGAAATCATGGAAGCTTTGCCGGCCTAGCTAGTGTGAGCCAAGGGGTTTAAGCTGTTTCGGCAATCCGAAACCAAACAAACATGACGTAACTCAATGCCCACAAGATCACACACACTACAGGTTGAGTTGGCCAGTGAGTCCGCAGACCGCAGCTACCCCATTGTCATAGGGCAGGACCTGCTTCAAGATGCCGGCCTTTTTGATGAGCTGTTGATCGACAGGCCTGTTGTGCTGGTGAGCAATGACACTATCTCGCCCCTTTATGCGGCGCAGGTTTGCCGTGCCCTCGGCGAGGCCCGTCAGGTCACGCAAGTGGTGCTGCCCGACGGTGAAGTCCATAAAAACCTCGAAAGCATTGATCTAATTTTGTCAGCGGCCTTGGCCGATAAACACGAGCGTCGGACCGTGTTTTTGGCACTGGGCGGCGGTGTGGTAGGGGATTTGACTGGCTTCGCAGCTGCCTGCTTTTTAAGGGGAGTCGATTTTATCCAACTGCCGACGACCTTACTGGCTCAGGTGGATTCTTCTGTTGGCGGAAAAACCGGCGTTAATCACTCGGCAGGAAAAAATCTTATCGGGGCATTCCATCAACCATTGGCGGTGCTTATCGATTTGCAAACGTTGCGCACCCTACCTGCCCGCGAGTACGCGGCAGGTATTGCTGAGATCATAAAATATGGTTGTATCTGTGACGCTGGGTTTTTTGATTGGCTGACGTCGGTAAGCGATGGCCTCGTGGCGCGAAGGGACTTGGTCTTGGCCGAAGCAATCAAGCGAAGTTGTGCGATTAAAGCGCGCGTAGTCGCGGCAGATGAGAGAGAAGCCGGTGTCCGTGCGCACCTGAACTTTGGGCACACCTTTGGTCATGCTATTGAGAAGGTGCAGGGCTATGGGGAGTGGTTGCATGGCGAGGCGGTTGCCTGTGGCATGGTTATAGCAACCAAGATTAGTGTAAATCGAGGCTACATTCTTCCCGAGGTATTGGACCGACTAACAACCTTCCTTGAGCGCTTCAATTTGCCCATATCGCCACCCCCGGATATGGATGCGGACGCATTCCTGGCGGCTATGGCCGGGGACAAGAAAGTGGCAAAGGGCAAGATCCGTTACATTTTGTTGGGGAGCCTCGGCGATGCCATCATTGCTGATGATATTAGCCACCATGAAATAGGCGACGCTCTTACAAGTTTGGTCAAAATTGGCTAATTTTTAACCAATTGTTACCGCTGCACGCACTGTGTAAAATAGCCAGCCTTTTGTCTTGACCCCCCCCTCGGTGGGGCTACCCCCCTTGGCAAAAGCCTTTGTTTACTGTGTGAGCGACTATGACTCCAAAGAATGCAACGGGTGTCGCATCTGACTCGACTCGCCCGGCGGGACTGTACCGTCCGGAGGAATTCCGAGACAACTGCGGATTCGGTTTAATTGCCCACATACAGGGCGAACCAAGCCATCGGCTGCTTCAGACAGCGATCGAGTCCCTGACCTGCATGACTCATCGAGGCGGCATTGCCGCGGATGGCAAGACCGGTGACGGCTGTGGACTTTTGCTGCAAATGCCAGACGCCTTCATGCGCCGGGAGGCGTCTGCCTGCTTTGGGGTCGAGTTGGGCCAGCACTACGCGGTGGGGATGATCTTCATGGGTCAATCACCGGAGGCCCAGGCAGCTGGGAAGAGCGCGATTGAAAGGGGCCTTTCCAATCAGGGTCTGTCCATCGTGGGATGGCGTGAGGTGCCCATTGCAGCTGATGTATGCGGCGAAATCGCACTTGATCAATTACCCCATATCGAGCAGGTATTCATTACCGCAGATGAATTTGATCATGCTCACCTGACGGGGAAACTCTTCATGGCCCGCCGGGAGGCCGAGATCGCTATGGCGGCAGATCCGGATTTCTATGTCTGTAGCCTCTCCGATCAGGTTGTTTCCTATAAAGGCCTCGTGATGCCGGCAGATCTCGAGCACTTCTACCCGGATCTGAATGATGCCGAGCTTGAAACCGCCATCTGTGTCTTCCATCAGCGGTTTTCTACCAACACTCTGCCCCGATGGCCTCTTGCTCAGCCGTTCCGAATGCTCGCGCACAACGGTGAGATCAATACGATTGAGGGTAACCGCAACTGGTCACTGGCCCGCACGCCCAAGCTCGAATCACCTTTGCTGCCTAATTTGCAGTCGGTGGCCCCTCTGGTAAATCGGTCTGGTTCGGATTCCTCGAGCCTCGATAATATGCTTGAACTGCTGACCACGGGCGGGGTGGAGCTGCCTAGGGCCCTTCGCATGCTGGTTCCGCCGGCATGGCAAAACATCGAGGGTATCGACCCTGACCTCAAGGCGTTTTATCAGTACCACGCCATGCATATGGAGCCCTGGGATGGCCCTGCGGGCATCGTACTTACCGATGGACGTTACGCCTGCTGTCTGCTGGACCGTAATGGCCTTCGGCCTGCACGCTGGGTTACCACCAAAGATGGCTTTATTACCCTGGCTTCTGAAATCGGCACCCATGGGTACGCCACCTCGGATGTTATTGCCAAGGGTCGTGTAGGACCCGGGCAAATTCTGGTGGTCGACACTCAAGAGGGTAAGGTTCTTCATACGCCCGATATAGATGACATGCTGAAAACACGCCACCCCTACAAAAAGTGGCTGCGTGAGCATGCGCAGTTTATCGAAGGCAGTTTTGATGGGGAGCAGGCGTCTGGCATCCCCGAAGACCAGCTCGATTTTTATCAAAAAATGTTTCAGGTAAGTTTTGAAGAGCGGGACCAGGTCTTGCGGCCTTTGGCCGAATCAGGCAACGAAGCGGTTGGATCAATGGGGGATGATACCCCTATGGCGGTGCTATCAATCAAGGAGCGTTCACTCTACGATTATTTTCGCCAGAAGTTTGCTCAGGTAACCAATCCCCCAATCGATCCGCTGCGAGAATCGATCGTCATGTCACTAGAGGTCGATCTGGGCGGCGAAGCCAATGTATTCGTGGAGACCGAGGCTCATGCTAAGCGCGTCAGTCTCACATCGCCGGTCTTGTCAGAGGGCAAGTTCCACACCCTCATGAACTTAGACGGTGAGGTTTTATCAGTCTCCCGGTTAGATGCTACTTACGACCCAGAGGCGGGGGATCTGCGCGCCGCGGTCGAAGCAATATGCTCTGCAGCCGAGGCTGCGGTCAGAGAGGGTGCGACGGTCCTTGTGCTTTCCGACCGCGGCATTGTCGGGAACCGGCTACCCATCCATAGCTTGCTGGTTACTGGCGCGGTACATCATCACCTTATTCGAACGGGTCTCAGAGCCGATTCAAATTTGGTCATCGAGAGCGCCAGTGCGCGTGACTCGCATCATTTCGCCTGTCTCTTGGGGTTTGGAGCTACTGCCATTTATCCCTATTTGGCCTACAGCATTCTCGAGGATCAGCTACGCTCCGGCGAGCTGCTGGGCGATCCGACCCAGTGCTACAAGAACTTTAGAAAGGGCATCAATAAAGGATTACTAAAGATTATGTCCAAGATGGGCATTTCGGCTGTGAATTCTTATCGGGGCGCCCAACTCTTCGAGGCTGTTGGTCTCGATAGAGAAGTCGTCGATGCCTGCTTTACCGGTGTGGCATCAAGAATTGCCGGGGCTGGCTTTGCCGAACTTGAGCGCGACCTTTGGCAGGTTAGCGCCAGGGCCCGGTCGCGCCGAAAGTCTCTGGAGCAGGGAGGCTTGCTGAAATACGTCCACGGAGGTGAGTACCACGCCTTCAACCCCGACGTGGTGATGTCCTTGCAACAGGCGGTAACCTCTGGTGACTACCGGGATTACCAGCGCTACGCCGAACACTGCAACGTAAGACCCGTAGCCGCGTTGCGGGATTTGCTTGAGCTTGATCTGCCCGAAAAAGGCATTGATCTGGAAGACGTAGAGCCCATTGAAAATATTCTTAAACGGTTTGACTCTGCCGGTATGTCTCTTGGCGCACTGTCACCTGAGGCCCATGAAGCACTCGCCATGGGTATGAATCAAGTAGGGGCCCGATCAAACAGTGGCGAGGGTGGTGAGGACCCCGCGCGCTTTGGCACCAATCGCGTTTCGAAGATCAAGCAGATAGCCTCCGGTCGCTTTGGTGTGACCCCACACTATCTGGTGAATGCCGAGGTGTTGCAGATCAAGGTGGCTCAGGGCGCAAAGCCCGGTGAGGGCGGTCAGCTGCCCGGTGGTAAGGTCAATGATCTGATTGCCCGGCTTCGTCACTCTGTTCCCGGTGTAACACTTATTTCACCGCCACCCCACCACGATATTTATTCCATTGAGGATTTGGCGCAGCTGATCTTTGATTTGAAGCAGGTGAATCCAGAGGCTCTGGTTTCGGTGAAACTGGTGTCCGAGCCCGGTGTCGGCACCATCGCGGCAGGTGTCGCCAAAGCCTACGCTGACCTCATCACCATTTCGGGCTACGACGGCGGTACTGCGGCAAGCCCACTCACCTCAATTCGATATGCGGGTTCTCCCTGGGAGCTGGGACTGGCCGAGGTACAGCAGACTCTCCGCGGCAATCGGTTACGCGGCAAAATCCGGCTGCAGGCCGATGGCGGCATGAAAACCGGTCTCGACGTGGTAAAGGCTGCGATTTTGGGTGCTGAGAGCTTTGGTTTCGGTACCGCCCCGATGGTCGCCATGGGATGCAAATACCTGCGCATCTGCCACCTTAATAACTGTGCAACGGGTGTCGCCACGCAGAATGCCGTGTTGCGGCAGGAGCACTTCGTTGGTGATGTGGAACGGGTGGTGAACTTCTTTACCTTTGTTGCCACGGAAACCCGGGAATGGCTTGCCCGTCTCGGTGTCAGTCGGCTCGAGGATTTGATTGGCCGCACCGATTTACTGAATCGCCTGCCTGGCCACACTGACAAGCAGGCAAATCTCGATCTTGCGCCAATACTCTGGGTTGATCCTGATGCCGCTGACCAGCCTCAGTTTTGCCAGGTCGCCAGCAACGACCCTTTCGATACCGCCGAGAAGGCAGCGCAAATGGTATCGGACATGCTGCCTGCAATTGAGTCGGGAGAGGGCGGGGAGTTCAGTTATACAGTGACAAACTGCGACCGCTCCATTGGCGCCCGCATTTCAGGTGAAATTGCAAAACGGTATGGCAATGCGGGGTTGGAATCATCTCCTCTGACGATCAGGCTTACGGGAACTGCAGGGCAAAGCTTTGGTGTGTGGAATGCCGGCGGGGTGCATATGTATCTCGAAGGCGATTGCAACGACTACGTGGGTAAAGGCATGGCTGGCGGTAAGTTAGTGGTTTACCCCCCGAAGGACTCCGGCTTCGAGAGCCAGCACACGGCAATTGTCGGCAACACCTGTTTGTACGGCGCAACTGGTGGCCGCTTGTTTGCTGCAGGTGTTGCTGGCGAACGCTTCGGTGTGCGGAACTCCGGTGCTTTTGCGGTCATTGAAGGCGCAGGGGATCATTGCTGCGAATACATGACCGGCGGATGTGTCACCGTCTTGGGTCCTACAGGCGTGAATTTTGGTGCGGGCATGACGGGTGGCTTCGCTTACGTTCTCGACCAGGATCGGGGGTTTATCGACCGACTCAATAGTGAACTGGTCGAAGTTCACCGTGTCAGCGGGGAGGCGATGGAGGCCTACCGGCATCACTTACGCGATAACATCCGTGAGTTCGTCCGTGAAACCGGATCCAACTGGGGCACACACCTGCTCGACAACTTTGAAGATTTTATCGGCCGTTTCTGGCTGATCAAACCAAAGGCGGCGGACTTTAACAAGTTGTTATCACGACTGCGTGATACGGACTAAGGGTGAGGGTATGAGCACACGCTTGGCGAATAATTTTCAGTTTCTGGATGTCCGACGTGAGGACCCGCCGAAGAAAAAAATGGAGACCCGGACGGAGGAGTTCGTCGAGATCTATGATCCCTTCGTCGAGTCTCAGGTGTCGGAGCAATCTCACCGCTGTCTGGCTTGCGGCAATCCTTACTGTGAGTGGAAGTGTCCGGTTCATAACTACATTCCCGACTGGCTGAAGCTACTCTCCGAGGGCAACCTGTTCGAGGCGGCAGAGCTCAGTCATCAAACCAACACCTTGCCTGAGGTGTGCGGCCGTGTTTGCCCACAAGACCGTCTTTGCGAAGGTGCCTGTACGCTCAATGACGGGTTTGGTGCGGTCACCATTGGTAATGCGGAAAAGTACATTACCGATACCGCCTTGGCGATGGGTTGGCGGCCAAACCTCAGCGATGTGATTCCCACCGATAAAAAGGTGGCGATTATTGGTGCCGGTCCTGCAGGTTTGGGCTGTGCCGATATCCTCACCCGCAATGGCGTGAAGGCGGTGGTGTTCGATCGCTATCCCGAGATCGGCGGGCTGCTGACATTTGGTATCCCCCAGTTCAAGCTGGAGAAGCAGGTTCTCGAGCGCCGGCGGGAAATCTTTGAGGGGATGGGTATTGAGTTTCGACTGAATACCGAAATCGGGGTTGACGTGGACATCGATGATTTAATGGCAGAGTACGATGCTGTTTTTCTGGGGATGGGCACTTACAAGGCCATGGAGGGGCGTTTCCCGGGTGAAGGTTTACCGGGCGTGCATAAGGCTCTCGATTACCTCATCGGCAACGTAAATCAAAAAATGGGTTACGAGCAGGACCCTGAAGCTTACATCGATTTGCGCGAAAAGACCGTGGTTGTACTCGGTGGCGGTGACACTGCTATGGATTGTGTGCGTACCGCGGTGCGACAACAGGCCGATAGGGTCTATTGCGTTTACCGCCGCGACGAAATCAATATGCCTGGTTCCCGTCGAGAGGTAGAGAATGCCAGAGAGGAAGGCGTGCAGTTTCTTTTTAACCGTCAGCCTATCGAGGTGGTTGAATACTTCGGTCAGGCCATTGGCGTCAGAGTCGTAGAGACCCAGTTGGGCGAGCCCGGTGAAGACGGGCGCCGCAGACCCGAGCCGATCGCCGGTAGCGAGACCACAATTGAGGCCGATGCCATCATCATGGCCTTTGGCTTCCAGCCCAGTCCAGCCGACTGGTTCACTGACATCAACATTTCACTTAATGAGTGGGAGGGTGTTGTAGCCCCCGAACATCAGGCGTTTAAATTTCAAACATCAAATCCCAAAGTGTTCGCCGGTGGTGATATGGTTCGTGGTTCGGACCTTGTTGTCACTGCCATTTGGGAGGGTCGGCAGGCAGCGGAGGGCATCCTCGATTATCTAGGCGTTTGAAACGATGACATCTCTAAAAAACGACCGTTTCCTAAGAGCATTAATGCGCGAACCTGTGGATCGCACACCCCTGTGGATGATGCGACAGGCGGGTCGGTATTTGCCGGAATATCGAGAGACGCGAGCTGAGGCTGGCAGTTTCATGGGGCTATGCACCAATCCTGAGCTGGCTTGTGAAGTGACCTTGCAGCCCTTGCGCCGCTACGCTATGGACGCGGCTATTCTGTTCTCCGATATTCTGACCATTCCTGATGCGATGGGGTTGGGGCTTTATTTTTCCGAGGGTGAGGGTCCGCGCTTCGAGAGGCCCCTTGAGAATGCGGCAGATATTGAGGCATTGGTGCCTGAAAGCGCGGTGACCGAGCTGGGCTATGTGATGGACGCGGTGGCGTTGATTCGCCGGGAACTGAAGGGTAGCGTGCCGCTGATTGGCTTCTCCGGTAGTCCCTGGACGCTTGCCACCTACATGATTGAGGGCGGCTCTTCAAAGGATTTTGCCAAGACCAAGGCCCTCGCTTTCAATGAGCCAGCCTTAATGCATCAATTATTGGAAAAGCTTGCTGATGCCGTCGCGCTGTACTTGTCGGCGCAAGTGGAAAGCGGTGCTCAGGCGCTGCAGATTTTCGATACTTGGGGGGGGGCACTGAGCCACAGTGCTTACCGCGAGTTTTCCCTCCGCTACATGACCCGGATTATTGAGCAACTTCCTCGAGAAGCTGAGGGCAGGAAGATTCCGGTGATTGTATTCACCAAGGGCGGCGGCCAGTGGCTTGAAGCGATCGCCGACTGTGGCGCGGATGCTGTCGGGCTTGATTGGACCACCGATATTGGTGAGGCCCGAGCCCGCGTGGGTGGCCGGGTGGCGCTGCAGGGCAATATGGACCCCTCTATGCTGTTTGCGAGCCCCGAGAGAATTCGGGAAGAGGTAGCCACTATTCTGGAAAGTTTTGGGTCAGGTTCGGGCCACGTGTTTAATCTTGGTCACGGCATCACCCCCGGCGTGAACCCGGAGCACGTATCAGCGATGGTTGATGCGGTAACGTCGATGTCAGGAGAGTATCACCAGTCTGATTGAGGGATGGCGTGATCCATATCCAAAGCCGGGTTATCTGAATCCGGTTTTCCAACCACCTTGGCAGGGACGCCAGCTACCGTTGTGTGCTCTGGCACATCATGTAACACCACCGATCCCGCTGCAATTTTTGCACCTTCGCCGACGCGAATATTGCCCAGTATCTTAGCTCCCGCTGAAATAAGTACCCCATCACCAATTTTAGGGTGGCGATCCCCGTCTTCCTTACCTGTTCCACCAAGCGTTACCGACTGCAGTATGGACACCTGATTGCCCACCACAGCTGTTTCACCCACCACAAGCCCGGTCGCGTGATCGAGCATGATGCCGTGGCCAAAGCGCGCTGCAGGGTGTATGTCGACGCCGAACTTTTGCGACATCCGACTTTGCATAAACAGCGCCAGAGAGTGACGCCCCTGCTGCCACAGCCAGTGGGCAGCTCGGTAAGTTTGAAGTGCATGAAACCCTTTGAAGTAAAGAAAAGGCAGATGATATTCCTGGCAGGCAGAGTCCCGGTCGAGTACCGCTTGCAGATCATCCCGTATTGCACAGCGAATTTCCGCGCTGCTGGTAAAGGCAGCGAGAATGATTTCCCGAAGCATCATCCCCGGCGCTGACGGACTATCGAGCTGGTTGGCGAGATGAAAGCTCAGGGCACACTCTAGTTCCTCGTGATGCAGGATTGAGGCATGCATGAAGCTGGCAAGAATGGGCTCATTGCCAACGGCTCGCCGGGTTTCTTCACGTATTTGATCCCAAATGGGGTCTCCACCTTGATTGGTGGCGAGCCCAAGGGGTTTTGTTGCGCTCATCGTTTCTCTCCCTGAAAAACGCCAAGTTTGCGACCTACAGGGTAACGCAGCCAGCCTTCACACTCTAGGCTTGTTAACCATGCCGATGTTGAGCTGCGGTTAAGCTGAGCCCGTTACTTCATGAAGTCCTAGTGACTGCGGAAGCGCCAGAGCCCCTGCCCAAGAGCAAGATATTTAGTTTCGAAAAGCGTCATGGGAGTGTCAGGGACGAAAGCTTCTGACGAACCTTTAATACCGAGTTGACCGCAGGCCTGGGCAAACTCCTCAGCATAAATTTGCCAGTTTGTGCGTAACTCAAGCTTACCGCCGAGAGCCTTAAGGAGGGGGAAACTCGGATGGCCATGGATTCGTCGCTTCAAATGGCCTGCCTTTGGCCACGGGTTAGGGTACAGCAGCCAGTGTTGCATGATGGGGATGTGGTTGTTGTTCAGGCACTGCCAAAAACTTTCGCATTCGGCGCGCACCAGGCGATAGTTGGGGCCTTTTGCTTGGTGCTTTGACAATCTGTGACTGGATTTATCCAGCCCGATGACACACGCGTCGGGGTTGTGTCGGGCCAACAATGCGGTGCTCATGCCGGTACCGCAGAAGGAGTCAATAATCAGTGGTCGGTCGCTGCACCGGTGCCACCAGCTAATCGCTTCTTCGAAGGCGTCTGCTGTATGCGAAGGAACAGGTTTCAGCCAAGGGCGATGGAGGTGTCGCTCCACGACCTGCTGAAGTTTCGTATGCACACTTTTCTGATCACTACTGATGGGTTTGATCATGGTTTGCGGCGCTGGAGTCACCTTGTCATCATACCGCGACCAACGGCTTGAAACGATGAGCGGTTTGCACAAAGTACATGATGGTGATGGAGAGCAGCTTTAATCATGCGTACCGACCTTAGACCTTATTGGGTTAAAAAAGCCTACCTGCGTTGCCGAGATGCCTACATCGATTACTTTCTTCGGCCCCGGTGCGTTGAACTTGGGCCCTACGCCAATATCATGAAGCCGTGGTTTGTCGATATCTCAGGGGTCAATATTCGTATTGGCCATTCTTTTACCGCTGTGGGTGAACCCGGACAGCGAGTCCAGATTGGCGTCTGGGGCCGTGAACCCAATCACGGTAGCATCACTATTGGCGATGGGGTTTTGATGAGCCCGGGGGTGCGTATTGTTTGCAGCGACGATATAAGCATCGGTGATGCTGTGATGATGGCCAATGGTGCCTATGTGACAGATTGTGACTGGCATGGCACCTACGATCGTGTGGATCGTCCTAGCGACCCAAAGCCGGTCACCATTGAGCGGAATGCGTGGCTTGGTGACGGTGCCAAAGTCCTCAAGGGCGTCACGGTCGGTGAGAATAGCATTGTGGGTGCTGGGGCTGTGGTAACAAAAGACGTGCCGCCCAATGTGATTGTAGCGGGTAATCCCGCAGTGGTTGTGAAACATCTGGATCCAGACGAACCGATTCGTACCCGCATGGATCTTTATAGCGATCCTGCTGGAGCGGCTCAGTTTTACGATGCTATCGATCGGGAGGTCTTGGCGGATAACAAATTCCTGCCTTGGTTGCTCAGCGTTCTATATCCGCGATCGCGAGCCGATTAAACAAGGTTTTTGGTCGGTGCACTCCACGGGATGAGCCGGGCCACCCGAAAATACAGTGACGTCCTCAATCCAGCCGAAGGTCTCTAGCCGCTATCGCAAAATGGTTGTTTGAGATTTGCTGGCTAAAGAAGCCTGAGAGTTGGCTCGTTCATGGCGGCAAGTTGCTCACGCAGTTCAAGGATGTGATCTGACCAAAAGCGCGGCTGTCCAAACCAGGGAAACCCCTTGGGGAATGCGGGATCATCCCAGCGTCGGGCGAGCCAGTGGGCGTGATGCATAATCCTGAGGGTTCGCAGAGCCTCAACCCAGCGTAGTTGCCGCGGGTCAAAGTCGTGGAACTCTTCGTAGCCGGCTACGAACTCCCCCAGCTGCTGCTCCCGTTGATGGGTCTCCCCATTCAAGAACATCCAGATATCCTGAATGGCAGGGCCATTGATGCAGTCATCGAGGTCGACAAAGTGAGGGGTGTCGTCTCGCCAAAGAATATTGCCCGTATGGCAATCCCCGTGTAGACGCAAAAAGTCAGCTTGATTCATCGACACCAGAAGCTCACGTGCGGCTACTTCGCAATCATTAGCAACTGATCCATAGGCCGCCTGTAGTTCGTTGGGAACAACGTTAGCTTCGAGATAGTGGCGACTTTCAGTCGCCATTCGATCAATATCCAGACTGACGCGGTGTTGGAAAGGGCTTACAGCGCCAATGCGATGAATCCGCCCGAGGGTTTGCCCGAGCCGATAGAGATGATCAAGGTTGTCTAGTTCCGGGGGATAGCCGCCGCGGCGTTTAAAAACACTAAACCGCTGATCGGCGTGGTGATGCAGCGTTTTTCCGTTGATCAATTCCGGTGCGACGACCGAGATGTCATGATCAACGAGTTCTTGTGCGAAGAGATGCTCCTCGAGAATTTGCTCATCCTGCCAGCGCCCCGCCCTGTAAAACTTGGCGATGACCGGTGTGCCGTCCTCGATCCCTACCTGATAGACCCTATTCTCGTAGCTGTTAAGGGCAAGTAAACGCAGGTCACAGCGAAGACCCACCTGCTCTAGGCAATCAATCACGCAGTCCGGCGTTAACGCATCGTAGGGGTGAGACATGATCGATCCAGTGCTTTAAAGCCATAGCATACCTCAGACGCCTGCCCCGCCGGGTTCGATTGACCGGGCGAGGCACCAACCATGGACCCGTCGTGCGCCTGCCTCTCGCAATGCCCATGCGGCATTCTCCATTGTCGCACCCGTGGTCATGACATCATCGACGAGTAATATACGGTGACTCTTCAGGTCCTGTTTTACTGAAAACTGCTGTAAGGCATTCTCAAGCCTGTCTGTTCGCGACAGGGCGTGCTGGGATGTTGACCTGCTGGCCGCTTTCAACAGTGCTTTTACCGGGGGCTTAGTGGGGCAGGCGAGGGTGCTGGAAAGCGCCAGTGCCAGCAAATGGCTCTGGTTAAACCCCCGTTTCAAACGCGCTCGCCAGTGCATCCCGACAGGCACTACCAGATCGACAGGGTCAGTCCTGCCTTCGATCGATACTGGGGTTTTCTCTTGGCACGCCAGATTGACCAGTGTCTGGGTCAGTTCGACTCGCCCGCGGAACTTCCATTGATAGATGAGCTGCCGCAAAACGTCGGTGTAAAGTAGGGGAACCGAGAGTGAATCGAGAAAAGTCCGTTGACTAGCGCACTTACAGCCCGACCTCATCTTTCCCGAGGGTAGGGCACAGCGCGGGCAGGGGTAAAGATTCAGATCAACCTTGTCCAGACAATGGATACACAGGGGTGTTAACTGAGTGCACCCTTGCCTGCAGACTAAACAGTATGGCGGCAGGAAGTCCTGCAATAGATGCTTTGCACTGGCCAGTAAGTAATCAGGGATCGGCCGTATTGGCGACATTCATTTATTATGTATCCACGCAGGCCTCTTCTCGACAACAAAAATGATCGAGTTAATTCAGGCGTGCCGAAATTTTGTTACCCTTGCCGCTCACCACGTTGAGACGTTCCCGACATGTCAGACAAGCTTCGCGACGCAGCTAGTTTTGCTACCTTTGCCGATGAGGCCGAGGAGCCCCGTCTATCTGAATCGGATCAAGCGAAGGTAGACGAATTTCTCCAGCGCGGCGTGAACGCAGTGGAGCGTAAACCCTTCCGTCCGGCGTTTCTGATTTTTCTTCTTATCGCAGTCGTCACGGGCTTTAGTCTTCTGAGCCAGGGCATTGCCCAATGGGCAGGGGTGTACTGAGCCGCCTGAAATTGTAATTCCTAGCTTTGCCTGCTAGATTTCCGAGCATGTCGGTGTGTAGCGCAGCCTGGTAGCGCACTTCCTTCGGGAGGAAGGGGTCGGAGGTTCAAATCCTCTCACACCGACCATACTCCCTTGGGTGTATACCGTAGACATGGGTTACACGGTTGTCGATACAGACTGATTGGCGCCCGCTGCCAATCGCCACGGTGCCCTTGTCTTACTGGTAATGGTTATTAACCATTCTCTGTAAGCCTGAAGTCCATACTTATTTTTGCAGTAGCTGAAGAACAAGCTTGGGCAGCGCGCTGGCTTGCGCCAGCATGGCGGTACTGGCTTGCGTCAAGATCTGTGTCTTTGCCAATCGGGCGGTAGCAAGGGCGTAATCGGTATCGAGAATCACGCTACGGCTAGATTTTGTGTTGGTGAGTGTTCTACTCATGCTGTTCATTGCATGGACTAGCTGGTTGTGCAGAGCGCCCAGTTTGCTTCGAGAGGCGTTAACGTTATCCAGCAGATTGTCGACGTTTGTAACGGTGTCGTCAGTCGCACCTATCGAGACAACTTTTCGATGGTCAGCATGGTTGGTGTCTAACACTTGATTGGAGTACATGCTGTAATTTGGGTCGTTCCGAAATTGCCCGATGACACTGTCGCTACTACTGGTGGTCGTCATGTAAAAGAAGTACCCCCATCCCGACAGCACTTCTGAATCAACGAAGGAGTAACTACCACCGGCGCCATCGGCGGTGAAGCTGGTCGAGACAGTGCCAGCATCTCCCAGCCTAAAAGAGAGATCCATGACGACCGCTTGTCCATCGTTGCGCCAGTCTAAATGACTTGAAAGCTGCCCCGATGGATTGAAAAAAACGTTATAGCCCTGGTAGGTAGTGTGAGTAATGACCGATTCGATGGAGCTTACGACATCATCAAATTCATCCTGAAGTATTCGTATGTCTCCCTGACTGTTGGTGCCGTTCTCAGCCAGTAGCGCCAGTTCTCGCAGGCGCTGATACATCTCGCCCATCTCGACGAGAGCTCCATCAATGGTGTCTATCATGCCAATCGCATCAGAGGCAGCTCTAATACCGGTGTTTAGCCCGATCACCTGAGAGGTCATCCGCGACCCAATGGCCAGTCCCGCAGCATCGTCTTCGGCACCGTTAATGCGACTGCCTGTAGAGAGTTGTTCCAAAGCGGTATTCATATGCCGGCTAGTTTTAATTAGGGCATTTTGGGTAAAGGCGGCAGCTGTGTTGGAGTTGACGATCAAACTGAGGCACTTATCACGATGAATAAGGTAAATATCGGCTTTTAGGGGAAAATATTGATACCACAGCTGGTCAAAGCGCAGCGCGGCTAGCGGCTTCAGTCCCCTCGCGTATGACTTTTTGGTGTTTCAGGAAAGTAAAAATAGCCTGACTCTTGGGTCGAGCGGCCAGAGATCAGTGAAGGCGCTCGTATATCCAAGCTCTCGCGGAACTTCACCATGTCGATGAGCACGGCAACTCGCGGAGAAGTTTTCAGGCTGGATGATTTATGAGCGCAACCTGTCTCTTGGCCTCGGGTGCCAGCTTTTGCTTATGCCATGCCTAGCACTCTCCATGAATATTTGCAGGTCGATGGCAGGCCGGTAAGGCACTCTCCAAAAAGCTGACTAAAAATCGCCCTCCACGGTCGTCAATCCCAATGCATCCCAATCGAGCATGCCCCCGCGATAATAATAGATTTTCTCGGCGGGGAAGCCGTCACGGATCATCGCCTTCATGGCGGTAGGGCTCTGAGGGCAGACCGGTCCGTTGCAAAAGCCGACAACTTTCTGAGCGTCGCTGCAATCCCATCCCGAATTACCTTTTTCACACCCTAGCTCATCCATTCGCATGGCAACTTCAGTGTAAGGAATGTTTATTGCTCCCGGAATAGTGGCGTCCAGGTACCATTCCTGAGTACGCATATCGACCAGAGTGAATGCGGGATCACCGATCGCATTCAAGACCTCCATCTCGGTGACAGGGACAATGCCAGGCGAGGGAACAAGCGGCTGAATCCAACCCTTGTTCTTCGCGCACGGGGTCATCTGGCGAGTGATGGTTATCTGTTCGCCTGAAGGTAGTGTGGTGACGTATGCCGTATCTTCGCCGATAATTCTGAGGTCTTCAGCAGTACTCGCGAAGGAGAGCAGTAGTAGTAAGGGGGTGAAAAATAAAGTGCTGACCAAGGTTTTCATGAAACAACCTCCTTTTGAATCGCGTTATCATTTTATTATCGTTGCGGGATTCAGTCCCTGAGGATCCTCCCACACTAGCGTCTCCTTCGGCCGATGTCGAGATTCAGTGAAAAACCAGTTCAGGGCCTGCGCATACCATTGATCATCAAGGCAGCGAGGGTCACGCTTGCACGTGCAGAGCATGGGGGTTTTTGCTTGAAAAAAGAAATGGGCGTACTGATGCTATTAATCGCCATTAGCCTTGGTGGCTGCATCAGCTCGGGTAAAGAGGAAACACAAAAGGATCGCCAGTCTCAGACGAGAGCGGGCACAGATTGTGAGCCCAAAATGAATGGTGATGGCTCCGTGTGGAAGGTGGTTTGCCGATGACTGCCCGTTTCCGATTTTATGCAATCCATACGGTGTACTAACCGTAGCTGACTGCCCCTTTCCAGCAACAAATCCTTTGTTGTTGATAGGGACAAGGAATCATTCCTGATCACTTGGAATCCAAGGGGTTATTTGAAACTAATTCCAGATTGAAAACCGGGCCACTCGTGGTAAGTGGCCCGAGGCTGATCACGTATTGTCAAACATCAGTTCGGCGACAAATGATCTTGATGCTTTGCAGTCCACCAAGAGATTCATCTCGCTTTCAACTTCTGGATTTTCTTCTACAAATGCCAGCCAGTTATTGGCCATGTGACCCCGGGCAGCAAACGTATACCAGTGGTTCATTTGCACAAAGTCGTAGTCCTGATTACCGTCGAAGCCCAAGTAGGGGAAGAAGTAGTGGATACCCCAGCCCTTAAAGCCGCCATCATCCATCAGGGCCTTGTCCTTCTCAGCCTGAGCATAAAGTTGCTCCACTGATACGCCATCGCGCATGGAGCATTGAGCAAACTGTACAGGTTGCCGTAGGTCCCGTTCATCCTGCGGGATACGGTTGTGTACTACGCCAGCGTTAAACATGGCAATAGAGCGATGGCAGGTGCCGGCGGGAGTGCTGGTATCGTCGCCGCCACCCCAGCCACCATAGTTATTGGCGAATGATCCCCACTCCTCGTACATGGCCTCGCCGTCAGGCCAACTACCCCAGAGAATGTAATCATAGTCGCTAGAATCCCCCGCGTGCATGGGCGTGAGTATCAGCTGCATGTATTTGGTGCCTTCCGAGGCAGAAAATTCGCCATAGCGCTTGGCATTGGCGATAGCGTCCTGCATGGTTTTGCCCTCATTTAGCTTGCACCAATGGAACTCCGATCGGACTTCATATTCCTGAGCGACCAAGGCAGGTGCGAATAAAATGATGAACGCAATGAGTAGGTTGCGCATAAATGACCCCCTGTTTAGGTTTTTTCTGTTGTCAGGCCCTGAGCTTAATCTCCGAGCCCTGCATCAGAGTTCACCATTTTTTTGGTTTTGGCAAGGCGCAAGGGATGAGTGGCGCGGTTCAGTCGTTTATCGTCGCATTAATCCCGTTGGTTAGTGGTGGCGCGAGAGTGATTCCGGCAAACATCACCATCATCAGCAGGGTGTGAGGCTCAGCAATCACGCCGCTTGATAGCCTGCAGGTGTAGGTATGTGACAAAAAAGGTAACTCGGCCCTGATTGGCATGTGGCCATCAAAAGAATGACGAATAGTTAGAGCAGGATCGTCACAGGAATTGCCCATTTATACCAAGCGCAAGAGTCAGAAGCCTATGTATATGCGCCGGAGCATCAATAGCGCCAGAAACCACATGGTCAGGCCAATGATGCCATCAAGTATTCGCCACGCGTTTGGACGTTCGAACCATGGCGCCAGCCAGCGGGCGCCAAATCCGATCGCGCTAAACCAGACTGCACTGGCTCCCGTGGCGCCAGCAACAAACCACCCCTGCAAGTGGGCAGGTTGTTGTGCGCCGAGGCCGCCCGCTAACAGGACGGTATCCAAATACACATGTGGATTCAGTAACGTAAAGGCGGCTGCCTGAAGAACTGCCGCACGTCTCGCCACACTTTGGTCGCAGTTGTCCGCTAATAGCTGGCCGGGGCTCTGTATACGTTTCAGGGCTTTCCAGCCATACCATGCAAGAAAAGCGGCTCCCGCCAAAGCCAAGCTGTATGCGAGCCATACCGATTCATTCAGAATCTCGGCCATGCCAAAAACCCCTGCGGTTATAAGCACGGCGTCGCTCAATGCGCAAACTAATACAACAATACCAACATGCTCTCGACGCAGCCCTTGTCGCAAGACGAAAGCATTCTGAGGACCTATCGCCACGATCAAACCAAAACTTAGGGCGAACCCCTGCAAGAAAGCAGGCCATATCATCTGTATAGAAAGAAGGAGATCGTTCATCGTTTGCTACGAATAATCCGGGCGCTGATTACACGCTTAAGTCCAACGCTAATTTGATTGGCGCCTCAGGAGGTACTCTCACTGACGGTAAAGCTCTTCGTTGCCCCATGATCGAAGAGGTTCTCCTCGTCCGCCAGAATTTCCTGTTGCGCGTCGGGCGAATTGATTGCCTGCATCGCGGCGGACATCGCGGACTCATCGGGAAACCAAACCTCCATCATGACATCAAAATCCGGTGACGCCTCGTAGGACGAGCTGCCACGAGGTGGTTCCACATAACGCCGTACATACCTTATTGCATGAGGAAAGAGGTATTTTTCTCCCAAATGCCGATGCACGTTCTCATAGTGATCCCGGAACTGTTCTCTCGACAGTCCCTGCTTGCGTTTTAGTAAGGTAACCACCTTTATAACCTTGCTCCGCTTCTTCGGAGGACTGGAACTTGACGGAGACCCATCCCTGTTGACGGATCGGAGATTGGACTGCCAAGGCCATACTCTAAACGATCGCACGAAAAACGACTGAAACATGATGATGGTGCACCAGGTCACAAATGCAGGCATCCGGACCGATTTAACTACATCGGTATTGAATCCGAATGCCGTGGTGGTGCTGGATAGGCGTTCTAGAAAGACCTGCGATTCGCACTTGCTGCTGGCACAGGTCTTAACCTCCTCTATGAGCCCCATGATATCTGACAGGGTTTGCCAGTAGCTCGTCAGTGTCAGCCCTACCGCGGCTATCCACACAACAAGCGCCGAGAAGGCAACCCAAGCCAGAGTGTCGCTAATAGTTTTTTTCACTACCGGTCCTTTTTCGTAAGCTAAATAAGTGGAAGAGCCCTTGTCACTTAATACCTTTGGTCGACGTCTTTATTCTTTTAGCTGCCCAGCTTATCCAGCAAGCTGTAGTAGAGCATGCCCGCGACCAGCCCGGGCCATCTGAGTAGGGTGCCACCGGGGAATCGGTGGGTAGGCACCAATGCCATAAGGTTAAATTTCTCGCTATCTCCATCAATGGCGGCCGCCAGAAGTTTCCCGGCCATGGTTGCCGTAGGTACGCCATGACCCGAAAATCCCTGAGCATAGAAGATACGTGATCCTATCCGCCCGAAATCGGGCATGCGATTCATGGTGATACCCAGGGTTCCCCCCCAGCCGTAATCAATTTTCACGTCAGTAAGCTCGGGGTAGATATTAAGCATATAAGGACGAACAAATCCCTTGATGTCCTTGGGGAATCGGGATGTATAGTTTTCTCCGCCGCCAAAGAGAAGCCGTCCATCGCCAGAAAGTTTCCAGTAGTTGATGACGAAAAGACTGTCGGACAGGCTATGGTTGTCTCTGGTTACCGCCCGCTGCTGCTCGGGTGACAGAGGCTCGGTCGCGACCACAAAATTATTGATGGGCATGATATTGCCCGCGATAGTGGGCGCCAATTTGCCGAGATAACCATTGCACGCCAATACCAGCGCTTTTGCAGTCACCGAACCCTGTGGAGTATTGATCTGAAGCTGTGAGTTATCTCGCCATTTCACCGCAGGAGACTGCTCATAAATCGTTACGCCCAAGCTCGACGCAACACGAGCGAGACCGTGGGTGTATTTCAGTGGGTGAAGATGGCGCGCTCCCATGTCGAGCATGCCGCCATGCATGCCACTCGCGCTGGTGAGTTCGGCGAGCTCTTCCCGATTTAAATAGCTGGCCTTGGTGTAGCCGTAATCCCGGGTTAGCTGATTCACCTCGTGCTCAAGGTCAAGGGCATGGCTGGCTTTCGCGGCCATATGAAGATTGCCGACACCGAGCTCACAGTCTATGTGGTGGGTCTCTACAAGCTCACACACGAGATCGACTGCGTCGAGGCCTAGCTGCCAGAGATTGCCTGCGGTTTCTCTACCAACCCATTTTTCGAGGCTGCTTTGATCCGCCCGCTGTCCCGTTCCAACGTGTCCGCCGTTTCTCCCGGAAGCGCCCCAGCCCACCCGGTTCGCCTCGAGAACCACGACCTTATAGCCGCGCTCAGCGAGGTGAATGGCACTGGAAAGCCCGGTATAACCGGCGCCAATAATGCAGACATCAGCGTCTGTACCGCCTTTCAGGGACGTGTAAGAAGGAGCTGCGCCCGCCGATGCGGCATACCAGGAGTCAACGTGTTCAGCAAAAGCAGGCATGCCGGCATTATCCCTTGGATAGCGGGGCCATGGGAAATACCCCGGGAGCGGGAGTTTGACACCTTGCGAGGTTGATAGGGCGGGCACATACTTATGTTTCCGAAGCAACTTGCAGGTTTTTATGAGTACCTCAAAAACGGCGAAAGCTGATGACTCTACGGTGATTCATCGTTCAGACGCCGTTATAGCGCCCGAGGCCGTGACCGAAGAAGAAAAAGCCACCATCACCCAGTGGCTGACCGACAACAACATTTCCGAGATTGAATGTATCGTCCCTGATACCACCGGAAATGCACGAGGCAAATTCATCCCTGCCCATCAGTTTATCGCCCAGCTCGAGCAGCGCCTGCCGGAGGCGATTTTGGTGCAAACCGTTACCGGTGAATACACCGATGAGCACTGGGACTTTGTCGAGCCCACCGACACTGACATGATTCTTCGTCCCGATGCCTCAACGCTGCGCATTGTCCCATGGGCAAGGGAGCCTACTGCCCAGATTATTGCTGATTGCTTTAAAAACGATGGAACGCCTCATCCACTGTCAACACGCAATGTCTTGCGCTACATCCTCAAGCTTTACGCAGAGGTTGGACTGCAACCTGTGGTCGCGCCAGAAGTCGAGTTCTATCTGGTAAACAAAAACACGGATCCCGATTACGAGCTGATGCCGCCAAAGGGTCGTTCGGGTCGACGTGAGGTAGCGCGTTTATCCTTCAGTATCGATGCCGTGGCTGAGTTTGAAGATTTCGTCGAGGACATGTACGACTTCGCGGACGCGCAAAAGCTCGACGTGGATACCCTGATTCATGAGAACGGTGCAGCCCAGATGGAAATCAATTTCCGTCACGGGGATCCTCTGGCGATGGCAGATCAGGCCTTCATTTTTAAGCGGACGGTTCGTGAGACGGCACTAAAGCACAATATGTATGCCACCTTCATGGCGAAACCCATGCAGCGTGAGCCCGGCAGTGCGCTGCACCTTCATCAGTCAGTTCTCGATGCTAAGACTGGTCGGAATATTTTCAGTGACGATGCCGGTAATCCCACCGCAGAAATGATGCACTACATCGGTGGATTGCAACGCTATACACCCGAGCTCATCAGCTTTTACGCACCGAACGTCAACAGCTATCGCCGGCTGGCCCCGGATATCTCAGCGCCAATCAATCTGAGCTGGGGTTTTGACAATCGGACCACGGCCTTTCGAGTGCCCAACAGCACAGCTGATAACCTGCGGATTGAAAACCGGTTCCCGGGAGCCGACGCAAACCCTTATCTGGCGATGACAGCTACTTTGGCAAGCGGCCTGCTCGGCATGCGCCAGAAGCTTCAGCCAACCGAACCTCATCGGGGTACCGCAAACGATGAGGATGTTGCGGTTGCACGAACCCTCGAGGAGGGTGTGCGTCAGCTAAATGACACGCCGGAATTACAGCAGATGATCGGTGAGCTGTTCATGCGCGCTTATGCCGCCATCAAGCTTGATGAATTTGAAGAATTTAATCGGGTGATCAGCTCCTGGGAGCGAGAGCACCTTCTGCTACAGGTGTGAGTAATTGCAGAGATGCGCTGCAACAGCCTGGCCGAGGCTATTTTTTGAGAGTCAGTAGTAATCAGTAAAGTGAGACAACTCGTTAATACTCGTGTCAAACCAAGCTAATTCAACAACTTCCAGCCACAGCATCGGTCGTGCCTTTTATCGCGGCGCGAAGTATCTTATTTATGGATTGCTTACTCTCAACGTGGGGCTTTTTTTTCAGGAAGAGTTGCTCTCCGCTCAGCACGCCCTTAGCGGTGGATCTGATTTAAGCTCGCTGATTCAGCTTTTCTCTTCCACCCTTGATACTGCAGCGTGGGTAGTGCTGTTGCTGCTCTTTGAGTTGGAAACCGCTGTTATCCCGGACGAAAAATTAGTGGGTAAAACCAAATGGCTAATCCATGGGGTGCGAATCCTGTGTGGCGCAGCCATAGTATCTGCCTGTCTCGGCTATATCGGGGAATGGGAAGTCTTTCTGGTCTCTGCTCCGGCGCCTGCTAATCCCTGTGAACTTGTCGACGGCACCTGGTCTGTTCTGTTGGACTTTGACAAATTCACAACTCTCACCCCAGACAACTGTGTTGCGCTTGGTGACAGTGCGCTACAGGTCACGGGACTTAGTTATGTGCTTGCGACCCCTGCTGCTTTTGCAAGCGCCTACGATCTGGCGCTGGTTGATGTTGTGAATGGCAGTGCGTGGATTCTGGTGGTGATTCTTCTCGAGATCGAAGTACGATTGCAGCTGCGCGGCGGAGTCCCCGGGCAGTTTCAGTGGCTTATGAATGGATTCAAAGTGGTGTTGTACACCACGTTGGCGCTCGCTGCGATTTACTGGGGTATCGAAGGTGATTTTCTCGACTTCTGGGATGCGGCCTTGTGGCTGTTCGCCTTTATTTTTATTGAGCTAAACGTCTTTGCCTGGCAGCAGGAGTTAAAATCTCAGGGGGAAGTGAGCCCCTGAGAGCCAATTTGCTCCCAGTGTGAGTTCTTGAGGAGGAAATGAAGCCGCTCCTCAAAGATGCTTCAGAAGTCGTCGTCGAATTCGAAGTCGTAGTCGCCGAGCTCTTCTCGCAGCCTAAGTGCCTCTAATCGCTGCTCGGCACGACGTCGTTTATCGGCGAGGGAGTCCTCGCGAAGCGACATAGATTCATCCGTTAAGTTGTCAAAGTCTCCGTCCCCAAAGTCCGCGAGATTAGGATCATAGAGATCATCCAACCCCTCCTCGGTTTGGGTTTGGTTACGCTCACCCATAAATCACCTCCCGATGATTCAGAACAAGTCTCGTGGGTCGTCCCACACGCGCAGTTGAAGGCAAGAGTGGGTGTGGTGGCAATGAATTTTTTGTCATCAAAACCTGTGTTTTAAATAACTGAAATAAATATGGCGGTTCGCACGATGTAGATTCCTTCCTTGGAAAAACGTCCGTGTTTTTTATCCAAACCAGCTTCCTGCCTGTGGCGAGCCGCCAGTAAAGAAATCGCAAAAGCTGTGTCAACTAAGAGAAGCCTGAAAATTGCGCGATTTTCTTTTGTTAACCGCCAGGCAAATGGGATGGGGACGCATCCGATACGCTGTGAGCCTGCCCGACAGCCGACGATTAGGGGAGTTTTTTGAGAATATCGGACACTATGGTTTCGGGAGACTTGGTATCAACGGATACACTAATTTCTGCCCAGCGCTGATAGAGCGGTATCCGCTCGCGATAGATATCAGCGAGGGTCTGATCCTTGCCCGAGGCGATACCCCTGTCGGGGGCGAGCGAGATCCGATAGTCCACTGTTTCCAATGTTGCTTCCAGGTAAACGACGGTCGTTTCAGCGGTTAGCCGCTTCATGATCTTTTCGCTATAGACGACCGAACCGCCCGTGGAAATCACGCCGGTTGAGATCGGCATGTCCAATAGGACCTGCTCTTCTATTTCTCGCAGGCGATGGTGGTCACTGCGAGCAATAATCTCTGCCAGGGTCGCATTTTCCTGTGTTTGAATCAGAATGTCGGTGTCGACAAAGGCGGTACCGAGACGCTTGGCCAGTAGGACCCCAACGGTGCTTTTACCACTGCCGGGAAATCCGATCAGACTAACGATATGCCTGCTGCTCATGTCATCTTCCTCTGCTCGGGTGCTAATGTATCCTCAGCCTTGAGTCACCGCCACTCACAGCGCTCACTATCATATCGATTTCGGAAAAGACTATGCCAGATCCGCTGAAGAAAACACCGCTAACCGAGCTCCATCGAGAAATAGGAGCTCGTCTTGTGGCTTTTTCGGGCTATGAAATGCCTGTGCAGTTTGCTGAGGGAATTATTCGCGAGCATTTGCACACTCGAGATGCCGCTGGCCTTTTTGATGTCTCTCATATGGGGCAGATCATGGTAACGGGCGATCGCGCAGCGGTAGAGCTTGAAACATTGATGCCAGCAAACCTTCTCGATCTTAGTGTGGGTCAATCCACGTACTCTCTGTTGACCACCTTGAGTGGAGGTGTGTACGACGACCTGATTGTTACCCGCGACAGTGAGACTTCTTTTTATTTGGTGGTGAACGGCGCTTGCAAGGCCAAGGACCTTGAGCTGATAGCAGCGGGCTGTCCAACGTCGTCAGTGGGGATGCTGCAGGAGAGAGCGTTACTAGCTCTTCAGGGCCCCCAGGCGCGGCCTGTGATCGGGGCTCTCGCCCTTGAGGCGAGCTCGCTAACCTTTATGTCGGGGTGCCATGCGTCCATTCTGGAAACCCCGTGCTACGTCACCTGCTCCGGCTATACCGGCGAGGACGGATTCGAACTTTCCGTGCCCGCTGGACGGGTGGAAACCATTGCTCGGGCGCTTCTCGGTGACCCCCGGGTGAAGCCCATCGGGCTTGGCGCACGAGATTCTCTTCGGCTGGAAGCAGGGCTTTGTCTGTACGGGCATGAATTGAGTGAGAGTATTACACCGATAGAAGCGGGTTTGAGATGGTCGATCTCGTCCGCGCGGCGCTCGACAGGCGCTCGGCCATTGGGCTTCCCCGGCGCTTCTATCATCCTCGATCAGTTAGCGCTTGGATCCCCCCGTACCCGCGTCGGACTCAAGGTCACCGGCAAGCGACCGGTTCGTGAAGGTCAGGAAATTCAGAACGGCGCTGGTGAGACGGTGGGCATCGTGACCTCGGGCGGATTTGGTCCCTCTGTTGATGGCCCGATCGCGATGGGCCTGATGGCTACTGCCTCTGCGGTAGTTGGAACCGTCGTTTTCATTGATGTTCGCGGAAAACTGCTCGAAGCCGAGATCGTCACGACTCCCTTTATCAAACAGCGCTACTTTCGCGGCTAGTACTGGGGTATCACTCGGTTTCTCCAGCGCAGCCCTTTGGGTTTAGGCGGTCCGCCAGTAGGGGTTTACGCCATCGTCGCCATTGGCGGTATAGAGAGTCCAAGCCAGCCGTTACATACCGAAGAGCTCGGTTCAGATACCCAAAAAGGGCGAGCGTCAGGATGATCCCCGCGAGCCCGAGCCAGGGAAGAACGGGCAATAAACTCTCCAGTCGTTGCTGCCAGGTGAGGGACCGGGGTGGTAACTCACCACTAATATCGAATTGAATCGAATCAGTGTTCAGCACCTCGAGACGACGGGTGGTTGTATTCCACCAGTTGATCTGCACGCCCGGAATCATCGCACTGCCGGGAGCAGACGCAATCCAGGTCGTGGTTTCCTTTCGCTCTGCGGATAGCCGGCCTCGATTTGACGAATTTCTCAACACCGGAGGCTGTGGGTAGGTTTGAAGTAGGTCGAGGCGTTGATGGTCAAGGCTTGGGAGAAACATCGGCATTACGTCTTGTGCCTTGACTGTAAGGTGGCGCGTGATTGCCGATCCCAGATAAGCCTCGCCGGCTCCCTCAACTTGTTGCTTGAGCGTGACGTTGGGACTGGCTACCCAGTGGTCTAGCCCCTTGAGAGATTCTGGCAAGTCGATGGTGAGGGTGAGCGGATCGGTTTTCAGGGTGGTGCGAAACTCTTTAGCGGCCGATTGGGATACTGCAACCGTCACGTCAATAGGTGGGATGCGGAGAGTGCCATCCCTTGTGGCGAATGCATCGATCGACCATCGCTGAATCGACCAACTGACGCCTGAGCGCTGCTCGGTGGCGTTGGCGGCGAAGTCCTGATTCTGCACCATGACCAGATCCGGGACTTCCGGAAGACTTATCCGGGTACCGGCGGTAAACCATCTGGGTGTTGCTACGGTGATTTCAACTTCTACCCGCTCCCCGGGGACGGCTCCCTGAGCTGGATTAAGGGCCGTGGACACCTCGACAAGATCATCGGTCTGTTGAGCAACACCAGGGCTACTAAGAACGCCCGCGAGCACGACCAGCCAGAGAGCGTGAGTGAGAATCGTTGCAAACCGATTGATCGTCACTGCTCGCTTACCCCTCGCTCTTGATATTGTGCGCTGAACTTGTTGCGCAAAAAGTTCGAGGGGTCAGGTTGTACGTTCTGCATCCACAGATTCGCGAGTTCCGGGCTCGCGAGAATTTCTTCCGCGCTGTACTGGATCAACGGCTGCTCATCCAGCGCTAGCTCTGCTGCACCCTCGGAGGATTGAGGGTCGGTGCCCGGATCTATCTCCTCACTGCCAACACCAGCCTCCGGTGTCTGGGATTCGCTTAACCGATTTGCCTCTTCGATGATGTGCTGCATTAGCTCGCGATTGGCTCTCGCGTTCGCAAGAGAAGGGTAGACGGCTAAAACAGCATCGTAAGTTTTTCGTGCGCCCACGTAATCGCGCTGATGAGCCTTGGCATTTGCTTCGTTGAAAAGAGCCGCCGGCGAGTCAATACGAGTAAACAGTAAGGCCGCACGAGCAAAATCCTCTCCATAGTAGTGAGCAACCCCCTGCCATCCGGGGTCATCAAAAATACCGGCGGCTTTCTGGTAATGCCCCAGCTCGAGCAGCAATCGGCCGTATTGATCGGGTGTTAGCCACAATCCAACAAAGCCATCGATGGCCGTCGTTAACCATGAGTCCCTCGTCGCGGTGGGCGACGACAGAGCGCTTTCAGGTTGTGTTATCTGTCGATCTTGACGGACCTGGGCCAGTCCCTCCGAGGGTAACGTGAGCACTAATGAAAACAGTGGCCACACCCACAGTCTGGTCCAGCCCCGCCGGAACCAGAGCAATGCCAAAACCATGGCCGGAAAAAGCAGCGCATAACCCGCATCGACCCAGGGCAGGGCATCGTCATCCAGAATCCGGTAACTATCCCTCAAGCCCCGTGCGACTTTTTCGACGTCCCGTGTGTCGACTGTAATTTCCACGTAGCTTCCATTACAGCGGTCCGCCAAGGTGGTGAGCGCCTCGCGATCCAAGGGGACATCGCTTCCTGCAGGGTCGGCTGTGCCGATGCCAAACACCGATAGTAAATGGGGTTGCTGCCGACACCAGCTTGTCGTGAGCTCAAGACTATCGGCACCGAGGCCATCGGTGACCAGCAGGACGTTGGCGCGATTCGGGTTCCCGATGAGAACACGGTTCACACTGGCGAGGGCATATTCAGGATATTTTCCACGCCTTGGAACAATGCCAACTCGCAACGCAGTCAGAAAGGATTTCAGAATCTCGTGGTCATTGGTAAGGGGAATAACCGTGTGAGCACTTCCTGCAAAAGCCAATATGGCGATAGGCCGGTCCGGAGTGAGATCAATCAGGTCGTGCATTTTTTGAACCCCCCGTGAGAAGCGGGAGGGCTCAATATCAGTGCTGCTCATCGATTCCGATACATCCAGGATCATCACCAAGGGCGCCGTATTTTCTGCCAGTGGCGATGGCTGTTGACGCCAGCTCGGCCCGGCGAGCATCAGCGTTAGTAGGCCAAACAGGAGCGCGATGGCGGATGCTGGCGTGAACCAGCGTGTTCGCGTCCCCTGCACCCTGAGGGCGGCCAACAAGGAGGAGTCGATAATCTGATCAAAACTATCCGCTGTTCGCTGTCCTTTTTGGAGCAACCATTCGAGTACCAGCAACCCGGGAATCAGGGCTAGCCATTCGGGCCGCAGGAAATGGAAGTGATTGATGAAGTCAGTCATTGCTCGATGCTTTCCTTCCATGATGAGAAGGCTGCAATACCAAAGAACAGTCGCAGAGCAATGTACAGGAACACCAATACGGTTAGCGGAAGCCAGTACAAGTCCACCCGCGGTCTAAAGGTCACGCTGTCAAAAACACTCGGTTCAAGCGTGTCCAGTAACCGGAAAATTTGATCGAGTTGCTCTCGATCAAGGGCTTCAAAGGCTTGACCGCCGGTAACCTCCGCCATGCGAAGAAGCGTGTCTTTGTCGATCGCCTCTTCACCAACGGCGCTTGGATCCCCCACGGCGATTGGATAGATTCTTATGTCCTCACTGGCAGCTACTCGCGCGGCATCAACCGGCGGCACCATACTGCCGGTATCGTTGCCATCTGTAAGGACCAACAGCACCCGATTTTCGGTGTCAGCATCTACAAAAAGTTTGATAGCGAGTCCGACCGCATCGCCAAGCGCAGTGCTTGGCCCCGCCATACGAATGCGAGTTTCTTCCAGTAAGGTGGCCCAGGTTTTGTGATCCTCGGTAAAGGGGGATTGCAAAAAGGCCTGATTGCCAAACACGATCAAACCGAGCCGATCTCCCGGTCGCTCGCTGGCCAGTCGTGTCAGCACCGTTTTAACCGCTGTAAGCCGATCCACCTGTTCGCCATCTTGATTATCAAAGTCTTGAGTTTCCATTGATCCTGATAGATCAACTGCAATCATCAGATCCCGCCCGGCTTTCTGCTGCTCTATGGGATCACCGACCCATTGGGGTTTTGCAACTCCCAGAACCAATGCCAGCCACATGAGAACCACGAGAATCCGTTGCGAACGACGGCGAGCAGGAATCATGGCGCCTCGTTCCCGGCGAGCTTCGCTGGCCTCCAGAAGCCGTTCGAAGAAGGGCACGCGTACTGCGTTTTGTGCCTCGCGATAAGGCGGCATTAGCCGCATCAGGATCGGTAATGGAAGCAGCAGTAACGCCCAGGGCATCGCCCACTGGATGTTCAGTACCCAGGTCTCGATCCCATCAAACAGGGGCATGATCATCTCGATGGGTCAAAATCCAGCGCTCCACCTCGCCGAGCAGGGTGTTCAACGCATTTTGGTTCAGCGTATTTTCTGTGTGTTTGTCCATCGGAGGGGTCGCATCATTGGTCCCGCCCTGATAGATGGACTTTCCCAGAAGTTGCATCGAGCTGCTACTGAATATCGGCTCCGGTGCTCGGCTTTGCAACCACAGGCACCAGCCTTGGCCGGTAAGAGGAGCTACTTCTTTCCTCGAACTCGCGACCATCGCGGTCAGTTTCAGCAGGGTATTTATTGCCTCCAGATTGGGTAAAGACTGCACTCTCTTAAGCCGTCTCAGGGCCTCCCGACGGTAGCGATTTCTGCGCCAACGTTGAGTCCAATGCCATAGACGCCTCCCTGACCAGCCCACAAGTAGCAGAGCGAGGGCGTACCAACCCAGTGTCTGGGGAACCCAATTGATAGCGCCGAGTGCCTCGATCTCCACCAGACTGCCGCGAAGCAGTGGGTTGCCGAAGCGTTCCGGTAGCTCAGGTAGCCCAGATAACAAGGCGCTGAGAAGAGGCTCAATCATTCAGCGGCATCATGACGGTCTTGTCTATGACCTCCCAGTGTTCTCTGCAACTGCGTGGCAACATCATTTGCCGTCGTAATCGGGATAAGTGGGATTGCGTGTCGCTTGAAATTGTCTGTTAAATCCGTGAGTCGCTGCTGGAAAGCCTGTCGATAACGACGTTGGGTTTCGCCGCTCTCAGTATCGACCGCCAATTGATAGTAGCCATCGCTAACAATTAATTTATGTGCCGATTCCACGCTGTGCTCCAGTGGGTCGGTCACGACAGCTGCGACTACGTCATTGCGCTGTCTTATGTCTTTCAAGCGCGTCAGGCAGCGTTCATCCCAGCCCTCAAAATCTGAGATGATAATGACCAGGCCACCGTGAGAAATGTGGCGCTGCAGGGTATTCAAAGCCTCTTCGAGTCCTGCTGTTGTGGAGGTGCTGGCAAGCGTTGAGCCCAGTGCCTGATTCATAGCCACCATTTGATCCAGCCAGCGCATGAGCGAATCCGCGGCCCGGCTCGGGCGAGCATAGCTTTGCTGGGAGTCGTTGAATAATAGGGCTCCCACCCGATCGCCTGCGGCGATAACCCGCCAAGCCGTGAGTGCCGCTGCCTCGGCGGCGGCGACAGACTTCATCTGCCGTTGGCTGCCAAAAAACATGGATATCCGTTGGTCGACCATGAGCCAGACGGGTCGATCTTTTTCCTCGGTGTAAACCCTAACAAAGGGGGATCTCATGCGCCGGGTTACACGCCAGTCCATCGAGCGGATATCGTCACCGGGACGATAGTGTCGGAGCTCGTCGAAATCGAGGCCACGGCCCCTTAGTCGGGAACGTTTTCGCCCCCCCAGAACCGAGTCAACCGGTTGTTTTGGAAGATAGCTAAAACCCTTTGCACGATAACGAAGACCAACAAGCCGCTTTAAGCTGGTATGAACCCCCGCATCCATAGCGGTTTAGCCGGCGGCGACCAGAGCAAGCAGTTCTTTAACCACCTGATCGCTATCGACCCCATCGGCGAGCGAATCGTAGGAGAGCATGAGTCGGTGGCGAAGCACCGCTGGCGCGACGGTTCGCACGTCTTCGGGTAATACATGATCCCTTTCTTGATACCAGGCTTCTGCTCGTGCCGCCCGATGAAGCGCTATGCTGGCTCTCGGACTCGAGCCGATAGTGATCCAGCTTGCAAGTGCTGGCGACAGAGACTCGGGGTGTCGGGTTGCTACCACCAGATCCACGAGATACTTCTCAACGGGAGAAGAGACCGACACCTTCTGAATCGCCTCTCGTGCCTCCAAAATAATCGTCGGATCCATAGGGGTTAAGTCGGTCGTATTGCTTCCCTCTTCCTGTTGCAGCATTTGCACAATCGCGCGCTCTGACGCAGCGTCTGGATAATCCACCCTCACTTTAAAAAGAAA
>Ga0181573_10000659_pt1 | contig 36040 bp, 15 predicted proteins | sample 101ome_25_FD_148643 | JGI IMG/M metagenome (GOLD analysis project Ga0181573, IMG submission 148643) | Coastal salt marsh microbial communities from the Groves Creek Marsh, Skidaway Island, Georgia - 101409BT metaG (spades assembly) | ecosystem: Environmental > Aquatic > Marine > Intertidal zone...
GTGGGGGGCTGCGGGCGGGGGGGGGGGGGGGGGGGAACAGCGCTGGTCAGGCGGGTGGGACGCCCCTGGGCAGTGGCAAGGCGTCCGTTGGCGCTGTCCGGGAGATTCACATCGAGGCCCGATGCATAACAAACAAGACGACCCGCCGTGGTCTCGTGCCAATGAACCACGCCGTGGCGGCAGCCCAGTGCTCTGTGCCCCTGCCAGCACGGCCTGTCGCTGAAGCGCGCCGGGGGTCGGGTGAGTCACCCCGCGCGGTCGTGTCAACGGGCGACGATGAGGTGACTGTCGTCCTCTCCAAACCCGTCGGCGGCGGACCTTCGGTGAAGGCGGTCTGGAGTAAGGCCACGGGGCGCCTGACCCGCTACGACGTTGGCGACCGCCACCTCCTGGCTTCCGACGGTGGCCCATTTCCGTGCCTCTTTCGCGCGCCCACGGACAACGACCGGGGAGGCTCGGGTGGGACATCTTACGCCTTCTCCTGGGTGCGCAGTGGCCTCGACCAGCTCGCCGTCAATGCCAGAGGTGCCGACATCAAGGCGGCGGTTTCGATCGACGGTTCGGCCCGCGTCGAGGTCTCCTTTGCCCTCGCTCCAAAGCGCAGCGCCGAGGGCATCGTCTTCGACTCTGTCGGCGCCGACGAGACAGGTGGCGCTCACTGGCACGCCAAGACGGCTGCGGCCGCCATCGCCAATGTCCTGTCCGAGACGGTAGCTGAGCCTGGCTCGCGTTGGATTGGTCCCGACGCCACCTGGGCCCACGACCTCGACCCCGCAGGTAAGCTGACGCCCTCGATGAGCGCTCTGGTCTTGCAGGCGGCAGCCGACGCGGCGATGGGTGATGGGACGGGGTCTCTGTCGCGGGCAGGGCTGCCACGGGGACACATGTCAAACCTGAGCCTTGCGAGCGAGGGGCATGCGAGGGGAGGACGGGATGGGGGAAGCGGGGCCGGCGCCGACGACGTGCCGTCTCCCGCGGGGGGGCTCTCAACGGGACCGTCGGGCAGGGTCGACTTGCCAAGGCCCACGAGCTACGGCCGCGGCCTCGACCTGGGTGCGGCACGGCCCCGGGGGATGAACGGCGTGTCATCGAGCTACCGCCTCGGGTCCCTCCCCAAGATCGCCGACATTGACGAGGGCGAGATCGAGGAGGGGGGGTCGATGCGCCCCGCCAAGGACCACCTCGGCACCACAGGAATGCCGCTGTCGAATGACGCGTCTACGGCCCTTGAAGACCAGGCCACCGCACTGCTCGAGACGGCCGGGGCCGAGCCCGAGGCCCGTGTCCGGGTGAATGCCCGCTACCACCTCCGCCCCACCGGAGCCCTCGAGTGCCACTTCTCCATCGATGCCAGCCAGGCCCTGGGCGTGATGCAGGGCGTTGGAGGAGGGGCGCCCTCTTTACCGCGCGTGGGCGTGAAACTCCTGGTGCCCGCTGATCTGGGTCGGGGGCGATATTTCGGCCGCGGTCCCCACGAGAACTACCCAGACCGCAAGCTGGCCGCCCACGTCGCCGAGTGGTCCCTCCGGGTAGGGCGGGCGGGGGACGCCCCCGCGGCTGACCTCGCCCACACTCCATACCTTGTCCCGGGCGAGTGCGGCGGCCGGTGTGACGTCCGGTGGCTCTCACTCTCGCCTGAGCTTGGCCCGACTTCCTCGTATCCCGGCCTCCGCCTCGACGCCCCACCCGGTCGGCCCTTCGCCCTTGCATCGGCGTCGCGCTTCTCGACCGCCCAACTGGCGGCGGCACGGCACGACTGTGAGCTAGAGGACGAGGACGACGGGGGTGTCGAGGTGCACCTCGACGCGGCCCACATGGGACTGGGGGGGGACAACTCGTGGTCTCCCTCTGTCCTGCCGGAATTCCTCGTGCCTCCGGGCTTATTTTCCCTCACGGTCACGCTGAGCGCTACAACGGGGTGACTAGGGGTGATGCGACGAGGGGGTTGACGAGAGGTTTGCGGACCCGGCCGAACCAAACGCCCCCCACCCTAACCCCACACCCCTACCCCCACCCTCCTCCCCCCCTCGCCCCCTTGGCCCGGCTAGAGTGCGGGGGCGCACCTGACCCTCGCGCCAGGAACTTCGGCTGGGCTCGGATGTTTTGGCATTGGGGTTCGTGACGCTCGTGGGCACGCTCGTTGAAGCGTCGTCCGCAGTGTCGGCACTGGACAAGGGACGGGTCAGGCGGACCCGCCTCAGACGGCCCCAGCGGCTCACCACGGGCGATCTTGGCATTGACTTTGCGACTCGCGGCCATGGCCTGGCGGAGACCCTGGGACTGCTGCCGCCACTTAGCGCTCTTGCAGTCCGCACCGGAGGCGGCGGGGGCGCGGCCCGGGATGCGCGGGGGCGCCCGGCCAGCCCCAGGGCCGCGGCGCAGCGGTGGTCCCTCGCTCCGCTTGACCTGCTGTGCCTCCGGGGGCAGTGCTTGCGCCTTGGCGTCGAAGATGGGTCGCCGCGGGGCGTTCTTCCCCTTGCACACGCGCGAGTGTCGCTGGAGGGCCTCCTCGCCAAAGCTCCGGCCGCACTGGCGACAAGGGGCGAGGCGGACGGTGGCGCGTTCCGGGATGGCGGCACCCGTCGTGGGGTCGATCGGGGCCTCGGTCGCTGTGGGAGCGGGGGCGCCACGGCCAAATAGGCCACCACGCTTGGTCGTGGCCCCGGCCTTACCGGTGGTGGGGATGGGAGTGTTGTCGAGGTCGACTGCTGCCCCGCCGCGGGGGGGGGGGGGGCCGAGCGCGGGGGGGGGGCTTGGCCCGGTAACCACCACCGCCTCCAGCCCCAACTTCGGGTTTGGCGGGCGCCGGCGCCGGGTCGCCAAACCCCCCGGCGTCGTCGTCCACCCTGTCGTTCCATGCCGGTTTCCGCGGGGCCAGCCGCCGCGCGGCCGCTGGGGCTGTTGCAAGGGGAGCCACAGCCCTGCGGCCGGCGACGGGCCGGGGTGCCGGGGATTGCGCCTCCTCCCCAACCCCTCCACCGAGCCCCGCGCCACCCCGCGAGTCCCCACCACCGCGCCCCTCGCGCGACGCCGTGGCCCGCGCGGCCTGCATGCTCTTCAGTCGATCCATAGCTCCGGCGCGGCGCACGGCCCCCGGGTCGCCAACACCCCCGGCGGCCCCACCGCCCGCCTCGCGCGTTGACGGCGCCACCACCGACCGCCGCCCCGCCCGCGCTGGCGACCCCTCGGGAGCGACGTCCTCTCTGCCGATCCGCTGCAGCGCAGAGCCGGCCCCGGACCAGTCGTCGTCCCAGTCGGGCTTGCGTCCTCCCCCTCGTCCGCCAGCGACACCTGCCCGCACGCCGCGCGGGGGGTCGCCGCGGAGGCCCCCAGCCCACCCGCCGTCCTCAGGATTGGGCTCGTCTCTTCCCCCGACCACCTCGCCGTATTGGTCGCGCACGGCCGGCACGCCCGCGCAGGCCGGGGCGCCGCGCGAAACCGCGGCGTGCCCCCCCCGCGACGACGGCGGGCCGAGCCTCCCCGCCCCCGGCCCGCCCCGGGAACGATTCGAGAAGCGCGGGTCCGGCGGGGGCGGCCCCGAGATGTCGCCCCAGTTGACGGATGCGTCGACTTGGGCCCCATCGTCTCCCCGATCGGGGGCGAAGATGGACGGCCGACGGGGAGCGACCTCGCTCAGTTGGCGTCCGCCGAACCTGCCGGACCCGCCAGACCCGTAGGATCCTGGGGACCCCGGAGCCGGGCCCTGGGGGGACCCCCCTCCCGGCGGGAGGGCGCCCGGGAAGCCCCAACCCCCGCCGCCGTCGCGGCCGTTACCCGAGCCCCCGGCCGACGACCCATCCGCGCCAAAGGGGGGGGCGGCACCGCGGCCGATGGGGCCGCCTCCAAAGTTGCTCCACTGGGAAGCGGAGCTGTGGGTCCGCTGCGGGGACGGCGGGGGAGGGGGGGCGAGAGGGATGGGGATGTTGGGTTGGAGGTGATAAGGCGGCGATGCCTGCGCGTGAGCGAGGCGCGGGGGTGGATGACACCTCAAACAACGGCACTTCCCCCCTTGATGGATCCCCAGTCTCTCGCCTCGAGCTGCGGGTTGGGTGGCGCTCCGCCACGTGACGCCACCGGCGCCACAATGAATCCCATGTCGGGATCACCGCCGCGTGACGGTGAGCTGCCGTGGTCGTCCTCGGTGGCCCAGGGGGGGCGTGACCCGCCCGCGCCAGAGCGTAGCCCCCCGCGGGACCCTGCACCGCCCCGCGACATTGGAGGTTGTGAGGGCAGGCCGGCGTCGGCCAACGCCTCCTCTCGCTCGCGAACGGCAAAGGCGCGGAGGGCATTGGCTCTGTTGGACGACGGCGGGGTTGTGGGAGGTCGGTCTTGGCTCCGTTCGGGTGGTTGGACGAGCGCGCACGCGCACGACGGTCACGGCAAGGCCTGGGTGCGCCCGATGTGGCGCCGTCGACGGCGGGGACTGAAGATCGACCGGGCCGCTTCGCGGTCTCTCGCCTGGCTTGGGTCTCACTTCGTAGCTTATCCCAATGGTCACGCTCCATGTTGGCCCAAGACCCAGCCGTCACCCCCAGCCAGGAGCGGTCGGGACAAGCGACGCAGCGTAAGCCCCACGGCTACCCGTTCGGCTCGTGAGGGACGCTCTAGGGCTATCCAGCGGATTATAGGCGCAGTACGTTTTGCCAAGGGCTGATTCACGGGCGCGGGTCACAAAAGATGGATGCATCGCAGGCGTACGAGGGCGGCCGACGAGGACGAACCGGCTACGCTGGTGGCTTGGCTGGCCCCGCCCCATGACCAAAGTCATCCTCCCCCCTACCCTCCACGTCTATCCTCGCGTCAGGATGGCAGACAGGCAGCCCCCTGGCGGCGGCGACGAGGGAGACCCGTCGGGCTCCAAGGGCCCGCCCAAGGTGAGAGCGAGCCGCACAGACGCGCCTGCGCCGCGGATCAGGGCGTGGCGTACCGAGGGCGGTGCCCGCCGCGCGACGGGCTACAGTCGCTGTCCTCTCGTCCACGGCGCGCTCCACGGGTGCCGTCGCGCTGCGCTTCGCAGTCGCAGTCGACCCACTCCAGTTTTTTTCTGATGCATCTCCGTCCTTCCTCTTCTACATCGCAGCCTTCCAAGTGGGAGCCTCCTCCACCTCCGCCGCGGGTGGGGCGCAAACAGCGTCGCCTGCGCGAGCAGGCCCACGGCACACGGCTCCCGACTGTTCTTCCCCATGCCCGGTGCCGTCTCCGGTTGCTGCGCCTCGAGCGGCGAGTGGAGGCGGTGGTGATCCTTGGAGACCGGGGCCCCACCGAAGCGCCCGCCAATTTGCCGTGCGCGACCCGCGCCCCACCCCGCCGCGCCGCCTGAGCTGCAGAAGGACCCGACCCCGCCCGGGTGTCTTACCCTGGAGCGGTGGAGAGGAGTCGACTATCCTCCGCCCCCCTCCCCTCCCCCCTTCACCAGGGTTAAGGACTACCTGCTGCTGGAGGAGGAGTACGTGCGTCGCACCGACGCCCGCCGTGAAGCTGCAAGAGCCGCCGACCGGATGGACGCCACGGCCAAGGCCGCTGCAGCTGCCGCCCTCGGCCGCCCCCCCGAGGCCCCCGCCCCTGGGGCCGACGCCGAAGAGGACCGCAAGCGGCTCGAGGAGTTCCGCGGTCCGCCCCTGTCGGTGGGATCCCTCGAAGAATTAGTGGACGACGGTCACGCCATCGTCAGTTCCAACGTCGGACCCGAGTACTATGTAGGGGTGGCATCCTTTGTCGACCGTGCCGCGCTCGAGCCGGGGGCTTCTGTGCTCATGCACCACAAGGCCCTGGCCATTGTTGGGGTGCTGCCGGACGACGCTGATCCCGCCGTGTCGGCGATGAAGGTGGAGACGGCTCCGGACACGACTTACGCCGATGTGGCGAGTCCGTTGTGGTCGTCCTCTCTCTCTGATTCTCTCTCTCTTTCCCTCTCGTGTGTTCCTCTCTCGGCCTCTTTCTTGCTATCCCATTACCACTTCTATCTCTCTCACCAGGGCGGTCTCGAGCGGCAGGTCCAGGAGGTGAGGGAGGCGGTCGAGCTGCCCCTCCTCCACCCTGAAGTGTATGAAGAAATTGGCATCCGCCCTCCAAAGGGGGTCATCCTCTACGGGGCGCCAGGCACCGGCAAGACCCTCCTAGCCAAGGCCGTTGCCAATGCCACGTCGGCGACGTTCCTGCGCGTCGTGGGTAGCGAGCTCATCCAGAAGTACCTCGGCGAGGGACCCAAATTGGTGCGAGAGCTGTTTCGGGCGGCGGACGAGGCGGCACCCAGTATCGTATTTATCGACGAGGTCGACGCCATCGGGGCCAAGCGGTACGATGCGCGGTCGGGAGGCGAAAAGGAGATCCAGCGCACGATGCTTGAGCTGTTGAATCAGTTGGACGGCTTCGACAGCCGGGGCGACGTGAAGGTGCTACTTGCGACAAACCGGATCGACGCCTTAGACCCTGCGCTGATTCGGCCAGGCCGTGTCGACCGCAAGATCGAGTTCGCCCTGCCCGACGCTCGGACCAAGCGGCGCATCTTTGCTCTGCACACAGCGCGGATGAAGCTTGCCCCTGGGGTGTCGACTGAGGAGTTCGTCATGAGCAGGGACAACCTGTCGGGGGCTGACATCCGGGCGGTCTGCACCGAGGCGGGCCTGCTGGCGCTTCGGGAGCGGCGAATGCACCTCACGCAGGAGGACTTCCGGCGGGCGCGGGACAAGGTGGTGGACAAGAAGAAGGAGGGGGTGCCCGAGGGGTTGTATATGTAGGGAGAAGGGGTTGGACATGAAGCCGCACTGTCGTTGCACCTTGCATTCCTTACGCCCGCCCTTTCCCCACGCCCGACATTCCTTCAGTCCAAACGCCCCGCGACCCTGACAGTGGTGGAGGGACGGGGTCCGACGCCGAAGAAGAAGCGGGGCTCAGCGAGTCCTCGAGGCCAGTGGGCGCCAGGGTCGGGGAGTGGCCGGAACGTGGGGGCGGCACCAGAACAGGCACAAGCGCCGTACGCACCGGCGCTATCGACTCCCGGGCGACACGCGCGCGCAGTCGCGGTGCTGGAGGAGGCGGGGCTCGGACCGGCGTCCGGGTGGGTGGAGGAAACGGCGGAGCGGGCGCCACCAAGTCGACCTCGTCAGCGCCTCCAGCCGCCGCACGCATGGCGGCGGGCGGCGGGCGTCGGGCGGCTGCAGCGGCACGTGAGAGAAGTCCGATCGGGATTGGAGCCATGGGGCGCATAATGGCCGCCGGGCCCGCTGAAATCAAGTCAACGGACCGCCGCATCCGATCTCGGGGCGGAGGACCACCGCCCCAGGGTGGGGGCGGAGCGGTCGTGGCGGCGACGACAGGGGGAGGGGGGGAGTCGCTCGGCACGTCACCAGCCCTCGGGCCAAAAATGGTGCCTCCTCCCTCGTCTGGTGTCTCGTCCACTGGCGACGAGGACGAAACGTCAACAGCGGGGGCCGCCACCGCAGCCACCGCCACCGGTTTCCCCGTCACCGCCGCAAGCCGGGGCAGCACGGGCTCCGCAGAAGAGCCCGACACCCCCCGTCGCCAGTTTGACTGCTCCTCCGCCCCCTCGCACACATCTGACCCCCCCTCCAGAGCGTCCGAGACGAGCGGGATCGCAGACGACGCCGGAGACGTCGCAGCGAGATGGGCGGGATCGTCCATCTCCTCATCCTTCGATGGCGGGGGGAGAGCGTGCAACACTGGCAAACCCGGCGAGGCAGCCCCGGAGAAGCCCCCAGCACTCTCAGCCGAACCGGCATCGTTGCTGGCGTCACTGATGTCGTCCTGAGGAGCGGCGTCCGGTCGCTGCATGGGCATAGGAGGGACTTCAGCCGGACGGCGTCCGCCGCGGGGTTCTCGCACGGGCTTTGCCCCTTGAGCGTCCGTCACCGCACCAGCCCCTTGAGATCGCCGAGGCAGCGCCACCTCTGGCGGCAGGGCCGCCCGGGCGCGCCACCGTGCCACGCAGTCGCCAAGCCACGGCAGACCGGCCTCAAGACGGGCCATCTGATCCGGAGAGAGCCGTGTAGCTACTTTGGCCGACCCCGGCAGCCCCTCAGTCCAGTTAGCACGGGCGTTGTTGACAAATACGCTCGCATTCCACAGTCGCTCAGGCGCATTGTCGGGGCGGTCGTAGGCCTCGTCCGCACCTCCATCGGTCCCCTCCTCAGGCGGCGGGGGCGCTCGGCCCGGCAGCGCCGCTCCCTCCGCCAGATCTTCGAGGTCAGCGGCAAACAGGGGCACCTCCCCCGTGGGCCGCCGCCTGGCGCATCGGCGCAGCAGCCACCGTACACGGGCCTCAACGCCGTCGCGGCGGGTGGCCCTCTGCACACGCCCTGCGTTCGCCCTCGGTCGCGCTCCCGCCTCGCGCGCCCACTCGGCCGCCGCCTCCGCTATCCAGGGCAGTCCGCGCTCCAGCGACGCCTTCTCGTCAGGGGTCAGCCACGTCCGTGCGCCTGGCTTGTCGGGAAGGGGGTCAGGGCGCCGCGGGCCCCGCCCGGCGGGGGGCGGCAGCTGCCAGTTGCACCTGAGCGAGGCGACGAAGCGGCCGGAATCCCAGCCACCCCCGCGGCAAGGGTCTCGAATGTCCGTGGGGATCTCCGACAAAGGAATCTGCGGCAAAGACGGGCGAGCGAGGTGGGTCGTGATTCGAAACGTGCCTCAAGCATTTCCTCGCATCGCCTTTTTGCCTCCTTCTCCTTCTTAAGCTCGCCTGCACCATACCGCCCGACGCTGCGTCGCCAGGCAGTGGCCGCTGACCCGAGCAGTACCGCAGCAGCCATCCAACGCGGGCAGCAATCTCGGCGCGCTTGCGTCGGCCGAGGCAGCCCCCGAGGGCCTGGGCCGAGGCGCATCGGGTACGGAGCGGGGCGTACGCAGAGACGGCGCACACGGCGCAGGGCCATGCGATAGGCTCCTGTGGCGATGGAGACGCGGACGAGGATCTCACACTAGTTAGATGAAGCCTTGTGCGCCTGGGGGTTCGACGCCAGCTGGCTGGCAGCAGCGGCGGCGGCCCTCCCCGCCTCGCCTTTCTCCGTGCCGGCTCATCCAGGAGCGCAGGCCGTTCTCCGTGCGGATCATCCGCGTCTTCTTGCGGGTGTAGTCGTTCAAAAAACTTCAAGGCGGCACGCGGCGCGCCGAGTCCGCTGGCCTTGGGCTGGACAGCCTCGCCGCCGCCACCCTCAGCGCCGCCCGCCTCGGGCTTGACCCGGATGGGGGCGCGAGCGCCGGGCGGCGCCGGAACCGTCCTCCTCAACGGAGAATCTGCCTTTCGCTTCATCAACTGGTGGCGCTCAGAGGCAGGCGGGAGCTCTAGCCTTCAACTCGCCCAACCCCGCCCGCCCCCCCCGTCTGGCGGGAGGAGGCCCTCTTCAGCCGTGTCGACTCTCACCAGGCACCCGCGGTTGCGTAGCCGCGTCAGCGTCCGCCGCGCACGAGAGCGCTCGATGCCCCGGCGCTCGACTGCGGCGGCTCGACGCTCGCTCCGAGGCCCCGACCAGTCGGCCTGTGGATAAAGGGCTGCCCCTGACCAAGCCCCAGCCTCCACCTCCAGGTCACAGATGGAAATGTCCGCGGCCGAGCCAGGAGCGACTTGGTCATCAACGTCGTCAACGGGAGGGGAAAAGGGCCGCAACAGGAGAGAAGCTAGCAGCCGGGCGTGGCCGGGGCCTACCCCGCCCGAGGGCAGGCAGAGCGCAAGTGAGATGAGGCCGCCAAGGGGACTCGCACCGCGCCCGCCAGCTGCAGTGACGACGGCTGCAAGTCCGCCGGGACCGAGTGGGCCGCCAGCGTCGCCGGCGCCCCCGACCCCCCCGGCTGCCCACCACCCCGGCGCCGGTGCCCAGCCCCGCCCGGCCGGCGCCGGAGCGTGGGCTGGCGCCCAGGCGTACCCGCACCTCAGCGGCGCCTCAATCCGCAGGCGCCCAAGCCGGGACCCCGGCCGAGCGGCCGCCGCCATGACAGCCGCAAGGAGGCCCGCCTCAGCCTCGACCTCCGCCCACCGCGCTGCCGCGCGCGCGGGATCTTCGTCGTCGGCACGGAGGCGCGGACACGCCTCGTCCGCCCCGATATCGAGAGTCTCAAGCCGGGGCAGTCGGGCAAGCAAGTCGGCACCGGCGGGCGTCCGCGGGGGTGGCGCCAGGGTGGCAGCGGCGGCGGCCACGACGGAGACAGGCTCAGGCTCGGGCAACGGCGGCAGAGCTAAGTCCGCAAGGCGAAGCTCGGAGAGCCGGAGTCGCCGCAGCCGAGGTCCGCACCCCCCCCCACCCCCCTCTCCGACGTCTTTGGTGCCACGGAGGATGTCGGCGAGCGTCGCCCGGTCCTCCGTCTTGTCGCCCCCGAAGAGCCTAACTCCGTCTAAAGAGAGACCCTCTAGGCGCGACATCCCCCCCGCGGCGCGCGCCACCGAGGCACTGACCGAGGCCGACGAGGGGCCGGACCGGCGCCGGGTGATGATTGTCACGCCGAGCTGGGCGAGGCGGGGACACATGCGCGGCAGGGCGGCAAGGTCGGCGTTGATGACGGCCTCGGCCTCACGCCACGTCGCGGGGAGGAGAGCCGCGTCCGATCCGGCGTCAGAGCGGGCCCGAAGCGCCGCCGCCTGTGCCGCCGACCACCACGTCAACGTCGTCGTCCCCGGGCATTGGTGGTCCCATCGAGGCGCGACCGCGAGAGCAACCGCACGGGGACCCGGGATTGTGTCGGGCAGGAGCAAGGCGTCGTCATTATCTTCGCCCGCCGCGCTGGCAGCATCAAAAGCAACCCGCGCCGATGCCGCGACGGCATCCACGTCGGCCTCCTCCCGAGCTCCAAGGCATTCGAGCTCGAGATAGAGGTCCCTGAGCCCCACGAGACTGTCGACGCCGGCCGTCAGAGCCTCAATCGGGAGGTCCGTCACACGAGCGCGGACACGCAGGGAGAGGAGGCCTCCCCGCGCCAGCCCTGCGATCCCCGCGAGGGCCGCCCGCGCCGCGGCGCTCGCCCCTAAGGCGCGGTCGAGCGGGGGACCGCCGCGGATCCAGCCATCGTGGACGGAGAGGGCTCCCCACGGCAACGCCCGCTCGGCCGCTGCCGCTGCTACGAGCGCGGCATCGACCTTCGCCGACGTGAGGTGCCGGAGTGCCAAGCCGTCGTCGTCGCCCCCCCCGCCGTCGGCGAGCCCCATCGATAGGGACAGCGGACAGAGCGACAAGTCCCGCAACCAGCCGAGGGGCCGGAGGAAGGAGGAACCTCCTGCCGCGACTTCGAGAGTAGATCCCGGCGGGGCTGGAGGGAGAACGAGATCCAGGGACAGGAGGGAGGGGCCCAAGCCGCGGCCAGCCCACGACAGACCGGCCTCGACCAGGCGACGGGCGTGGGGTGGGGGCCACGTGAGGGGGTTTGCATCGGCACCATTGCGGAGACGAGGACCCAACCAAAGAGGGCCAAAGTGTAGGAGAAGACGACGAATGCCACGTGCGTTGGGTTCGCGCCCAGGCGGCCGGGGTGGGTCCTCCGGCGGCGGCGGCAGGCCAGCGGCCGCGGCACGGGCTCCGCAACTGCCTCCCCCTACGGCTCCAAGGCAGGCCGCGACCAGCCAAGGGGGGCATCCAAGTCCGCCGACGCGGCCATCCACCTCGAGAGCGAGGAGACCACCCCTGGCGCGGTCAACGACAAGTGCCAACGCGGCTGGAAGGGACGAAGGGGGGCGGGGCGGGCCGTCCCTGACAGCTGCCATGGCGCGACGACGCCATGGCGTGGCAGCAGCTCCGTCAGCCCTGTTGACCCAGCCAGCCTCGGCCGAAAGATGACCACCAGTCGGGGGGGGATGCCGAACGACAACACGAAGGCGTGTAAGACGTGGGGCGAGGGCAGATAGTGCAGCAGAGAGCACCGCGGGGAGTGGTGGAAGAGAAGGGGGTTCGGGGAACGCAGGGCTGGGGGTGGGGGGTCCACCGAGGGCGAATCCAAGGGGCGGCGGCTCGACGGCAGGGGGCTCGGGAGTAGGGTCGGCGCCGTCGCGACTTCGTTTGACGCCGCGGCCGGTCTGGCCGGCTTGGCCTGACGGCGACAGCGCGGCACTCCGTGGAGGAGTCGGGCCGCCGCCGACGCCCGCAGGTTCGCTCCCGCTGTCCCCCTCGTCGTCGTCCGATGTGGCGTCAGCTGCCGCGTCAAGTGCGCGGCGCCAGTGCCCAACCCGGCGCTCGCCAGAATCAGCGTCACTGCTGTCAGAGGAGGAGGAGCAGGAGGAAGACTCGGTCTCGCTGCCGCCTCCAGACTCGCCCTCAGGCTCGCCCTGAGCTGGTGGTTCCCAGTCAGTGTCCTCGGAGGACGGTGACGATGATCTGTCATCGACGGCGGCAGCTGCGGCGTGCCCGAACGATGGCGGCGTGGCTTCGGCGGTTGAGCCGCTCGCATCGCCGCCATCGCGCGGGGCCCCAGCGGGCGTCTCGATGTCGGAGCGACTCGCCGCCAGGGGCGCGACTCCATCGGCATCGGGGTCGTCTCCTCCAAACCCTGCCGTGAGGTCGACTAAGCGCGGGTAGTGACACGCCAGCGCTTCGACGTGGCTCGCTCGCGACAGCGAAATCTCGGGATGAAACAGCGCTCGCAGGCAGGGGGCCACCCAGGCGGCTCGAGGGCCGGCAAGCAGGGCGGCAAGGGGGACGCCGCCGTCCCGAGACCGTATGCCTAGACGGCAGGCGGCAGCTGTCCTACCATCCGACCATCCGCCGGGCGCCGGGAGGCGCTCGGCAGACAGGGTCCAGAGAGCCCGGAAGAGAGCGCGGGACTCGGAGTCGTCCCCGAGCCACAGGGTCCCGGCGACGCCGTCTCCCCCGCCGTCAGGGCCTGACGCGGCCTCAAGCGCGGCGAGGCCGGCGACGAGCATCTCCCTGCTCGTCAGGAGAAGACGGACCAGGCTGGGCGCAGGGGCCGAGGCAGCAGCGGGCATGGGGGCGGCAGCTCGGGTTTGGTCTCTGCCGATAGGCACTGAGGCTACGTGCGCGGCCCCAGGGTGCGACGTTGCAAGATCCTCAGGCCGGGCGCGGGTCCGTCTGGCCAATGCTCTCGCAGCAGCGCCCTGGTGCCAGGTTGGAGAGCGACCGTTGGGGTGGACTGGCGGCGGACGGCGGCCCAGAAGATCTGAGCAAGGAGTCCGAACGTCAGGGGCGAGCAGCTCGAGGACCCTGCGGTTTTGGAGGGGGGGGCGGGATGGTGGGGGAGCGCGGCGTTCCGCGGTGGGCCTCGCCCATGGCTGGGGTCTGGACCCTGCCCAGCCCCGAGCCAGCGGACTCCCACCATCGAGGCCCTCTCGGAACTCACGCTATTATGGCGAATCGTCAGCCATCCCGGCTGTCAATTCCCTGGACAGGTCCATCCCCTCCGCCTCGGGCCGCCCCGGAAGACCCCTCAACGAGGCGAGGGTGCCGACCCACCGCTCGAGGAAGGCCCTCATCATCTCGCCTGCCCAGTATGCACGATGGAAGGAGGCCAAATAGACCAAGCTCACCGTCATCGTCGTCCATTTTTGGCTCCGACCGCGTCGTCTGCCCTGGGTCGACTGCCGAAGGGCGCGCCGCGGCGACGCTGAGCCGCTCGCGCCGTTCCTGTTGCAATTTCGTGTTTACACGGCCGCCTCGAACGGAAAAACGCCAAAAAAACGAAAAAAATGCAAGAACGTCCGACTGACGAGAATTGGGCGAGAGCCAGAGGTCTCACCGTCCCCCGCGAGCGGAGGAAGAACGGTCGACTATCATCCTCAGCCCTTCCGGCGCGATCGCGCACTTCTGGAGGCGTAGCGAAGAGATTACGTCGCAAAAAAGGTCCTATCCTGCTTCGACGGACCCAATAAGCGACATAGTCCGATAAAATAGCGGAAGAAAGGCCGTGCCTGTTGGCGCGCCGTTTCTTTCGTTCTCGTGCAACACAATGCCCGCCCCCACCAGTTCCCTCGTGGCCGCCGCGCGCCTCGAGTATCTAAAAAAGACGGCAGATCGCGATGTCAGCCTGGGAAACTGGAGAAAAGCGGCTGAGGGGTACCGGGCAGCAGACCGCCTCGCCGCCGGCCTACCTCGGTCCGCCCTCGCCGACCTCACGTCGTCGTCGTCGTCCGCCTCCTCTCCCCCCTTCCGCGCCGCCGTCGCCTCGAACCTGTCGCTGTGCCTGCTCCACCTGGGGGACGCCACCGGGGCGCTTGTCGCGGCGCGTGCCGCCGCTGATGCCGCACCGCAGTGGTGGCGTCCGCCAGCACGGGCTGCTGCAGCCCTCTCGGCGGGAGCGACGCCCTCCCCTGTGGCGCGCCGCCCTGAGTGGGGGCCGCCAGAGCGTGCTGCTGCTGCTGCCGCCGCATCTGTCGCGCTCGCCGACGCCGCCGACGACGCCAACGGCCGCGCCACATCGTTGACCCTTCTCCGGCGAGTGAGAAAGCGGTGTGGGTGGGGCAGTGAGTTTTGGGGGCTTGGGGTTATTGCGGGGGGTCATGTCCCGTGCCGACGGTGCCCCGCCGTGGTCCCCGCTCTCCGTCCTCACAACCATCACTCGACCTCCCCCGCTCTCAGGCGCTACGCTGGACTGGCGGGATCACCCGGTGGAGCCGCCGCTGCAGCCCTGGCGTGGCTGGCCGGTTTCCCAGGGGAGGAAGGACGCAGAGAGTCTGCCGACGCTGATAGCTCGGCCGCTGAGGCCGTTGCCGCCTTGCGCGCCTTGTGGGACGGTGACGATGGGGCAGAAGACCCGTGCAAGGGGACGGCAGCGGAATCGATCGATGACTACCCCGCCTGCGTCTCGGTCTCAGGCCCTGTCGGCCGCGCTGGACTCGCCCGCGCCCTTTCCCTGCTTCCGCCTGCCGCCCTTGGGGCCCGCCTTGCGGACCGGCTCGCGGCGAGAGCCATGGGAATTGCTGCACCTCTTTCGAACGATCGCACGGACCCCGCGGTCGCCACCGCAGTCGCAGCTGCCTTAGGGTGGCGGCCCCGCCTCGACCGTGCCGCGGCCCTGCTGGGGGCAGCCGCCCTCTGGGGGGCGTTCGAGTTGGAAGGCGAGATCGTCGGCGGTGGGGACGGCAACTACCCCAGAGACGGGCATCCTGACCGCGCCGCCGACGAGGATGAGATCGACGTCACTGAGGTCGAGGCCGAGGCCGCCGCCACCGACCGGCGGTCGCTCGGCGCAGTTGCAGCGGAGGCAGCAGCGGCCGAGGCCGAGGCCGTTGCGCGGGCCATCGAGGGCGGGGCTGGGTGGCGGTTTGACTCAGCTGGACCCGGCACACTGGCAAGGTTGGACCCACCCGCTCTCGCTGCCGTCACCGCGGCCGAGGGGTGGGCTATCGCCGGTCGCGCAGCCGCAGCAGCCGCAGTTCCCACCTTGCCCGGCGGCGACGGCATCCCCAACGCAGTCCCGGGGCCGGGACGCCGCGCCGTTTCCGCTCTCGCCCGGCTCGAACGTGCCAAGAGGCTGCTTGTCGCAGCATTACAGGAGGAGACAGCAACTTCACCCCCGGAAGGAGGACACAGAAACCGCGGTGTCCTCGCCGCCGTCGGGTTTTCTGCAGCCCTGGCGGGCGACGTCGCTGTTGACGCCGCCTGGCTGCAGAAATCGGTTGATCGGTGGTTGCGGGAGGCCGGAACCCGGTTGAGCCCATGGGGTGTTGCCGCTGCCCGGATTGAGGCGGGTACGCTGGCTCCGACAGCTGGTGGGGAAGGGGTGGGCAAGGGCACCTGCCTCAGGTTCGGCAAGGCCGACGGAGATGCTGCCGTCGCCGCCGTGCCGGAGAGTCCAACAGCCGCCAACAAGTCCAGGACCCCAAGCGTTGTCCTCGCTCTGCTTCGCTTCGTCCCACCGCCCCCCGGATCGGCGGGAGCAACCGTGCCACCTCCCCCGCTCTCGGCTCTCAACGGCCCCGCTCGACGCAGCCTCGCTGCCGGAGTCGCCACCGCTGTAGCTAACTCCACATCTCCCCGATGCGACGGACATGCCAGTCGCGCCCATGTAGCAGGGGTTCGCCGCGCCACCCCCCGCAGACCGGGGCGCCCTGGCTGTGTGGAGGTGCTTGTCCGCGCAACGACAACCGCCGACCCTGTCGCTGCTGCCGCCGCCGTGCGCCGCGCCATTGCAGGTGCTGCCCGAGCCAGCGGCCCGGCCACTACAGAGTCCGGCGCTGTCGAGTTCACCGCTTCTGCAGCAATGGCCATCTCTGCCCTCGGCCACTTAGACCCCGAGGGATCGCGGGTATGGGCTGCCTCCCCACCCTCAGAAGGCACTGGAGCGAATGGTGATGGATGGGAAGAGTGGCAGACCATTTATGCCGGGACCGATGCCGGAGTTTCCGCCGGCGAGGGCCATGGGGTCTGTGCGTTTCGCGTCACAGACCCGGCGGTTACTGCAGTCCCTTCAAGCCTGCCGCCAACTGCGAACAAAACAGCAAGCGCAGCCTGTGGCCGGGGCGGAGCTACGGCCGCTCTGGGCCGCAGAGCCGCAGCTTCCCCGGAGCCTTGCTGCCGTTGCCCGCCGAGAAATGCAGCCCCCCCTGAAGGTGCGGCTGAATCCGCCACCACTGCAGCAGACCGGGCACTTCTCTCCCTTTCTTTGCCCGACAATGCCACCTCGTCTGTTGCTTTAGCTACGCCCCCCGCTTCCGCCCCCTCTCTCGCCCGCGCCCTCTCCGCCAAGTCCCCCGGAAACCCAACACTGCTTGGGCCCCACTATGCACTTGTTACCCGGAGTGGCCGACCCGCCCCAGCTCCTTCGGCTGCTATGCTCGGCGGCGCCATGGGTCTGGTTCGGCTGTGCACTGACCCATCAGACAGCGCGGTGGCGCAGGTTGCGCAGGTCTGGGTCGAGCCGAGGCCAGGGGCCACGAGCGGCGGCAACAGCAGTGGAGGCACCTGCGGTCCAGTGAGGTGGCGCCAGACGGCGGCATGGATCGTGTGTCGATGCCCAGGTCTCCCAAGGGGAACGCAGGGTCGCAATATAGAGGTTACCTTTGGACCGCGTCGGGTGACGGCGCGCCTCCGTGGCAGCGGGGATCGATCTGATGGGCCGCCCATCCCGATCCTCGATGGAGAGACGGAGCGGGCCATCCGCCCCGCAGCGTGTTGGTGGGACATTCAGTCGGACTCCGATGAAGAGAGCATCGACAGCGACGGGCGATCCCACGGCTCCGTCCTCGAAGTGTGGCTGAGAAAACTCAACCCTGAGGCCCTAGCCTCAGTGGTTCCATCCTCTGGGGTGGGCGACAGCTCATCCGGCGCTGGAGGTGGTGATATTCATGGAGATGTTGACGCAACAACCGCCTCCGTCGACCCTCTCGTGACGTGGTGGCCCCGTCTTTTACACTCTCACCACCCTGATGACCACCCTCCAGCTCCCCATCGGCGCCCCGCTCACGCAACACCCCCGCTTCCCCCGGGTATTGGCCGCGGCTCCGTGCCCCCTGGGCTATGGGGGGGGGTTGCCGCGGTGGCAGACCTTACTGACCTTCACGAGGCACTCCCACGAGCCGCTGCTGCCCGCTCCCGTCTTGAGGCAGCCCGCACCATCGATCATGCGACAGACCGCGGACTTGGAAGATGCCGACGGCGCCTGGAGGCATTGGATCGGGCCCGACTCGGACAGCGCGTAGAGCGGCTGCAGCACCTGGGGCAGCTTCCCCGTGCGGGTGGCAGAGGAAGAGAGGACAGACGTGTTGAGGGCGTCACGAAGACCTCTGAAGACTGGGCTAAGGGATACGGGCTAGACATGGCTGATGCAGGCGAGCAGTGAGGGCAGGCACCAGATTAGCACGACGCGAAGTGGCTCTTCACTTGCGACCAAACGTTCCATCCCTCAAACACGCCGCGGCCCGTGCTGCCTGTCGTAGGCACGTGTCATCTCGGTCGTCCTCCGCGTCTGACAGTTTGTCGTCGCATGATTGAGCATGCCGCACCGCGCGCATGCTGGCATGTTTGGCTGATTCGGCCGGACGCCATTGTCAGGCAGGCGCGCTCCTTCGATATTCGTCTTCTGGAAGCAGTTGCTCACTTGATGGCCCCGCTTGCCGCACCGCGCGCAAACTCCAGGGCCTTGCCATCCCCCGCTTGGACCGTTTATCACGTGCCGGGTCTCGACCACAGTTCCGGCGCGATGGGGATCGCATGGGGCGCCACTGTCAATGGCATCTCGAAAGGGGCCAACGGTGTCAGCGGCCGGAGGGGGGGGCGAGGTGCGGGCACCAACGATGAGGCGGACAGGCCTGCCGCCTGGAACGGCGCGCTGCACAGTCGAGGTGGCGTTGACAGCGTCGTCAATAGGAGGACCGATAGCAATAGGCAGTCCGCCCGAGGCACGTGTCACTGCAGCTACAAGCGCCGCGTCGACTAGAGATGCTGGGTCGGGACCCCGCCTCCCACTTCCACCAGCTCGGCGGGGCGGGCTAAGTGCCATCCCATTGACATGCGTAGGGGCACGGCAGTCTTCTGTGCGGTGACCCGCCCTGCCACAGCGCCCGCAAGGGGCATGGACGCCACCAGCATTGATATCATCTTCGTGAGCATGAGCGTCGCGGCAGACACGCTTCACATCATGGACAGGCTCACCCCTGGGTGACCGGGTGCTTTGTGTGGCCAAGGCAGTGGGGCCCCACAGCCCGGCCCTGTCGTCGCTCGTACCCACTTGCGCCAGGCTGCAGCACCGCCTGGGCGCCGTGATCCGCAGCAATCTCGCCGCCCTCGTAGGTAGAAGCAAGTCCTCTGGGTCGTCCCCACCCCGTGGCCCGGCGAGGTCCCCACCTCGCGTCCATCGCGATGTCAGACGCTTGTCCGCCAGGGCTGGCGAGGCGGCCCGGTCCACATCGGGACCTAACGGTGTCTCATAGCACCAGGATCGCACGGGTACGCGTCCGGCGAGCGGGCCACAGGCGCCACCACTGGAAAACGCAGCTGCAACGTAGGCATCGGGAGAGTCGCACGGGACACCGCCAACGTCGCCGTCACTGACCGTGGCCAACCCCGGCCCATCGCCCCGTCCGAGGCACATCGGCACAGCAACCCCGTGCTGATTGTGCACCGTTGTCACCATGGTAGACGCCGCAGCGAGGGCGGCAACAGCGGACGGTCCCCCCACCACCCTTGACGTGGCAGGGTGCGGGGCGGGGCTGATCGTGTAGGTCGTCTTGGGGAGCAGTCCCGTCTCCGGGTCAGGGTCATACAGAAGCATAGACAGGGTGCACTCGTCGTCCCCGGTGGCCTCCGTGTTCTGCGTCCCGGCAGCGAGGGAATGAGAGGAGCGGGGGTCGACAGATCCCCGCACTCCTGCTCCACCGCCCTTGGACGTCGGGAGAATCGCAGCGACATCATTGTCATCGTCATCGCCATCGGGCAGTGGTCGCCGGTGCGCACGGGGCGGAGGCGACCTCAAGCGCTCTCCGTGAGCACGGCTACTGTGGGTGGGGGAGGGGCTGCTCCGGCGGCGGCGGCCCCGCACATCCCACCGGTCGGCATCGCCGCGGCGCGCCAGAGGAGACCGGTCTCGGTCATGTCCCCCTGGCCCAGCAGGCGGTGGCGATCTGCGGTCATGCCCTCGGCCTTTGTCGTCTACCTTCCGCCCACGCAGGTCGCGGACAGGGGAGTGAGAGCGAGAGCGGCTCCGTTGATTGCGAGTGCGTTTGCGGTCACTTATTCGGTTGTCACACCGGCGTTCGTACGGCGAGCGGGACCGAGACCGGTCTCGCCACCGACCGGCATCGCGGTCGTCGCGATCGTCGCCCAACCGGCCGCCCCGTCCACCACCGCGGTCCCATCGGCCGCGGTCATCCTGCAGCACTGGCACAGGCGGCGGCGCCCCTGCGACGGCGCCTTTCTCGGATCCTGGCGGTCCCAGCCAGGCCCCGTTCAGGTCCCGGAGCTGGCGGCACCTGTCCGTGGGGTGGCCCCGCTTGCCGCACCGAGCGCACGGCGGTCGAACCTCGGGACCCGCGTCGCGACCGTCGTTGCAATCAGCCCCGCCGTCGACGTCAACCCCAGCCGCCACCGATAGCTCGGCAGGGATGGGGCCCGGTAGATCAACCCCGTCACTTGTCTTACGGCCCCGACAAGACGCCGAAAGATGGTTGCCACGTCCGCACCGGGCGCAGAAGCCGCGGGGGGGTGCCGCCGCTCCCGGGCGCGCTGCCACCCACCTCCGACGGTCCGCCTCCGGGGCGCGATCCCAGGCCCCACGGCACCGCGGGCCGAGGAGGGCAGCACGGACAGACGCGAGGTCGACCCCAGGGATGACAATGGCGCCGACCCCGACCGCTTTGCCGTCGATCGACTGCGACGCCGGACCGTCGGCCCGCGCCAACCCGGTAAGCGGTCTTCCCTCGACATCGACTGTCTGCCAGCACATGGAAGTGGGGTGGCCATGGCGCCCGCACCGGCAGCAGGGCTCGAGGTGGCCGCGGGGGCCGCCCACTACCCCCGCGGCTGCCGCCCGGGAAGTGCCGCGGGGGTCAGGAAGCCGGAGAGGCTTATCATCGGGAGGAACATTGGCTGGGGCTCTGTCGTCAAGACGGGGAGCTCCGTCGCCGACGCGGTCGCTGGGCGGTGGGGGGCGGAAGGGAGCGGGGTCCGCTGCTGGCCCCGCCGTCGCCCCTCCGCAGCCTCCGCCGTACCGGTCGCCGTCGTCGTTGCCGAACTCGGCGGGGGCGGCACCGCGCGCCGAGCCGGGGGGGGTCGGGAAAAGGGGCCGCCGCGGGTTGTCCGCGGGAGGGCGGGGTCCAAGGTCGAGGCCGAGGCCGGGACCGGCCTCAGCCTCGGGGAGCGGCGGACCTCCAACGCTTGGCGGTGGAGATCGAGAGCCCACGCGGTCATCTGGAATATCTGCTCCGTCTCCGAAGTCGAGAGCCACCTACGAGGACGAAGCGGGGGGAGGGTCGCGAGCTCCGCACGCTTGACAGACGCTCTCGCGGCCGGATTTTCGGCAAATTGGAACGATGCGGTCAACCACGTTTTTTTCGCAAAAAACGCAAGCTGCTACCGTCAGAGCGTTCGCGATAAGCTACTCAGATAGGAAAGGGCAGGTGCCAACGAAGCGTTGCGGACAGCTCGCCTGGCACTCCAGCCCGTCCTCCCTCTCCATCGCCACGTCCTCGGGGACGTTGTCCCACGCGGCGTCGCGAGGTTCGTCTTCGTCCACGACGGCGTCGCGTTGCGAGGATCTCGAGTTCTCGTGTTTGCCCAGACGGCCGTTCCTCCTCCCTTATTTACGTTGCTGCCAAGCGCTCAGTTTCTCGGCAGTGGCGGAAAACGCCAAAGGCCGACGCCGTTCGTGCACCCTGGACAACGGCTCCGAAGGCCCGAGGGCGCTGCTTGACACGTCCGGCGGAAATGACCTTGCATGCGCCCCTTCTGTCGCTGGAGGAGGCGCACCGGTCGATATCGCGTCTCGCGTGCTGAGAAAGCCTCCAACGGTGCGTTTTTTTCTCCGCAGACAAAGCAATGTCGAGGAGCGGTATGATTCAGACGGGCTGGCGAGCGCGCAAGCGCAGGCAGACCGGTCCTCGGCTGATCCGGCCCCGTTGTCGGACTTGCCGGTGCCCCCAGGTCGCCACCCCCCCCCCGCGCCCCCGCCGCCGCCACGACGGTGGCGCAGGCGCGGTGGCTCCGCCAGTGGAAGCTCTTCCGGCATCGTCGCTGGCGAGACCTCGACTGTCGACGCCAACGGCGCGGCCCTTGCTGTCCGCGCACAGTGGGCGGATGTGCTTCCTCCCGGCACCAAGCGGTCGTCGACCCCCGCTCTCGGCCCCACGTCCGTGCTCCCCGAGAACGTCGTCCAGCGCGCCCGGCTGGACACCGCGAACGCGGACAAGTTCGCCGACTTTTGGCAGGGGAAGTGGGACGTGCGCCGCGGCTTGGTGCAGCCGTCGACGAGAGAACCCGAGGCGGAGCAGCTCACTCCGCAGCCGACCCCTGCGGCCGCCCTCCCAAGTGGAGGCAGTCGTGGGCGGCGGATATCGCAACCTGCCGTCGGGTCCGTCAATGGACGGGAGCAGGGCGATGGTCCATCAACGCGGGGCCGAGAGGATGTGCAGAGAGCCGCCGTGATCTCCTGCGGCACCTTCTCGGGTGAGCTGGGCCCCAGAGAGAGAGGCGCTCTGCCGCCGCAACGGTGCTCGTCGTTGAGAGGGCACAGCTCCGGTGTGTCTCGCGGCCCGTCCGAGCGGTCAAGCCTCCGCTTGGCAGTACCGCTCCGCCCATCTGCCAACGACGATTGGGACCGTCTCACGCCGTCGACGTCTGGACCCTCAGGTGCTATGCTTCCGCCGTCAACCAAGGCTCGCGACGTGATGCCGTCCAGCGGCGAAGACACGCGAGAGCCATCCATCCTGGAGCCTACGATGCCGGACCTTAGGTCCTTGATGGCCGGCTCTGAAGAGAGCGATTCGTCCGTCGGGGATCTGCGCCGCTCACAGTTTCTCCGCGCCGACCCTGGCACATTGGCGACCCCGTCGTCGCCGCGGATTGGAACTCGGAATTCACCCCAGGTCTCAGCCGATGGACGACAGCGCATCCGCCGTGGGCGCACGCTTGCAGACATGGCGGCCAGCGTATTTGGCCGTGGCTCTCGGCGTGGATCAACGGTGATCGATGTCAGCACCTCCAGCGAGAGCGGCGCCAGGAAAACGATGAGTGCGCACCGGACGGTGGGTGACACGGCAATCGGCAGCGGCTCAGGAAACGTCCCTTCGCTCGCCGCGATCGCGCAGGATTCGTATGCAGTGGGGATCCGCATGGAAGACTCGGGCGGCGGCTCGTGGAATGGCGAGTCGAAGCCCAATGCGAACGAAGGAAGCAGCTTGTTCCGCGGGGGGCTTGTCATGGCCGCCCGTCGATTCAGTGGAGCCGCATTGAGCTCGCTTCGAATTGGCAACCGTTCGTCGCTCGGCCATGGACAAGGTGATCTACGGCGCCAACCTGGCTCCGGCGATGGAGGGAGCCGCATGCGCATCATGGACCGGCTCACGTCGTCCAATGGCGACGTTGACGGTGACGGAGACGGCGAAGGCAATAAAGGCAGGGATGTTCAGGGCGATGAAGACGACGACAGCGAAGGTGGGCCACGCCTGACCGTGAGAACGGGTCAGGACGATGGCGGCGGGTTGATCTTTGTGGGTCAGCCACCTCTCACCGAATCTGGAGCGTCGTCTGATGACGGCGCCACTACTCCAGGGCATCGTAAGAGCCTTGCGGCATCTGCAAGTGGGCAGTCTCGGCTCGCTGTCAAGGTTGGCGCCGGTTTCAGCACAGGCACCAACGGCACCATCGAGCCCGAGCGTTCGCATCCTTCCTTTGGGGGCGGAATCCTTGGCATTGCTCGCCGGAGCAAGTCGTTCCTTCCGCGCCGGCGCGGCCAGGACGCTGCCGCCGAAGCGAGCGCTGACGGGACCATCGAGCCCGAGCGTTCGCATCCTTCCTTTGGGGGCGGAATCCTTGGCATTGCTCGCCGGAGCAAGTCGTTCCTTCCGCGCCGGCACGGCCAGGACGCCGCTGCCGAAGCGAAGGTGAACAATGCCACCGGCGCGGACGTTGCAGACTCTGACGCGGGGAATTCGGTCCACTCATCTGTCCCCGCCATTCCCCGCGTGCGTCAACTCAACCCCCGTCGCCTGGGACCTGCCGCCCGTCACCCTCTTCGCGCCGCCGCTGCTGTTGTCGTTGGCAGCGACGGGCATGGTCTCATGGGCAGCCGTCCATGCCAGGACGCCGCCTTCGCCCTCTCTCCCTTTCTCCCCATTGAGCCGACAACGGAGCGAGGCGAGGGGAGCAGCGGCGTGAGGGGTGACCAGGGCGGCGGCCCTCGACCAGCAACGCTCGCCCTGGTCGGCGCTGTGGATGGACACGGTCCTGAAGGTCGGCAGGTGGCAAAAATTGTGGCTGAGGCTCTCCCGGCTCTGGTGGCGCGTGAGCTGTGCCGGCGTGCTGATTTGTGGTGGAGAAGCCTGCCCTCCGAGAGACAGGTGGCAGCGGCATCGCGTGCAAGAGGGGTCAATATTGACGGGATGGTAGACGTGTGCAGGTCGACTCGCGTGGCAGCTTTTCTTCTTGCCGCTGGGGATGACGAGGGTACCTGGCCTGCCCGCGAGAAGGGACAGGCAGGCTGGGACGCGGTGCCGGTGGCGGCGCCCCTCGACGAGGCCGATGGTGCCCCTCAACTGCAGTCGAATCTCTGCGCCGACAGCAGATGCTCGTTTCAAGGCGCGGTCAAGGTGCCCACTAGGGGCCCACGGCCGAGCGGCACAGGTCATCTACTCAATTCGCAGATCGATGGCGCGGACATGATCGGGGACTCTCCCGACGGGCCCCGCCGGAGCGCTCTGGGCACGGCACGAGGCGCCCTGCGCTCCATCGTTGGGCTAGCGACGAGCTACCGCCGCCTATCTCAGACCGGCCGTCCTTCCGCGACAGGTGACGCCACCCCTCGCGTGTCGCTCTCAGGCGGATTGGAGGGGGGCGTGGCATCTTTTCGGTCCCGCCTTTCCTTCTTTGCTGGCCGCCGTCAATCGGAGTCTGGCAGACATACCTCATTGTCGGGGCATGGCGATCGAATGGCTGGTCCCTCACCCTCTGGAAATACAATTCGTGAGCGGGCCCGCGCTCTTCGAGCTCGGAGCACCGTGCTCCATGAGAACAGACAATCTGCTGAGAATGGTGGTGGCTCCCCTTCCACAGCAACTGTCCGCGAATGGTTTAAACCCCGCCCCGACGTCGCCGTCAGTGTTGTCCGCGAAGCCCTGGCAGAGGCGAGTGCCGACGTCCCATTCTTGAGGCCGGCTTCTCGCAGAGCACCCCTCGAGCCTTTTGCCAACAGATTGTCCCACCTTAACCAACCCCAGGCCTTTGCATTGTGCCAGGCAGAGCTGGAGTTCGGCAACCTTGACGTCGCTAAACGCCGTCACGCAGACGTTGATGTCACCTTTTCTGGGTGCTCAGCTTCGGTCGTGCTTTGCGTGTTTAGCCCCACCCTCGATCAAGGAACTGCTAATGAGGTCGACGTGACACCCAGACCGACGTCGGTGGGAGGGGGCTATGCGTGGGCGGCTTGGGTCGGCGACAGCGGAGCCTGCATGGTCGAGGCAGGGGACCCAGGAAGTCACAAGCGGCACAAAAAAGAGACTGATGCTGTAAACGGTGACTCGGCCAACGATACTGTTGAGGGCTCACCGTCTAAAGGCGCGCGGTCGGTGACGTCCAGGGGGTCCAGGCGGCGCGGACTTCGTGGTCTCTTAACTCGGGCATCCAGCCGTGCCCCAAGCAGCAGTGGTAAAGATAACGCCGAGGAAAACGCGAACGACGCTGAGATCGCAGTGCAGTCTCGGCGCCTCTTCGGCAAGAAATCATTCGGGTTGCCCCCACGCTCTCCTCACCGCACCAGTATCTCCTTCAACAAGGCGGGGGGATTGGACAAGAAGACTCCCATATCGGCTAGAACTTCCTCGGAGCAGATGCCTATCGACAGAAGTATCTCGTCGGTGGACATGCAGTCGCCGAACCATGCTGGGTTTCCTCTCTCTCCCCACCGCCAACTGTCTGGCTTGTCCAGAGACTCGGACAACGCTGCCGATCAGGACGAGCAGACTAAGTACGAGAGCCGTCCGTCCCGAAACCCCAGGGCGCCGGGACTCCGGGTCCAACTCCCTCCGCCCTCCTTAGATTCACCAACGTTGGAGGCCGTGAATGACGCCACCCCCTACAGCGGACCTGCCGCTGCGGCACTACTGGCATGGACTCCCCCCCACCGCCCCGATGATCCACGGGAACGCGCCTTTCTAGAGGCTGCTGGGGCACATGTCGCCCCCCTTCTTGCCGTAGTGCCGTGGGGAAGAGAGCCTGCACTGTCACTTGCACAAGAGGGCGCCACTCAGGCCTTGGCAAAGTCATGCCATCGGAGTCCGGCTGACTCCTGGGATGAGAAAAGCACCCATCCATCTGGTGAACCACAAGGACTTTTGCCTTCGTCCTCTGCAAAGGGGGGCGGATCGAGCGGTGATCGTTCGGACCCTCGCTCGTCCAAACGGCGGCAGGCAGATGCCTCTCGGCAGCGTAAAAAGTTGTCCGCTGCCCTCACGGGTGGCGCGTCGGGGCCGCTGCGCGCTGTTCTCGCGTTCGCTGCCCCACTTTGGAGCCGCCGGATCGAGTCCAGCGGTGCGCTGGGTGGAAGTACTGTCAGAGCTGCTGGGCCGCCCCTGCCCGAATGCGATCGGGATGGTGCAAGTGGTGGACTGGAGCCCACCGTTGGCGCAAGGCCAGGCGGAAAGCCTCCCATGCCGGACGGACCTGGAATCGGCACAATAGATTTGTTGTGTGCATCATCGACATCATCCCGAGCTGTTGGTGCCCCTGTTGTTGAGCGAGGCCAAGTCTTTGGTGGCAGCAGCTTGCAGTTGTCCAGTGGTGTCACGACCATCCGTCTAGGACAGACTGCAATTGACCACGCAGACGGTCAGGTGGACGAGTGTGCGTCACCTTCGCGGGCCAGGTTCATTGCTCCCGGACACTTGGATGTCATGGGCGCTGACGGGTCTTGCGAAGGAATCCCTGCGGTCACTCAACGTGGTGTGACCGAGATGAGAAGCAACATGGCAAATGAGCAGCCGTCGTTGCTGTCGATGATCCCTTCACATCATTCAACCATACCAGGAACTGCGGACGATGCAGAGGGGGCTGCTGTCTTATCGCGCGGTCGCCTAACCCGCCGCGGAGGACGCATCGCACCCGCACCCATTGACACTGACAAACCCGGTCACCCGCCTGTTCGGCGCATCCCCATCGGTCCTGCACGCGTTTGGGTGAAGGGAGAGGCTTGGCCCGGCCTCAAGTTGTCACGCACGCTCGGAGACAGGGCAGCTCGGGCTGTCGGGGTGCACGCGGGCCCCTCCGTCTCGGCTTGGCGCCTGCCGCCGCTTTCGTCGCGGCCTCGATCGCCAACGATGGGAGATGGTGCATCGTCTTGGCTGTCGGTTCCAAGAGGTCGCCTCATCGTTGTTGCGACTAATGGTCTATGGGCCATGTGCCCGCCCGAGCAGGCTGCCCGAACCGCGGGCAGGGCCGCAGCACTGGCTTCCACCCACGCTGCTGCCCAGCACATTGCCACAAGGCACGCCCGCCCAGGCAAATGGCCGGGCAAGTCGCCGGGAAGTCTCGGCAGCGGAGCTCGGCCCCTCCACCGTTCGCGCACCCTCGACCTGGACATCAGCTCTGGCCGGCCTCTTAAGTCAAGAGGGTCCCGCAATGCTGCAGTGTCGGCCCATGCGGATGGAGGCGGACTCGGCAGCAAGGATGGCAGCGGTCGTCTCGGCGTCCTCAAGAGCCTCCGGTTCCGGCCATCGTCTTCTGACGTCTCGGAAGATGCCTTGGGCGACAATGCTGCTGCTTCCTCTTCATCGCCTGCCGCTGTCCTTGCTGCCACCATCTGCAACGGTGCCCGACCCGGCGAACCGCCCGAAGCTGCCGCCGTTCGCGCCCTCCACCGTGCAGCGAGGCAAGGGTGGCGCTACGCTGAGCGTGACACCGGAGTGGCTGACGACACTGCCGTTGCCGTGCTCTGGATCCCTTGCTAGTGCATATGTCGTAAAGGGTGGCGAATCCCCCTCAGCCGTAAGTGTGGTTGAACGCGAGACAAGTCGAGACAGCCTTCCTACTCAGAACCGCCGCCGCCTACCATCGTCATGCCGTTCGTCGTGGCCTCTATCGCGACCACTACCTCTATCGCGACCGCGGTCGCGACCGCCACCGTCGCCCTCGCGATCAGCGGCGCGTTCGGCGAGGTCTCCGCCTCGGCCGCCGCCGTGACTTGTGCGGCCCTCCCCACTGCTCCACACCCCGGCCCCTGGCGGCGGTGTGCCGCCGGGACCGGGCGCTCCCCACCCCCATCCCCCCACCCCACCCCAAGGACCTCCCCATGCCCCTGGCGGAACCATCGCCGCCTGCAGCGCGGCCAAGGGCACCATCGGAACCCCACCTACCATGACAGCGTTGGGAGGAACATACTGGGGACCTCCCCCGTGCCCCCCGAGGGGCGGGCCACCTCCCGGCCACACACTGCCGGCAAAGGGTGAAAAGGCCCCTACCGGAGCCCGTGCCGCGCCGGGCCCGCCCCCTGCGTCCCCCCTTCCTCCGCCGGCCACGCGGGGAGGCTTGCAAGGCGCAAGAGTCACCGCCCGTGGGCGCCCCTCTCCGTCAATGAGGGTCGCCGCCCCCCCCTGGGGCCCACCGTGAGCCGCCAGCGCAGCCGACGCCCCGGCCGTGTCGACAAAGATGCAGAAGCCAAACCCACGGTGGCGGCCATCGCCGCTGCCGTTGTCACCGCCGTCGTCGCGCCCCCGCTTGCGACCGCCAACCCCCCGTCCCAACCGGCCTTCAGAGGATGAGGGCACAGTGACGGACTCGACAGCCCCGAAGCGCTCAAAGGCCGAGCGAATTGAACGACATGCGGCGTCTCCCACTAGATCGGCGGGGAGAGATCCGACGTGCAGCTTGCGGAGATGCAGGGTCGAATCGATGTCTGTGGCGGGGTCATCTCGGCCACCCCCCTCGCGGGCATCACGGCCCTTACCATCGCGACCGCCCCCGACACGCTCGCGATCCCTGTCCCGCCGCTCCCGGCCCTGATCCCGCATCGCGGGGTCCACACCTGTCCATTTGGCACCACTGCCCCGCGCGTCGGCCTCGACGCTCTTGGCCGCCGCCACCGTCGCCACCCGACCCTCCCACGGGCCTAGCGTCGCCCCAGCCACCACTGAGGCTGCCCCGCGCGTGGGCGCCTCAGCAAAAGCAAAGGGCTTGCGCCGACCAGAATCACGTTCTGACGGGATGCGCACGACAAAGCCGCGGGCGTCGTAGGCCACGCTGTCGTCGGGCGGGGCTAGATCACGCGCGGGGTCGCAGCCGCGCGCGAGAGCGGCGCTTGCGAGGGCAGCGGCTAGCTCGACATCCGAGACCTTGGGGGCAACGTTGCCGATGTACAGGCGGAGCCCGGGGGCCGGTTTTCCTTTGCCCTGTCTGGCGTCGTCGGCCGCGTCGTCGACAGCGTCGTCGGCCGCGTCAGCCCCCTCGGCGGCGGCAGAGGTGGGGGGGGAGGTCTGGAGGAAGAGGCGGTCCCGCGGTCGGGTGGGGAGGGGGTGGGGAGGAGAGAGGGGATCGAGGGGGCGATCCCGCGGGTGATTTGATGGGGTGAGGAGGAGAGGGGGCATTGAGGGCCGAGGATCGGCGCCGGTGAGGGGGGCAGAAGGAGGCGCATGAGCAACAGGAGGGGCCGGCCACGCCGCCGCGTCCGCCGACGGCGTCGGGAGTACGGCGAGTCGTCGGGAACACGGCGCGACGGGGGTGGCAAGGAGCGACGCGTGCCGATATAAGGCCGGTCAGGCGTTGGCGGTGAGGGAACGCGCCTCTCGCTCCGATTCCCAGCCCCCGCGGGGCGCTTCGTCCCCCGGCCGGCTGTCGACGAACTCGTCGTCCGCGGGAGAAGGCATGGTTGCCACGGGGCGGGACGATCGCCGTTCTTCTTCGCGGGGGGGACTCAGGCTGGGATTGAGACCGCCTTCGTTTCAGGGACTCAAGTGCCCCATGCCAAGGCCGACTCCGAGTACGTTCGTTGCCCCATTATAGAAGCCCAGATAAGGGTGAGCCCCTGCTGCGGTCGTCATGCCGGTCCCCGAGACGAAGGAAAACGAGCCGACAAAGCTGGTCTGAGGGACACAGGAGAGGTCGTTCGGAGGAGGGACGCCCGGCCGGGACCAGATCGACCCTACTTCCCCCCCTCCACCTTGGCGCCAAAGACAAGCGCCTCGCTCCCCACCCCGGACTTCCCCCGCGGCAGCCACCAGAGATCCTCACCCGCGCAAGGCGTGCCGAGCCCCGTTCCGGCCGGGTTGAAGCCCTCAGCCCAGCGCACCGGGCCGGGGACAGCGCCACACAGTCCCTCGTTGAAGTGGACGGCCGTCCGCATCAGGCTCCGCGCGCTCGCGAGGGGATAGAGTGGGCCAAAGATAATATTGTCATGGATCTCAAAGGCAGACAGGGTGTCCCCGAGAGCGACCCATTCGCGCGGGACGCTGCCCGTGAAGGCGTTGGCACCCAACTCGAGCTCGCGGAGGCGTGGCATCAGCCCGATGGCAGGCGGCAGTGGGCCCGACAGCTCGTTGTGGTGAAGCTCCAATTCCTGGATGCGATGGCTCGCGTCACTCTCTCCGAGGGACGACGGAATGCCTCCTGTCAGCGCATTGAACGACAGGTCCAGCTCGGCAAGCGAGGGCCAGCCCGTACCGACGAACTCGGGGATGGGGCCACTGAAGAAGCTGCCGTCGAGGTCGAGCTCGCGCAGCTCAGTCAGGAGCAAGAGCTCAGGAGGAATGGGACCGATGAGCTCGGCGTCGGAGAAGTGAACGTTGGTGACGCGGCCATCGGCGCGGCCGTCGCCGTTCTTCCCCTCGCTAGGGCCACGGCAGTAGATGAACTGGGGCGGGGGTGGGGGCATGTCGGTCGAGTGGGGAAACCCATGGGCGCGGTCCCGTCCCCCGGCTCTGCTCCACCCTCCTCACCTTCCAGTTGCCATGCGGCACTGAGCCCCAGGCGGCGGTGCCGCCCTCGCTCGGCGGCTGGGGGTCGCCGCCGCAGGGGTCGCAGTTGCCGGTGATGACGTCGGTTGGGCAAACCCAAGACTGGAATTCCCCGGCCCACTCGGGCGACCGTGGCGTCAACGCCCTCTTGATGAACAGCAGTGCCTCGATCTCGTCCGGCGCCGTCCAGGCGCTCGCGGTCGGCACGACCGAGAGAAAAAGGGCCACGGCCGTAGCGAGGGGGACGAGAGCCAGAGTGCGGACGCCGGGGAAGAGGCCGTCGGGGCTTTCGCCGACGATGTGGCCCCGAACGGCGACGGTTCGGGGTCCTGGAGGGAGGCGAAAGGTCGGGGAGAGCATGGATCACAAGGGAGGGAGGCTGTTCGACCGGCGACCGTTCATTTTCTGTGCTGTGTTTTATTCTCGTCTCGCCCGGTCCTTCGGTAATTAGGCGCCCGGACAACGTCTTTTTCGTAAAGCCCGCCATTTCTAGCTTGTGCTTGGGACAGCTTTCAAAGGAACCTAGTATTCCGCGGAGTGGGGACTCTTGACAAAGGTCGACTCTTGACAAAGGTGGCGCGTGAAATATTGCGGGGGAGCTGGTCACCTTCCTCCACCCCCCCGAACCCCGCAGTAGAAGACAAGGGACTCGTAGCGTATTTCGAGCCCGAATGACCGGTCATTCGACTGGCCCCGTGGTCGACGGTGACGGCGCTGCAAGCGACGTCTCCCGGCTCACCCTGCGGGAGCTAAAAGCGCGACTGGAGGAGCTGGGCGTTCCCATGAATCTTCCCGGTGGAGCGCTCTCCCGCGGCGAGTTTGGAAGGGGTTTCGTGTGCGACAAAATGGGGGCATTCGCGCGACGACGTCGCCATGTTCAGCCCCTTCTCGGCGCCGCGTTTGCCCCGTTTTCCCCCGCTTCGTCGGGGTCATCGAAACACACTACTCGTGATACTTGCACGGTGTATATTTCGGACGCCGCTCAAAGTACTGGAGGAATGCTCGCTCCGTGGCACTGTGGCCGTCGACGTCGCTCTATCGTTCGCATGGCCGGGACCAACATGGCGTCTGCCCTCAGACCCCCCACCATCCCCAACTTACGTCACCCCTCTTCAGATGACGTTGCCGCCGTCATTCGGGCGGTCGAGCCGTCGGACGCTCTGTCGAGTGGGGTGCTGAGCCCATGCGAGGAGGAGTCGACGACTGACAAAGCTGCAGGCGACACCGCCGCCGACGCGCGGCGGGCGCAGCTCGACTCTCTGCTTTCGCGGTGCGATGAGGTTGACCGAGTCATCGCCGGCGCCGAGGCAGCCGCGGCGGAGGCGGCGGCGAGCGCGGGGAACGCCGTGGCACGCCTGCAGGCGACACCGCCGCGGACTCCAACGCGGGGGCCATCGGCTGCAGCCGACGCGTCTGTCGTTCTCGGGTCGACGGGCCGTCCGGGCCCGTCGTCGCCCTTTCGCCCGCCCCGGTGGGTCGACGGCGGCGGGGTCTCGGTGTCGGTCTGCGCCTGCAGAGACGGCGCCCCATGCGCCTGCACCACAGGCCAGTGCAGCTGCACGACGTCTGGCGTTGCCTGCGCCGGCGTGGCCACTGCCGGCCCCCGCGCCACCCCAGACGCCGAGCCGGTCGAGCAGGCCGGACCGGATACGGCCTCGCCGCAGCGCCATCGCCGCGCCGCCGCTGCTGAGACGGCGGTGACTGCCCCCCTTCCCGGCGAGGACCTCATCCCCGCCCCACGCGGCGCGTCGGCCCCCGCCGAGCGCACCCGGAGCCCCGGCCGCGCCCGCGATAAGAGCCAAAAGACAGATGCGTGGATCCCCCCGGGCTTCGACGGCCTTGACGCGGCTCGGACGGACGCTGCTATTCGCCGGGAAGGGCTGCTGCGCAACGAGACGGCTGGAACGCGGGCCCTGTGGGACACTGTCAAGGACGAACGCCGCGGCAGAGCCAAGGACGTCGGTCTCCTGCGCAGCGCCGAGGGGGCGGCGCGACGCCGGTGCCATGAGCTCGCTGCGCTGCTGCGGGCTGCGCGCGGTCGTGAGGGTGCGGCTGACCACCAGGCGCGCGCGCTGCGGGCCGCCCTCAAGGCCAAGGAAGAGCGGGCCCGGGAGGCCGAGCGTCTGAGGCTGGCGGCCGAGGCCGCTCTGACTCGTGCCGCAGCCGCTGCTGACGCCAACCAGCGCGCAGCTGCGCGAGCTGAGGCTGAGACGCGCGCGCTGCTCGAGTCCGCTGTGGGACGACTCGAAGCCGCAGGCCAACGGGCGCGCCGCGACGCCGAAGACCGTGCCGCCCTTGCGTCGCGGCTCGACGCTGCCCGTGCTGCCGTCGCCGAGCTCGAGCGCGAGCGTGACGCCGCCCTGGCGATGGTGGGGCGCCTCCGTGGCGCAGCGACCGAGCGGGATCTGCTTGAACAGCTCGCCCGCCATGGGGCCCTCTCAGCTGCGGGTCGCGATGCTGCAGTGCGTGAGGTCAACGGGTACCCCCCCCACCGCCAGCACCGCAAGGGGCACGGCGACTGCGGGTGCAGCGACCGTCGGGGGTGGCGGGGGACAGTTGCGGCGGCGCCGTCGGCGGCAACGAGCTCGACCTGTGGCGCTGCGTCGAGCTGCTGCACCGGTGATGCTGGCAGTAGCCGAGGAGGTGCCGTCCGCGCCTTGCGGCGTGGTGCCCGTGATGCCGCCGCTGCTCGCACTGCTGCCGCGGAGCCACTGGCGATGACGCCGTCGGATCACGAGTCGCACTTCGATTGGACGACGATGGGACGGGGCGTCGGGGACGTGGCTGCGCCGTCGTCTGGGCAGTCCACCGACGCCGACGCCGACGAGAACAACTCCATAGCAGCCGAGGGGGCGACGCGGCGGGGGGAGGAGCTGAGAACGCTCGCTGATGCCCTGCTCACAGTTGCCGAGGGTCGGACGTGACGATGGGGAAGGGAGCGGTTCTAAATCAGGTCAAGTCTCGCCCCGTCAAATCAGCTTGAGAAGCAGATCGAGCTTGCCTCTGACGCTCCCAGCGTAGCCAGACCCGAAGAGCACCATGTGGTTGAGATAGTGGTAGAGCTGCGGAGTTGAGGCGGTGGACGCGTCGGGCTCGATTTGCCAGCCGGCTACGGGTGCTCGCCCTCGCCCGCTCGCATAGAGGAACTCCAACTTGCCTCGTACAGGGCTCGGCGTTCCTCGAAGCCGGGGTCCTTCGGGATGTGGCACCGATAGGCGGTCCAGAAGTCGGCTGTGAGACCCCTCATGCACCACGACATTCCCCACTCGGCCTCATGATGACCGTAATACGAAGCCGGGTCCAAAATGACAGGGTCGCCCGATCCCGCGACACTCGACACGTTGCCGCTCCACAGATCTCCATGAAGAATCGTGGGACGGATGGGCAAGGCCGGGGCAAAGGTGCCAGAGAAGAGCGCCGGCGCCCCCGGGCGGCAGAGAGCGGCTGCCAGAGTCTCGACGTCCTCGGTCAGCCGCGAGGCCGGAAGCCGAGCCGCCATCGCCCTGAGACGGTGATCGGCGAAGAAACGCGACCAGGCCTCGGTCCCGTCCTCATCTGTCCACGGGTTGGGCTGTGGTGTCGCCCCAATTGTGTTGTCGACGGGGAACCCAAAGAGACCCGCTCGCGCCTCTGGCGCCAACGGCTCCGCGGCATGCAGGCGGCCAAGAGCGTCTCCGAGAGCCGCCGGGGCGGGCGAGTTGGATAGCTCGAGCCAGTTGCACACGAGAAACGAACCATAGTTGTCGTCGCCGAGGTCGTGAACGCGCGGGGTCATCACCGTGCCCGAGGCGCCGATGGCCTGGAGGCTGGCAGCTTCGCCCGCCAGCATCGCCTCGGACGGACGGTTGGATCGCTTGACGAAGAAGCGGCGACCATCTTTCGTCTCGACGCGGCTGCAGCTTGCCCAGTCGGAGCGAGCGATGCCGGATATCGAGGCCACTCCCCCAGCGTTCTGCTCAAACCAAGCCTCGGCGCCCCCCATCGCCATCATCCGAAGACGGTTGACTCGCGATGGCCCGGCATGGCGATGGCCCGGCATGGCGGAAACCGACGCGCGGGTGCCACACAGCATCCCGGCGGCAAGTTTTGGCCTCGACGTGGCGGCGATGGCCTCGGCGACGGTCTCGGGTCGAACAACTGTCGCTTCCACGCTCGGGGCGCTGTCGGCGAGCTTCAGTGGCGGATGGCGGGGTGGGGGATGCGGAAAGCGACGGAGGGGCGAGCGCGTTCTACCACGAGCTCGAGAGGGCGAACCCTCCCAAACTCGGCAGACCACCCTGGTCGACGCCGCGCGCGGCTCTTTCGCGATATTTACGCGTTTGGTCAGACTAGTCTAACGCTTCGCGAACAAAAAGGATCGTCTTGAACAAGAGGAGACCCTCAGATTATTTTTCCATGCGCGGTTCGGCGTCAGGAGCCGGCAGCCACGATGACGACGACAACGCCGGCTGAGACAGATGTGCCCTCGACGTCGGGCCGGTCAGCCGGCGAGCTGCTTGCCGCGGCGGGCGAGAGGTGGCGACGTGAAGAGTTTTCCGAGCTGCGGTCGCACCGGGTTGCCCTGCGCGCCGGTGGAGTCGCGGCGACTGTGAGTCTTGGGAGTGCCGCGGGCGCGGTGCTGAGGGGCCTCCCGGGCTCCCAGGTGTTGCTCGTCACCCGTCGAGCCTTTTTTTTCTCGGGAGCATGGTCCCTCTACTATCAAGTCACGAGGCGGGTGAGGGGTTGCGCGCATGAGGGGATGCACGCCAGACTGCGCCTAAGCCTCCCGGTTTCCCCCATTCTCTCTCCCCTGTCCAACCCACTCAGGGAGTGGATTTCCGCGCAGCGCGGCGTCGACGACCTGCTCGGTTCCGTCGTCGCCGGCGCGACGGCGGGGGTGGCGGCCGGGGCGGGCTACACCCGAACGCCGCTGGGCGCTGCGGTGATGGCTGCCCAGTTCGCGACGGCAGCCGCCATAGGCCGAGTCGTTGGCGACGCCGCTGGGGTGGGTGACGCTTTAATAGACGCCCTCATCTCGGCCCGGTGGCTCGAGGACCCCCCTCACCGGGTCCGTCGCCGCGCGGCGGCGGCCGAGGCAGGGCGGAGGGCACGGGCAGCTCGACTGTCGGCGTCAACGTCGACATCGAGTGAAACAGTAGACCCGCATCAAAAGGACCCCGCCGCAACTCCCTCTGTTCCACTGTGGTGGCAACGTTTGCCCGGCGCGCGGGTGCTGACAAGGGACGAAGCGGCGTCCCTTCAGCGCCGCGGACGCGCGCACGTCGTCCGCGCCCTCTCCGACCCTCATGCCCTGGCGTCACATGACCGCTCGGCGGGGACACCCGAGGCCCCCAGGGGGGCTGGATCGTCGCCGCTCGGTGGCGGCATCGGGACGAGCTACAGCAATGAGCAGCGGGCTCCACGCGAGACGGGGCCCGAAGGAACCTCCGAGGACCTGGAGTCGACGATGGGCTTCGCCGCGCGCCTCTGGGCCAAGCGACCTGACCCCACGGACCTCAATCGGAACTTGCC
>Ga0181573_10000662_pt1 | contig 35905 bp, 30 predicted proteins | sample 101ome_25_FD_148643 | JGI IMG/M metagenome (GOLD analysis project Ga0181573, IMG submission 148643) | Coastal salt marsh microbial communities from the Groves Creek Marsh, Skidaway Island, Georgia - 101409BT metaG (spades assembly) | ecosystem: Environmental > Aquatic > Marine > Intertidal zone...
CGGATCCACCGTGCCCACCACGGCGCCGAAGGTGCCCACGGCCACCTCGGGCCAGCCCCCGAATTGCACTGCGGGCCAGCCTTCGAACATCACCCGAGCCTTACGCCCGGGGGTGACGAGGGAAGCATCGAGGCCTGAGATAAAGAGCTCGATGGCGGGATTTGACACCTTGGGGACGAACTCTGCGATGACGTCCCCGGCGCGTACGAGCGTTCCCATGTCGCCGGCCCGGATGCCGAGGATGGTGCCATCCCGGGGGGCGACCACCTGCTGCGTGGTTTGCCGGGTGACCGCCACCCGCGCCTGATTTAAGGAGGCCTCCGCCTCGCTTTCCTTGGCGCTCAATTCGTTCACCAGGATTTGCGCCCGTTCGAAGGCGACCTGGGAGGTGAGCCCCTGCTCCAGCAAGCGCCGCTGCCGCTCCAAATTCAGGCGCGCCGTGCGCGTGGCTTCCTGGGCTGCCTCGAAGGCCGCCTGGACCGCGCGCTGCTCCGCCATGAGGCGCTCCACGAGCTGGGGATCGATGTCCACAATGTCGACGATGGGGTCGCCCTGGCTGACGTAGCTGCCGTCCCGGACGTGCCAGCGGGCTAGGCGCCCGGAGGCGAGGCTGGTGAGCGTTTGGCTGCGCTCCGCGGGGTTTAGGGTCGTGACCCGGCCATCGCCGGCGGCGTTTTGCACCCAGGGGGTGTAGGACAGGAAGGCGACCAGAAGCAGTAGGGCCCCTAGGATCAAAAGTCGAAGGGTTTTCAGGGGGCGAGGCAGCTGCTGAGCCGCAAGCGCCGTGAAAGCTGCGCGATGAGGCTCGGCAACGAACGCATCCAGGGGCGGGGCGCCGAGGGATCGCCTTTTCGATTCCAAGGTCATAGCAGGGCTCCAGCGGGGTGAGCGGCGTGCTCCGCGTCGAGCAGGGCCTCAAGGGTGTCGTACGGCTGTCCGTAGCCGTCCCCTAGGCGGAGATACTGATCAAAGCCCTCGAGGTCTAGGCGATTTGAAAGCACGATGAGCGTGCGGTTCCGATCCTTAAAGGCCTTTACGATGGCGCGGCGCCGCTCCACCCGGAGGAGGTCGCAGGTGGGGGTCAGAATGAGAATCTTCGGATCGTAAGCGATGGCCCGGGCGATCTTCAGGCGCAGGGCTTCACTGGTCGTAAAGGGTCCGCCGCTGGGCGTGAGAAGGGTATCGAGCCGCTCCGGAAGCCCTTCAACAATTTCCGCCAACCCCACCACCGCCAGGGCCTTCATCATTTCACTTCGAGGAAGAGCCGGGTTGCCAATCCGGAGGAACTCCGCGATGGAGCAGGCCAGAAGCAGGGTGTCGCTGACCACCAGGACTTCGTCTCGGAGCGTCCCCGCGGGTAGGCGCTCACCGTCGATGCCGCCGAAGCGCAAGGTGCCGCCGGTGGGCAGCTGGAGCTGGGTGGCCCCGGCGCAGAAGGCTTCCGTGACGCTCACCGTTTCCGGTGCCACGAGGGTGGTGCTGGCTTCCGGGAAGTGGGCCGACAGGGTGAACGTGCGATGGCGGTGGCGAAGTTTTGCTCCCTCGAAGGTAAGCGAAGGGGCCCAGCTCACCGCTTCTAGGGTCGGGGTCCCGTGAGGCTCTTCGGGCGGCAGTAGATAGAGCTGCGCAAGCTTTTCCACCGCCGGGCGCAGGCTGTACCAGCCTTCAAGCACGGAAGCGAAGCTTCCCATGTTCAAAAAGATCGTGCCCAGGATCAGTTCTGCGGCCACGAGCTGGCCCACGGTGAGTTGGCCTCGCACCACCAGCCAGCCCCCAATGCCCAGGAGGAGGGCGCTGCCCGCCGCCATCAGGAACTGGTAGGCGAGAACCTGGGTAAAGCTGTAGCGAAAGTGTTCCCGGTGGGCGCTGAGATAGTCTTCCGTTAAGGCGTTGGTGCGCGCGGTGGCCCAGCCGAGGCCGCGCTCCGACTTAAAGAGGCGATGGCGAAGGGCGAGGGATTCAAGCCAGGCGCCCATGCGGTATTTGGCATTCGACAGGCCCTTCACACCGCGCACGGCGCCGGCATCCGTGCTGCGCCAAATGAGATAGATCAAGGCCGCGTGGACGACGCCGACGATGAGAAAGTAAGGATGGTAGAAGGCCACCACCACGTAGCCGACGAGGGCCTGAAGCACGAGATTGAGGCCCGTCGTGAGCAGTACGGGCACCTGCCCCTTAATGGCGTCGATCTCAAAAAAGCGATTGTAGAGGTCTTCTCGGTGACTGCCTTCCAGGGCTTCCGTGTCTGCATAGCGGGTTCGCAGGGTGATCTCCTGCGCCGTGCGCGCGAAAAAGCGTCGTTCGAAGCGCTCGAGCACAAAGTTCTGCAGAGCAACGAGGCTCCCTGCGGTGAGCAGCACCACAAAGAGCACGCAGGACAAAATCAGCACGGGCTGGAGCGCCCCAAGATTGGCAATGGAGTCGATGAGGAGCTGCACCGCCACGGGTACGCCGAGGGTGAGGGCGCTCAGCACCACGCCGAAGAGGATGGCCATGTTGAAGAAGGCGGCTTCGCCGCCGATTACGAGGCGAAAGGCGCTCAGCAGGGAGGGCGCTTGCCGTGCCATGATCACTCCTTTGGGGGGCGCCGCTTCTCGGGGCTACCCATGGGATGGGGGGCGAAGTGACGCGGGGGCCCCGTAAAAATCTGTAATGCGCCGCCGGGGGGCGCGAACGCAGCGGATCGTGGCCCGCTGCGGCAATGGGAGGAGCGTCGAACGATGGCCGTTCGAGGACAAAAGTCTAGCATGGCTCTCCGCCGCCGGGGGCGGTGGGGGGGGCGCATCTTAGGGCCGCTCCTTGCGCTCCTGGGTTGTATAGGAAGTGGCGCTCTTGGTGCTGAATTTCAAGGGGGGCCAAGTCCGGCTTCGGGCCAGGAATTGCCTGCCCTCCGGGCCGCCCCCGCGCCGGGGGTCGAGGCGCTTCGACGGGCCCTGCATAGCCTGCGCCTGCCCGAGGACAGCGCCTCCCTTTGGGTGCTCGATCTTGACCGGGACGTGGTGCTCACCGCGGAGGGCGCGGAGCGACCGCGCGCCCCGGCGTCCCTCGTGAAGCTCCTGCCCATGGGCGCGGCCCTCCTTTCCCTAGGGCCAGCGTTCCGCTGGCACACGGAGGCCTGGGCCGAAGGACCGCTACGGGATGGAGTCCTGCAGGGGGATTTATTGCTGTGGGGCGAGGGCGATCCCTTCTTCAATGATGAAGCGCTCTATCGCTTTGTTTCCGCGCTTCGTGGCGCTGGGGTGACTCGCATTGAGGGCGCCCTGCGGGTAGATGGGCGTGCCCTGTCCCCCACCGCTCGACCCCGCGATGCTTTCGATGGGCAGGGGGATCGGCTCTACAACCTACCTGCCCATGCCCTGCTGCCGAATTTCACCGCGGCCACCGTCGCCCTTCGCCCCGGGGCTAGCGCCGTGGAGGCGCAGGTGTCTCCGCTGCTGCCGTCCCTACGCGTCGAAAACCGGCTGAAGCTTGTACCCGGGCCCTGCCGGGGTTACCAGCGTGGGGTGGCGATCAATGTTCTTGGGTCCGCCCGGGACACGCTGCGCCTGGAGGGCACTTTCCCCGAGGGCTGCCAGCGCTACGCCCTCACCCGCAGCGTCCTGACCCCGGAGCGCTATCTTGAAGATCGCTTCCGCGTGCTTTTTGAAGCGCTCGGGGGGCAGTGGGAGGGCGCGGTGACTCCCGGGACCCTTTCCGCGGAGGCCCGGGCCGAGGCGGATAGCTTCGATCGTCTTCCCCCCCGCGCAGCCGAGCAAACCCCCGCGCCGGCGGCTCGCTTGCTCCGTCAGCCTTCTCCGCCCCTCGATGAAATTGTTTGGCGTTTAGGGAAGAACAGTAACAACGTGATGACCACCCAACTGCTCCTCACGCTTGGGCGGGTGCGGGAAGGCGCCGGTACGGAAGCCGCAGGGTGGCAGGCCCTACGGGCAGTCTACGGGGCGGCCGGGGTCGATCTCAGCGATGCCGTGCTCACCCATCCCGCGGGGTTGGCCCGGGAGGACCGGCTGCGCCCGGCGCAGTTGGGCGCCGTGCTCCGGCTTCTGTGGCATTCCTCTCGCATGCCGGAGTTTTTGCACGCGCTGCCCATTGCGGGGGTCGACGGCACGCTCAAAAGCCGCTTCGAAGACACGCCCCTTGCTGCGCAAGCGCACCTAAAAACGGGCACCCTCGCCGGGGTTTCGAACGTTGCGGGGGTTTTACGAACTCGCCAGGGGCGGCGCCTTGCGGTGGTGCTGATGCTGGAGGCCGAGGAGGCCGAGCGGGGCCTCGGACCTTCCCTCCAGGAGGCCGTATTGCAAGCGCTCTGGGCGGATTAGGAGGATTTTTGACCGTTCGTCAACTTGTCCTTGCCTGACCGAATAAAAGGAGTATGGTCGCGCGCGTCCCGAACCCCCACTTCGGAGTAATCCCCCATGTCATTGCTGAAGCGCTTTGCTGAACTCTACCTTAACCAGCCCATGCTGCTGTCCGCAGGGCTTCTGCCCGAGCTTGCCTACCCCGTGGCGTCCTGGCGTTACGCTGAGGTCGTGCCCGTGGCGAAGGCCCCGGAAGCGCCGGCCCCCGCGGTGACCCCCGTGGCCGCCAACGACGATTGCGCAGCAGAGGTCGCGGCCTAAAGCCGCTCCGGTCCGCCGCCTAGCCGTCGCGCTCGCCTAGCGAGCGCGGCACAATGGCCTCTTTTTGGTGGAGAGGACCATGAGCGACGCGCCCGATCTCAGCGCCCTAGACGATGCCGCCGTAGCGGCCCTCGGCGAGGATCTCCCCCTCCTGGAGGGGATCCGCACCACTCGGGCGATCCGGCGCCTAAGGCCCGACCCCGTGCCCCGGTCCCTCATTCGCAAAATCTGCGAAGCGGGGACCTTTGCGCCAAGCGGCGGTAACCGCCAGCCCTGGTTCTTTGTGGCGGTCACCGATCCAGAGCGCCGGGCTTTCATCGCTGAGCGCTACCAGGCGGCCTTCTTCCCCTACATTGCCCCGGCGGTGGAAGCGGCGAAGGACCCCGCCTATCCGGAGCGCAAGCGCCGCAACATGCGGGCGGCGATTCACCTAGCGGAACACCTGGCGGAAGCCCCGGTGCATCTCTTTGTGGCGGGCTGGACCCGTCGAAACGAGCCCCAGTACCAAGCCCTGTACCCCTGCATTCAGAACGTCTTGCTGGCCTGCCGGGCCGTGGGGCTGGGTGCGAGCCTCACCACCACCCATCGGGCCTACGGAGACGAGATTGACGCCTACCTGGGCCTGTCGCCGGAAACGCCGAGCTGCGCGCTCATTCCCATTGGCTGGCCCGAAGGAAAGTACGGGACGCCGCCGCGGCGTCCCGTGGATGAGGTGCTGTTCTTCGATAAGGCGGAGGGGATCCCCCGCCGGAAGGGTTAGCCCGCGGCGGTTTTGACCGCGGCCTTGGCGTGGCGGTAGACGAGCGTTTCATCGTCGAGCTTCGCGGCGGGGATCAGCTCCCGCTCCCGGTAATAGTCCTGGGGGAACTGCCAGGGTAGGGTGGGGCCCTGCTTGGGCAGCTGATCCATGCTGCGCAGTAGATAGCCCGCGTTGAAGTTTTCCGGATCCACGAAGGGCGCGGGAGGTGCGGCCTTGTCTTCGTCCCGAAGGGTGGGGGTGACAATCTGAACCCCCGTCTCATCCATGTGCTTCAGAAGCCGGCAGACGAAATCGCCGATTAAGTCGGAGCGCATGGTCCAGCTCGTCCGCAGGTAACCGAAGACCCAGCACATGTTGGGCACGTTCGAGTAGAGCATGCCCAGCCAGGTGTAGCTGTCTTCGAAGCGCAGGGGCTCCCCATCGATGGTGAAGTCGATGTCCCCGAGGATGCACAGGTTAAAGCCCGTGGCCGTGAGGATGAGGTCGGCTTCGATGACCTCACCGGAACGGGTTTTGATGCCGTTTTCCGTAAAGCAGTCTATTTCATCGGTGACCACCGAGGCTTTGCCTTCGGCGATGCCCTTGAATAGGTCCCCATCGGGGATGAAGGCGAGGCGCTGGCGCCAAGGGCGGTAGCTCGGGTTGAAATGCTTATCGACTTCGTAGTCCGGGCCGAGGTAGGCCTTTGCGGCGCCGATGAGCTCGTCTCGGAGGGCCTCGGGCTCCTCAAAGGAGCGGCGGGCAATCTCCTGCCCATCCTTCAGGATCCGGCGCCGGACGATTTCATGCACCCACTCTTCCGGAATCTCGAGCTCCCGGAGCGAGTCGGCGAGCTCGTTACGGTTCTCCCCCGGAGCGAAGTAGGTGGGGGAGCGCTGCAGCATGGTGACATGGGCCGCTTTGTCCGCCATCGCCGGTACCACCGTGGCCGCCGTGGCTCCGGAGCCGATGACCACCACGCGCTTGCCCGTGTAGTCGTAGTCTTCCTTCCATTCCTGGGGGTGGATGATGTCGCCCCTGAAGCTTTCCATCCCGGGCCACTCGGGGGTGTAGCCCTTGCTGTGGCGGTAGTAGCCCTGGCACATCCAGAGGAAGCGGCCCGTGAAGGTCCTTACGCTGCCGTCCACGCTGTTCCGGACTTCGAGGGTCCAAAGCGCGCTGTCGCTGTCCCAGCGTGCCCTTTCCACCCGATGGTGGTAGCGGATATGGGGCGCCAGATGGTTTTCCTCGATGACCTCGCCCATGTATTCCCGGATGGCTTCGGCCGTGGCAATGGGCTTCCCGGACCAGGGCTTGAAGCGATAGCCGAAGGTGTAGAGGTCGCTGTCGGAGCGGATCCCCGGGTACTTGTGGGTGAGCCAGGTGCCGCCGAAGCTGCTTTGCGTTTCCAGGATCACAAAGCGCTTGTCCGGGCACTGCTGCTGAAGATGAACTGCGCCGCCGACGCCAGAGATGCCCGCGCCCACGATGAGGACGTCGAAATGTTCCGCTTCCGAGGCCGCGCTAGAGAATGGGTTTGCTGCAGACATGAGGGTTCCTCCATCACTAATGGCTCAAGCTTGCGACGATTGCGGGGAAGGCGCCATTGCCGGCGGGGTCATTGACTTGATAATTTAGGACAATAGTCGACCGGCAGAGTTTGATTATGCGGGCACCGGAAGCGCGGGTGCGGGCGGCGGGAGATCTCGCCGCGGCGCCCCGAACCATTGCGGGGCTGATGGGGCAGCTGGGCATGGCAGGCATCAGTGATGAGGCCGCAGCCCGCTTCCTCGAAGCTCAGGGCTTGCCCCGGCGCGCCGCCGAGGATCCCGATTTTCCTCTCACCCTTGCGCAGGAGCTTGGGGCGCTCCAGGCCATGCTGCGCCAAGCGCCTCGGGCCCCGGGGGAGATCATCCAGGCCTTCTCCCTCATCGGCGTTAATCACTATGGCGTGCTGGGGCTGGCCATGCAGCATGCGCCCACCCTGCTCGTGGCCCTGGAGCGCTTGCTCGCTCTCCCGGAGCTGAGCTGGGGGCACTGCCGCATCACCGTGCTGTCCTACCCCGCGGGGGCCGTGGTGCAATTCGAGCCGCCGATCTTGCCCGGCGGGGACAGCGCCCTTTCAAACTACTGCCTTTGGAAGGATCTCTTTTCCATCCTCCGGGTGATCCTGGATGTGCTGGGGCCTGCGGGTCGGCCCCAGGAAATCGGCTTGCCCGGCCCCCCCCTGGGGGAGCTTGGCCCCCTTCCCGCGCCCCTACGCTTCGGCACCGCGGAGGCCCAGCTGGTCTTTGGCCCCCGGGCCCTAGAGCACGCCCCTCGCTTGGCATCCCCCTTACCCTTTAAGCGCTACGATGCTTTGGCGCGACGCTTTGCCCGCCAGCTGGGGGAGTCGGTAGGGCTAGGGGAGCGGGTTCGGCGCTTGCTCTGGGCCTATCTGCCACCGCCTCGGCGGGAGGAGGTGGCGGCCATGCTCGAGCTCGAGCCCCGCACCCTGGCCCGGCGTCTGCGCCAGGAGGGGACAGGCTTTCAGCAGCTGCTCGAGCAGATCCTCCGGGAGCGGGCCCAGGCCTATCTTCGCCAAACGGACGATTCCATTGCTCAGATCAGCGAGCGGCTCGGCTACGCGGACCCGGCGGCGTTTAGCCGGGCCTTTCAGAAGTGGTTCGGCACGCCCCCCTCCCGGTGGCGCGCCGAGGTCCAGGGCGGGCGCCGCTAGCTTTCCGGGGCGCCGAGGCTCCGGAGGTTCTTCACCAGCGTGGCGCCGGCGCTCGCGGGATCGACGGTGCGGTCTACCCGTTGGATGATGCCTTCCGGATCGATGTAGAAGGTCCAGCGACGAGCGAGGCCGTTGTCCCGGAGAACGCCGTAGGCCTCCGCCACGGTCTTGCTCGCGTCCGAAAGGAGCGGGAAGTTCGCGTTGTTCTGCGCCGCAAAGCCCCGGTTGTCCTCGAGGTTATCGGTACTCGCCATGAAGTAGGCGACGTCGAAGGCGCCGAGCTCCCGGCTGGCATCGCGCAGGGCCTTGCACTCAATGGTGCAGCCCCCGGTGTAGGCCTTGGGGAAAAAGGCGAGCACCACCCAGCGCCCGGCGTAGTCGCTCAAGCGATGGGTATTGCCGTCCGTGCCCGGGAGCGTGAAGGGGGGCGCGGGATCGCCCGTGCGGAGGGCCTCCGTTTCCCCCAGGGCCGGCAGCGTGGTTAGCGCGAGGAGGGCAAGGAGGGCGCCACCGGCGCTTCGAAAAAGGGCCCTCATGCGCTGAGGTCCAGCGGCTCGGGGAGGGCTTTGCTGAGCATTTTTCGGCATAGGGCGAGGTTCTCCGCAAGGGCCGGAAGGGCGGTCATGCGCTCATAGAAAGCGCGGAAATGGGGAAAGCCTTCGGGCAGCTGGGCCACCAAGGCGTACTGGGCAAAGATGGAGGCTACGGCGACATCGCCGATGGTGAGGGTCTCGCCGCCGAGGTAGGGACCGGCTTCGAGCACGCCGTCGAGGTAGGCCAGCTTCTCCGGGAGCTTTTCCGCCGCCGTGGCCTTCGCCGTGGCGAGGTCCGATTCCTTACCCTGGAAGCGCGGGAACATGATGGGGCGGAAGATGCCACTACCCACGACCCCGGCTAGGTCCGTATCCGCAAATTCCTCAAACCACAGGGCCCGGCCCAGGGCGTAGGGGTCCTCCGGGTAGAAGCTGGGCTCGGGGTACTTTTTGTCGAGGAAGGCGCACATGGCGGAGGAGTCAGGGATGGTGCCCGCCGGACCCACCTCGGCGATGGTGCGGTCCCGGAGGGTGGGGATGCGGCGCCCGGGGTTCAGGGCCGCGTACCAGTCCGGCATGCCGAGCACGGGAACATTTTCCGTATCGAAGGCGACGCCCTTGCTGCGAAGAAGGAACTCCGCCTTGCGGAAGAAGGGGGATAGGGGACTGCCATAGAGCAGGATGTCGGCCACGGTTTGCCTCGCAAAGCTTCAGCTGGAAAGGCTGCATCGTTGCGCAGGGCTTGGGTCCTGGCAAGGGGCGGCGCCGGGCGCCGAGCGCCGGGCGCTGGGCGAGGTTCTAGGTCGGGCGCGCTGCCCGGTAGAAGCGCACGGTCCGAAAGAGGGGGGATTCGTCGAGGTCCGGAAGGGTAGCGGCCTCTCGGGACCACAGGCATTCCCAGGCGGGGAGTTTCTCCGGCGCCACCCGCGCGTCGGCAATGAGCAGCTCTCGCCCTGTCGCTTGAAGGCCGTCCACGAGGGGGCGGTTGGCGGGGTCATAAAGGACGTCCGCGAGCAGCAAAAGATCCTCGCCCTTCGGCGGGGGAAGGGCGTCCAAGCTCAGCACTGGATGTAGGGCGCTCGCGCCGTTGAGCGCGGCGTTGGCCTCCATGGCAGCGAGGGCCCGGGGATCCTCGTCCACAGCGTAGACCTCCCGCGCGCCGGCAAGGGCTGCGGCGAGGGCCACCACCCCCGAGCCCGCGCCGAAGTCGATCACCCGACGGCCTTGAACGGCTACGCGTCCTTCAAGGATCTCCGCAGCAAGGGCATGGCCGCTGGCCCAGCAAAAGGCCCAGTAGGGTGGGGTGTCCTGAAGTTGGGCGGCGGCGTCCGGCGCCAGGGGGCCGGCGGGCACCGTGGGACCCAGGAGCCAAAGGCGCAAAGACGGAGCGAGGGGGAGGGGCGTTGGCACCAGGGTCGCGCCGGGAATGAGCGCGGCGAGGTGCCTTTCCAAGGCGGCGGGGGCGCTTGCCGTGCGCGGGGCTGGGGGGTTTCGTTCGCTCATAGGGCGCGCATAATGCCAGAACGTTCGTTTAAGCCAAGGATGCTTCCCATGCCCCTACGCCACGCCTTCCGCGCCGGTCTCCTAGCCACGGCCCTGGCCGCCCTTTCCTCCGCGAGCCTTGCCGATGACCTGTCCATGATTCCCGACGATGCGGTGGCGCCGGCGGTGCGCGCGAAGATCGAAGCGGTCATGCCGAAGGTGGTCAGCTGGCGCCGGGACCTCCACGCCCATCCGGAGCTGGGGAATCGGGAGTTCCGAACCTCCGCGCTCATCGCCGAGCATCTCCGCAGCCTGGGCATGGAGGTGGAAACGAACGTAGCCGTGACCGGCGTGGTGGGCGTCCTTCGCGGCGGCCCGGGTCCCGTGGTGGCCCTGCGCGCGGACATGGACGGCTTGCCCGTGACGGAGTCCGTGGATTTGCCCTTCGCCTCCAAGGTGCGTACGGACTACAACGGCCAGGAGGTGGGGGTGATGCACGCCTGCGGCCACGATAACCACATGGCCATCCTCATGGGCGCCGCCGAGGTCCTCGCGGGCATGAAGGGTGAGCTGAACGGTACGGTGAAGTTCATCTTCCAGCCGGCGGAGGAAGGCGTGCCCCCGGGGGAAGAGGGCGGCGCTGAGCTCATGCTGAAGGAAGGGGTGTTCAACGCCCCGACCCCGGAGGCGGTATTTGGTCTGCACGTGTTCCCCATGCCCGTGGGCACGGTGGCCACCCGCGCTGGGGGGCTCATGGCCTCCTCCGACAGCTACGAAATTACCGTGCAAGGCAAGCAAACCCACGGTGCCATGCCCTGGGGCGGGGTGGATCCCATCGTGGTGGCCAGCCAGATTGTCATGGGCCTGCAAACCATTCCCTCGCGGCAGCTTGACGCGACCCTCACCCCCTCCATCGTGACCGTCGGCGCGATTCACGGCGGCCTTCGTAGCAACATCATTCCCGACTCCGTGGAGATGATCGGCACGCTGCGCACCTTCGACGCGGACACCCGGGTTGATATCCACGAGCGGCTCACGCGCACGGCCCAAAGCATCGCGGAGAGCGCCGGCGCCACCGCCGACGTCAAAATCAACTTGGGTTATCCCGTGACCCGCAACGACAACGACCTGACGGCGCAGATGGTGCCCACCCTGGCCCGGGTGGCGGGCGAGAACTACTTCGAAAGCCCGCGGAACACGGGGGCGGAGGACTTCTCCTACTTTGCCGAGGCCGTGCCGGGGATGTTCTTCTTCCTGGGCGTCGCCCCGGAGGATCCGGCACTGGTGGCTCCGAATCACTCGCCGAAGTTCTATGCCGACGAGCGAGCCTTGCCCGTGGGGGTGACGGCCATGACGGCTCTGGTGCTCGATTACCTCGAGGCGGCGCGCTAGCCGCCGTAGACGATGCCCGATTGGCTGGCCGTGCCGAGCAGCAGGCCATCCCGGGAGAAGAGGTGCATGCGTCCGTGCATCACGCCGGACGCAATGCCAAAGACCTGCATATCGCAGAGCACCCAATCCGTGGGCTGAACGCGTATCAAGCGCAGGGTGTTATCGAGGCTCAAGGTTTCCACCGGTAAATCCAGTGCGGCGGTCACTGCCGCAGGGATGTAATCGGCGATGACGGCGAGGAGCCCCGCCGAAAGCGGTTCCCCTTCCCGGCTGCGAATCCACATGCGAGCGCGCCCCTCGTCCTCCCCGGGGAGGCGCTCGATGGGGCGAATCTCAAAGCGGTTGTGCAGGTCCGCGTCTTCCTCGTAAGCCAGGGGCACCCCTTCCGCTTCCCGGGGCGACGGCACCACGGGGATCTCGGCGAATTGCCGGGGGCTGAACTCATCCCGGGCGCCGAGGGCCGCGTTCACCGTGAGGATCTCCCGGCCACCAACGTGGCCCATGACCCGCGCCTGGGTCACGGTGTTGCCTTCCACCACCGGGTCGACGTCGATGTCGAGGGTGCTGTTTGGTTCCGCGTAGGCAAGGTACTGCGCCGTGGCCCAGATGAGAGGCCGCCCCGTGGCCGTTTCTAGCGCCGTCACGGCGGCCCCAAGGCCTACCCCACCGAAGAGGAAGGACCGGGGGGCCGTGCCGATGCACAGGGCCCGGGTGACGGGCAGGATCCATCGCAGGGGGTTGTGGGTTTCCTGCGGAGCGTAGAAGGGGCGCGAGTCCACGGCCGGTCCTTAGGGGCGACAAAGTTCCCCTAAGGGTACCATCGAGGCTGCCCTAGCGACGAATGAGCGTCAGCAGTTCGTCGGTTTTTTCCTGCATGAGCGCCGCGTCCCCCCGGGTTTCCAGGTTCAAGCGGATCACCGGTTCCGTGTTCGACTTCCGAAGATTGAAACGCCAGGTGTCGAACTCCAGGGAAAGGCCATCGAGGGTGCTTTCGGCAATGGCGTCTGGCGCATAGCGCGCCCGCACCCGGGCCATGGTTTCGTCGGCGTCGGCAACGCTGGAGTTGATCTCCCCCGGGGAGGGATAGCGGGCCATGCGTTCCTTCACCAGCGCCGCCAGGGTAGTTTGCTTGCGCGCCAATAGGTCGAGCACCGTCAGCCAGGGGATCATCCCCGAATCGCAGTAGGCGAAGCTTTTGAAGTAGTGATGCGCACTCATCTCTCCGCCGTAGATGGCGTCTTTTTGGCGCATGGTTTCCTTGATGAAGGCGTGGCCGGACTGGGAGGGCAGAGCCTCGCCGCCAAGGCTGGCCACGAGCTCTTCCGTGTTCCAGGTGAGGCGCGGGTCGTAAACGATCCGGGCCCCCGGGTTCTGCTGGAGGAAGGCTTCCGCCAGCATCCCCACCACGTAGTAGCCCTCGATAAAGGTGCCTTCGTGATCCCAGAAGAAGCAGCGGTCGAAGTCGCCGTCGAAGGCCACGCCGAAGTCCGCGCCGGCTTCCCGCACGGCCTTGCCCGTCACCGGCTGCTGGTCGTGGAGCAGGGGGTTCGGGATGCCGTTGGGGAAGGTGCCATCGGGGGTGTTGAACATCTTCTCGAAGCGCAGGGCGCTACCGGCGCGCTGGAAGGCCGCCTCAAGCCGATCCACCGTGGGGCCCGCGGCGCCGTTGCCCGCATTCAAAAGCAGGGTGCCTGCCGGGAGCTTGCCCGGATCCACGTAGCTCATGAGATGTTCGATGTAGGGCGCGCTGTGATCGAGGCTTCTCAGCGTGCCCTGGTGGGCGCCGGCGCCCACCCCGGCTTCCGCTAGAGCCCGAATATCCTGGAGCCCCGTGGCCCCGGAGATGGGCCGGCTGTCCTTCCGCACCAGCTTCATGCCGTTGTAGTTGATGGGGTTGTGGCTGGCCGTGACCATGCAGCCTCCATCGACCCCCAGGGCGCTGGTGGCGAAGTAGACTTCCTCCGTTCCGCAGAGGCCAATGTCGATGACCTCAGCGCCGAGGGCTTGGCAGCCCCGGGCAAAGGCGGCTTTCAGTTCCGGCGTCGAAAGGCGAATATCCCCGCCCACGACGACGGACTTCGCCCCGAGGTATTGGGTGAAGGCCCGGCCGACCCCTTCGGCGAAGTCGGGGGTGAGCTGCGTTTCGAGCTCGCCGCGGATGTCGTAGGCTTTAAAGCTGTCGTAAGGATTCATCACCATTCCTTTGGCCGTTGCTGCGCGCATTGTGAAGCGCCGGCGAGCCGGGTCAAGGCATAAGGGGAGAAAAGGGCTATGGCCTGGATCGGTCGCTTGCTTGGCCTTGGGGGGCTGGTGCCCTTCCTCGCCGCCGCCCTCGGGGCCTGGCTTACGGAAGATGGGCGCTGGGCCTTTGCGGGGCTGCTTTACGGCGCCATCATTCTGTCCTTCCTTGGAGGCATACAATGGGGCCTGGTGCTCGGCGAAGGGGCCGAGGCGCCCCGGGGGGCGGCCCGGCTTGGCTTTAGCGTCGCCCCGTCGCTCATCGCCTGGGCGGCCCTGTTTACGGGGCCGCTGCTGGGGCCGCTCATTTTAGCCGCGGGGGTGCTGCTCGCATGGCTTTTCGAGCAGCAGCCCTGGCTCCGGGAGCGGCTGCCGGCCTGGTACGGCCAACTTCGCCATCTGCTCACCGCGGGGGTGGTGCTCACCATGGTGGCGCTGTTCGCTTTTTCGGCGCAGGCGCGCTTCTAAAACAACGGGTGGCGGCTCGCCACGGGGGGAGGGAACGGCATGGCCGAGGAATCGGGGCAGGGTCTGGGCAATGGCGCTTCGGCGCTCATGAGCACGCTGGCCGGGGCAGGGGTGGATCACGTGTTCGCCAACCCCGGCACCTCGGAGATGCACCTGGTGCAGGCTCTGGAGGGGGAGACGCGGATCCATCCCGTACTCACCCTCTTTGAGGGCGTGGCCAGCGGCGCCGCCGATGGCTTTGGGCGCATGGCGGGCCGGCCCGCGGCCACCCTGCTACACCTGGGGGCGGGGCTAGGGCACGCCACGGCGAATCTGCATAACGCGCGCCGCGCCGGCACCCCCCTGATTAATTTGGTGGGGGATCACGCCCGCCATCACCGGCCCTTCGATGCGCCCCTGGACGCGGATATCGAAGGCATTGCCCGGCCCTTTTCTTCCTGGGTACGCACGGCCCGGAGCGCCCATGGCCTTGCCCAGGATGGCGCCGAAGCCGTGGCAGCAGCGTCCACGGCCCACCCCGGTTCCCTGGGCAGCATCGCCACCCTGGCTATCCCCGTGGACTGTGCCTGGGGGGCGGCGCCCGGTCCCCGGGCCCCCGTGGCCATTCCTGCACGGGCCCAGGTGCCGGAGGCCGCCATCACCGCGGCGGCGTCCGCCCTCCGGAGCGGCACTTTGCTGCTGCTCGATGGGGACGCGCTCACCGCCGAGGGGCAGCGCTGGGCCGCGGCGCTGGCGCAGAAAACCGGCGCGGCCGTGTCCGCCACCACCTTCCCGGCCCGGGTCGAGCAGGGGCCCCAGCTTCCTGCGCTGGCCCGCCTGCCCTATTTTCCGGAGGACGTGCAGCGAGCCCTCGCCGGCGTGCATACGATCCTTCGCGTGGGCGCCGAGGCTCCCGTGAGCTTCTTCGCCTACGAGGGGGTGCCCAGCGATCTCACGCCCGAGGGCGCCCAGGTGCTGACCCTCGCGGAGCGCCATGAAGATGTGCTGGATGCGCTGGCGCGTTTGGGGGCAGCCCTAGGCGTGACCCTAGCGGACGCGCCGGCCCAGGGGCAGCGCCGCCCCGAGGTGCCCACGGGCGCCCTGGGGGCCCGCCAGGTGGGGGCGTCCTTGGCGGCCATGCTGCCCGAGGACGCCATCGTGACCGTGGATTCCGGGGGCGGTGGCGCCGCCGCCGTGCCCTGCGCGAGCGCGGCGCCCCACAGCTGGCTCAACCTCACCGGGGGGTCCATCGGCATGGGCGGGCCCCTGGCTACGGGAGCGGCGCTGGCCTGCCCGGGGCGGCCCGTCTTTGCCCTCCTCGGCGATGGGGGAGCGCTCTATTCCCTGCAGGCGCTCTGGACCCAGGCTCGGGAATCGCTCCCGGTGATCACGCTGATCTACAACAATCGGCGCTACAACATCCTCGATCATGAGTACCGACGCCTGGGCATCAACGAGGTGGGCCCGCGGGCCGAAAGCCTCTTCGACCTGTCCCGCCCGGACGTCGACTTCCTCGCCCTGGCCAAGGGCTTTGGCGTGCCCGCGGTGCGCGTGAGCGAGGGGCCGGCCCTGGCCGAAGCCATCGGTCGCGCCCTGGCTGCGGGAGGCCCTCAGTTGATTGAGGTCATGCTGTAGGGGAGGCAGCCTCCTGGGTGATCTCCACCCGCAGCCCCGGGGCCGCCCGGGGATGCTGGCTGGTCATCACCGCATCCCCCGGAGAAAGCCCTGGCACCTGCACCACGAGCTCATCCAGGCCCCCGGCGCCGGGCCCATCGCCCAGGATCTGCGCCGGCAAGGCCTCAAGCTGACCGTCCACCACGCGATAAATGCGGCGCTGCTCAAAGACAGCGGTGGCGGGCAGCACCACGCTGTTGGGCACGGCGGGCAGGGCGAGATCGAGGCGTAGGTTTTGCCCCTCGGCCCCCGGGGGAATGGCGCTCGTAAAGCTGAAATAGGCATCAAAGGCGGTCCCGTCGGCGCGCTGCTGGCCGGCGAGGCGCGTCAGGGTAAGCGTCAGAGGCTGGCCCCGGAGCTGCGCCGTGGCTTGGAGGTGCTGGCCCTGGGCCAGGGCTTCGCTTAGGGCCCGGTAGCGCGCCGAGGCCACCGTGGCGCGTACTTCCAGAGCGCTCTCATCGCTTAAGGTCAAAAGGGGCGCCCCGCCGGAAACCCGCTCTCCGAGGCCCACAACCAGACTTTCCACCGGCCCCGGGAAGGGCGCCCGCACCACGTGGCTGTCCAGGTCCCGCTGGGCGAGGGCCCGCTGCGCCTCCGCCTCCGCCACCGCCGCGTCCAGTTCCGCTTGCTGGTGGGGGAGGCGGTCGAGGGTTTCCCGGTTCTGGCTGTGCCGTAGTCGCGCTTCCCGCAGCGCCGTTTCTACGCCGTCGCGCTCGCTGTCGCTGAGCATGCCCTGGCCATGAAGGTGCTGGGTTCGACTCCAGCGTCGCTCCGCCAGGGCCAAAAGCCCTGCCTCCTCTGCAGCCCGCTCCCGGAGGGCCCGGGCCGTGGTTTCGAGGAGGGCGCGCCGTGCCTTGGCCGCCTTCAGGGTGGCGTCGGCGCGGGCGAGGGTGAGCTGGGCTTCCCGGTCATCGAGGGTGATCAGCACCGCCCCTTTGCCTATCCGCTGCCCCGGGGCGACATGAATGGCCCGGATGTCCGCTGTCACTTGGGCCCGGAGCGTACTGTGCTGCCGCGTTTCCACGGCGCCGTAGAGGCGCAGGCGCGGAGCGTGGGTGCCCGGGGTCGCCTCGGTTCCGGAAATCGCCAGGGGTGGGGGTGGCTCGGGGCGCTTGCTGGGCTCGGGGGCACTCAGGGCGAGGGCGCCGAGGACCAGCGCGGCAAGCCCCAAAAGGGTCAGGGCCGGGGTCGCGCCCTTGAGCCAGGCAGGGACGGTCATAGCGTGGGTTCCTTTGCTTGAGAGAAACGAAGCTGGGCGGCGTGGCGCAGCCCGTGAAGACGCAGGCGCAGCCGCGCCAGCACGAGCACGAAGGCCGGGACCACGAGCAGCACCAGCAGGGTGGCGAAGGTGAGGCCAAAGCAGAGCGTCACCGCAATGGGGGCGAAGAACACCGCTCCGATGCTTGAGGGTTCAAACATCAGGGGCGCAAGCCCTGCTACGGTGGTGAGGGTGGTGAGGAGGATCGCGCGAAGGCGTGCCTGGGCCGCGTGGCGTAGGGCCTCTGCGTGGGCCTCAAGGCTGGCCGTGCCCGCCTTCGGCAATTGGTCTTTATAAACCGAGAGCAGAACGATGGCGTCGTTCACCACCACCCCCGCCAGGGCGAAGAAGGCGAGGATGGACATGAGCCCAAAGTCGATGCCCAGGGCCCAGTGGCCCACGAGGGCGCCGGTGAGGCCGAAGGGGATAGCGGCCAGGATCGCCAGGGGCAGGGACCAGCACGCGAAGAGCCACACGAGCACCAGGTAGATAAAGCCCACGGCCAGGAAGGCGCCGAGGCTCAGGGTTTCCAGGAAAAGGGCGTCGTCCTCGGACTTCCCCGCAAGCTCGCTGCGAAGATCGAAGCGCTGCTTGATCTCCGGGAGCGCGCTGGCCTCCACGGCCTTTTGCACCGCGAGGCTGGTGGTGATCTCCCGATCCACCCAGGCGTTCACCCGAACCGCAAGCACGCCCCCAGCGTGGCGGATCTCATCCAGGCCCCGGCGCGGCTCAAGGGTGGCCACGGCCTCGAGGGGCACAAGGTCTCCGCTGGGCAAGCGCACGGGGTAGGCCCGCAGGCTTTGCAGCGCCTGCCGGTCCTCGGCGCTCAGGCGCACCCGCACCTCCAATTCCTCCCGCCCAGCGTGATAGAGATGAACCCGGGCCCCGGCGTAGGCGGCCCGGAGCTGGCGGCCGAGGGCCTCTGGGGTAAGGCCTGCGCTCCGCCCCTCGGGGGTCAGCTGATAAATCCACTGCTCCTGGCCCCAGGGCAAATCGTCGCTGACGTGCACGACACCGTCGTAGGCTCGAAGCGCTTCCGTAAGGGCCAGAGCCCCAGCCTTCAGGGCGCTTTGATCTTCCCCCATGAGGCGGAAGGTGAGGTCCGCCCGGCCGCCCCCGGCGCCCCCCTCGGCCCGGATGGCAAGGTGCTCCACCCCCGGGGGATGGCCCGCCCGCTCCCGCCAGGCGTTCGCAAACTGCTCGGGGCTTATGGTGCGCGCCCGCTCCCCGGCAAATTCCGCGACGATGCCGGCGTAGCGATCCCCCCGTTCCCGGCGATCGTCGATGACCGCATAGCGCTCCCGGGAGAGCCAGCCCTTGATGTTTTCCGGCCCCAGCTCCACAGCGGTGTCTGCGAGGGCATCTTCTAGCTGATCCAGGGCGGCTAGGCGCTGAGCGGGGGTGGCGCTCGGGGCGTAGCGCAGATTGGCCTCTACGGAGGGCAGATCGATCCCCGTCACTAGGTTGACGCGCAGGTGGCCCGTGGCCACGAGGGCCAGGGCAAGGGCAAAGGCCAGCACCGCGGCGAAGACGGTTGTGCCCGGGCGCCGCAGCGTGACCTCAAGCGCCGGGGTGAGGGCGCGGGTTCGGAAGGCTTCCAGCGCCCCCTGGCAGGCCCGGCGGAGCCGTCCCGGGGGTCTTTGATGATCGGCTTCCAGGCTCGAACTGAGGTGCCGTGGCAGAATGAAGAAGCACTCCAAAAGCGACGCGATGATCACGCAAAGGAGGACCTTGGGCAGGGTGAGAATGATCTCCCCTAGGGGCCCGGCAAACAGCAGCAGGGGAGCGAAGGCCGCTAGCGTGGTGAGGGACGCGGTGAGCAGGGGGAGGGCCATGGCCCGGGCCGCCTCCCGCCCCGCGGCCTGGGCGCTCGCCCCCTTCTGGAAGCGGTCGACAGCGTTTTCCCCGACGATGATCGCGTCGTCGACCACGATCCCGATGGCCATGACAAAGGCGATGAGGGCCACGAGATTCACCGTGCCCCCAAAGATCCCCCAATAAATGGCCAGGGCCAGGGCAAAGCTCACGGGGATGCCCGCGGCAATCCAGCCGGCGCTCCGGGGGGCGAGGAACAGGAGGAGCACGGCGAGCACGAGCACCGTTCCCCCGAAGGCGTTTTCGCTGATGATGGTGAGCTGCTCCGCAAGCAGAGCCCAAACCTCGGACATCACGAAAAGCTGGACCCCGGCGGGCAGGGTCCCCTCCTGGCGCTCGAGGAAGCGGCGGAGCATGCGGCCCGAGGTAATAACGTCCGCTTGCCCCTTCCGGAGCAGCTCAAGTTCGATGGCCGGGGCGCCCTGGCGGCGCACGGTGATCTGATCTTCCTTCGGTTCCAGGCGAACGGTGGCCCATTCCCCCAGGGGCAGGAGCGTATCCCCGAGGCGCAGGGTTAGGGCCTCATAGGCGCCGGGCCCCCGGGTTTGATCGAGGCCGCGAAGGGCCCGCCGCGTGCCATCGGTGCCGAGGCGCCCCGCAGGCTGCTCCCGGGCTTGCTCCGTGAGGGTGAGGGCCAGGCGCTCGAGGCTCAGGCCTTGAGCCGTGAGAAAGGTGCTGGGCACTTCGATGTTGAGGGCCTGCTCGGGCAGGCCATTCATGACCACCTGGTCGATGCCGGCTTCGAGGAGCTCGGCTTCCAGGCGTCGGGCGAGGGGGATGAGGTCCTCGAGGCGATCGCCCCCGGTGATCAGGAGCGAGGCAATGAGCTCGTCATCGGTGATACGGGAGACCGTGGGTCGCTCCGCGTCCCGAGGCAGCTCCCGAAGGCTCGCCACCCGCTGCTTCACCGTGTCGAGGGCCAGCACCATGTCCGTGTCCGGGAAAAACTCGAGGGACAGTACGGCTTGTCCGGGACGGCTTCGGGCGTGAATCTCGTCCAGCCCGGGCACGCCAAGGAGGGCCTGTTCCAGGGGCGTGGCCACGGCTTCGGCGACGTCTTCCGCGGCCGCGCCGGGCCACTGGACTTCCACCCATACCCCGGGAATAGTGGCGCTCGGATCGAGGGCCGTGGGCACCTGGCGTGCGGCGAACAGCCCCAGGGCCAGCATCATGACCATCAGCAGATTGGCCGCGAGGCGGTGGGAGTGAAAACGATCGATCCAGCCCATGAGTGTCCTTCGCAGTGGCAGCGTGCGTGACCCTTGCCTATCAGGATCCGTGCCAAGGCGTTGGTCACGGTTTTTCAGGGACTTAGGGGCGGCGCCGGGAGTTTTCTGCTGCAGCGGTGGCGAAATTGACACGCGCCTTGGCGAGATTCGCTCCAGGCGAGAATGAGAGGTGAGCATGGCACGGGAAGTCTTCACCCCGGTGCGCCTGTCCGACGACGGCCGTGGTATCGCGCAGGCCGACGGGAAGGTGGTTTTCGTGCGTGGCGCCCTCCCCGGAGAGACCGTGGAGGCGGAGCGCGTGGCGGCGCACCGGCGCTTCGATGAGGCGGAGCTCCTCTCCGTGCGCGAGGCGGCGCCGGAGCGAGTGACGCCTCCCTGTTCCCACTACGGCGAGTGCGGCGGCTGCGATCTTCAGCATCTTGAGCTCGGCGCCCAGCGCGCCCACAAGGTGGCCGTGCTTAGGGAGGCGCTGCGTCGGGCCAAGATCGATCCCCTGCCTACGGTGACCGCGCCCGATGTTGCTCTGCCTGGCCTGGCCTATCGGCGGCGAGCGCGCTTCTCCGTACACCGGGGGCGCGGGGGGCGCTTAACCCTCGGCTTTCGGGAAGGGAAGGGCCATCGCATCGTAGGCCTTCGCCAGTGCCCGATCTTGGTTCCGGCCCTCACCGAGGTGCCGGGACAGCTTCAGGATGCGCTTGAGGGGCTGGCCCTCGGCCCCTGGCTGACCCATGTGGATGCGGTGGCGGACGAGGCGGGCATGGGCGGCTGGTGCCGCCTGGCCTTTCGGGGGCGGCGGGGAGAACCGGTTCCGCCGCTCGAGGACAAGGACCGCGCCCGCCTTGAGGGCCTCGCCCAGTCCCTAGGTCGCCCCGTGCTTGCTGATTTAGACGGCGCGCGCGAATCCTTTGGCCGTGCCGCTCTGGAGTTCCGGGAGGGCGGCGTCACCTATGCCCCCGGGGCCTTTCTCCAGGCCAATGGCGCGGTAAACGCCGCCCTTCGAGCCGCGGTGCTTACTGCCCTGGGCGCGCCGACGGGGGCGCCGGTGCTCGATGCTTTCGCTGGGGCGGGCAACTTTGCCTGGGCCCTCGCTGAGGCCGGGCATGAGGTGCTTGCGGTGGAGGGAGATGGGCGTGCGCTCCAGGGGCTAAAGCAGCGGGCCGAAGCCGCGGGAGTGAAGCTGAAGGCTCAGCCCCTGGATCTCTTCTCGGAGCTGCCCCTAAAGCTCGGACAGTTCGAGACCGTGGTGCTCGATCCGCCCCGGGCCGGGGCCGATCACCTCTGCAAGGGCCTTGCGGCCCTGCGTAAGGGTCGGCGCCCGAAGCGCATCGTTTACGTCTCCTGCGCGCCGCCCACCCTAGCTCGCGATGCGGCAACGCTATCGGGGGCGGGCTACGTCCTGCGCCAGGCAGCGGTATTCGACATGTTCCCGCAAACGCACCACGTGGAATGCCTCGCGGCTTTCGAGGGCTAGGACGGGCCTAGAGCCAACCGCGCAGCCGGTAAACGAGCAGGCCCAGCCCTTCCTTCAGCATCCGCGAATTGGTGGCCAAAGCATCGTGGCTCGGCAGCCAGCGCAGCACCGGATCCATCCCTGAGTAATCTTCGAAGTCCGTGGCGGCGGGGGTCACCGTAAAGCCCACGGCTTCAAAGCACCCCTGGGCCCGGCGCATGTGGCTCGCCGAAGTAACGAGCAGAATGCGCTGGGTTTCCGCGGCGAGCGTGCGGCTGAAAAGGGCGTTCTCCCGAGTGTTGCGGCTATCTCCCTCAAGGCGCAGGCGCCCCTCGGGTACGCCCAATCGCCGAAGGATCGCTGCCGAGGCCTCCGCTTCCGTCTCCGTGCTTAAGCCCCATGCGCTGCCGCCGCTCACCAAAATCGCTGGAGCCTTCCCCTCATGGAAAAGTTCCGCCGCGTAATAAAGGCGATCTGCGGCGTGATTGAAGTCGGTGACCGGGCGCTTAGCCGTGGGCCCTTCAAGCCCGCCCCCGAGAATCACAATGAGATCTGCTGCTGGAGTAGCGCTGGCGCTTCGCGGGGGGTAGGGGGCGGCGAGCTGTGCTCCGATGGCATCGGCTGTTACGGGCAAGGAGAAGACGGTGAGTTCTACGAGGGCCGTGAGCAGGCAGAAAAGAGCCAGGCGAGGGAACCGAGCCCCGCGGGCGAGCAGAGCAAGGATGGCGAGGAGGAGGGCTGCGCCTAAGGGCAGGGCAAAGGCTGTGAGCAGCTTATCGAGTAGGAGGGGCATGGGGACGCTCCTGTGTGAACTGGGCGTTTTCTAAGCGACGGCCCCTGTCCCGGTCATAGACAAAGCGGCCTTCGGCAACGCCGAAGGTGCCTGCGGGATGGCTTGGCGCCGGGATTAGCGCCAGACGCTGGCCCGAGGGCGCCTCGAGCCAGCTGTGTGATGGCGAGGCCCAGTGGGCGAGGGTGCCTTCCACGCGAAGTGCTCGGCCTTCGAAGAGCGCAGGGGAGGCGACCAGCGCATCGAGGGGCACCAGGGGGCTCGGCTTCTCGGCGCAGGCGCCGAGGAGCAGGCCAAGGATCGTGAGGGTCAGGGATTTATACATGGCCCTATGGTCGGCCTGGGCGGGCGTGGGCGCAAGCTGGCGCCGGGCGATAGGCTTCGCTAGCGTAAGGCTTTAAGCCATCGGGGGAGGATAGTCATGGACGGAGTTAACGGCTTACGGGTAGTGGTCACGGGATCGTCCCGAGGCATTGGGCGCGCCGCCGCGGTGCGCCTCGGGGCCCTGGGGGCTAGGGTGGTGATCAACGGGACCCAGGCCAGTGCCCTGGCGGAAACGGCTGCGGCCCTCGAGGCCGTGGGCGCGGAATACCGCATGGTCACGGGGTCCGTCGCCGAGCCTGGGACGGCCCAGGCGCTGATCGACAGCGCTGTTGGCGCCTTTGGGGGTGTGGACGCCGTGGTGAACAACGCGGGCATCGTTCGAGACCGCACCTTGCTGAAGATGTCGGTAAAGGAATGGGATGACGTCATCGCAGTGCATCTCCGCGGCGCCTTCCTTGTAACCCAGGCGGCGGCCCGAGCCATGAAGGAGAGCGGCGGGGGGCACATTCTTCAGGTGGTATCGAACTCCGGGCTGGCCGGGGGCTTTGGGCAGGCGAACTACGCTGCGGCGAAGGCCGGCATGATGGGGCTCTTGCGCACCTGCGTGCTCGAGCTGACGCGCCTGAATATCCGCACCAACGCCCTCTGGCCCATTGCGGAAACGGATATGACTCAGGTGGTGTTCGACCGGGCTAGCGAAGCGGCGGCGAAGGCCGGCGCCGAGGCTCCGAGCCCCGCAAGCCTCGGCTTTGGATCCACGGAAGCGGTGGCGGAAGGGCTTGCCTGGCTCCTGAGTAGCCATGCGGCGGCACTAAATGGTCAGTGCCTGACCTTTAATGGCCGCAAGGCGGCGCTCTGGTCCCATCCGCAGGAGTGCTTCGAGGTGTTCGCGGAGGATCCCATGGATGGGGAAGCGCTCACCCATTGGCTCGGGTCGACGACGCCCCAGCCCCTCGCTCGCCCGAAGATGGTCCCCTAAGGCCGTCTGGGCCTATAGTCAGGAGAAGGTCACCGACGCCTGGGAGGAATGACCATGGCCGCACCGATGCCGAAGCACCCGCACCTGCGGGGGAACCACGCGCCCATTCGCATGGAGAGCACGGCCCCCGACTGTATTGTCCATGGCGAAATCCCGGGGGAGCTCCGGGGCACCTTTTACCGCAATGGCCCCGATCCCCAGTTTGCCCCCCGTGGGATGCATCATTGGTTCGCCGGGGATGGCATGATCCATGCGTTTCACATCGAGAACGGACGCTGTGCCTACCTGAATCGCTGGGTACGGACGAAGAAGTGGGAGCTTGAGCATGCGGCGGGGGAGGCTTTGTTTTCCCCCTTTGATCCGATGCAGAGCGATCCCTCCGTTGCGGGTATCGACTCCACCCTGGCGAATACAAACATTGTCTGGCACGGCCAGCGCCTGCTTGCCCTGGAAGAGGGGCATGCGCCCTTCGAGATGGATCCGATCACCCTCGAATCCCTGGGGGAGTGGACCTTCAATGACGCCCTTGTGGGCCCCATGACCGCGCACCCGAAGCTCGACCCGGAAACGGGAGAGATGCTGTTCTTTGGCTACAACGCCGGCGGACCCTTCAGCCCGGATGTGCGCTATCACGTGGTGGACAAGGACGGCGTCCTCACTCGATCGGACCATTTCCTCGCGCCCTTTGCGAGCATGGTTCACGATTTCGTCACCACCCGGGACCACGTCCTCTTCCCGATCTTTCCTCTGACGGGCTCCCTGGAGCGGGCCATGGCGGGGGCGCCGGCCTTTGCCTGGGAGCCAGACAAGGGCACGCACATTGGCATCATGGGCCGGGATGAGGGCTGCGACGCGCTGCGCTGGTTCGAGCATGACCCTTGCTACGTGTTTCACCCCATGAATGCCTGGACCGAAGGGGAGAAGGTCTTCGCGGATGTCATGAAATACGAGCAAGCCCCGCTCTTTCCCAATCCCGACGGCACCCCTGGGGACCCGGACAAGACGGAAGCGAAGCTCGTGCGCTGGGAGTTTGATCTCGCCGGGAGCACCAATCGGGTCAAGGAGATCCCGCTGGATGACTGGAACGGCGAGTTTCCGCGCCTAGATGAGCGGCGGACGGGCTTGTCCTACCGCCATGGCTACTTCGCCTGCGGCGAACCCGGTGCGCGCCTAAAGGCCTTAAACGCCATCGGCCATATTGATCACGCCACCGGCGCGGTACGGCGCCGCTGCTTTGGGCGAGACGATGGCGTCTCCGAGCCGATCTTCGTACCCCGTAGCGCCGACGCGGCGGAGGGGGACGGATTCGTGCTGGCGCTGGTCTATCGAGCGGCGGAGAACCGGAGCGATTTGCTGATCCTCGACGCCCAGGCCATCGACGCCGAGCCCCTCGCGCGCATCGAACTGCCCGTGCGCGTGCCCTACGGCTTCCACGGCAACTGGCGCCCCGCGGCCTGAGGCGCCAGCCTAGGAGGCGCCCTAGGCCCAGTGGGCGGGAAGGGCGCCGAGACCCCGGAGCGTGATGGTGGGCTTTTGCTCCGGCGCCTCGAGCACGGACGGATCGAGTTCAAGCTTCGGCAAGCGCTCAAAGAGGGCCCGGAGCGCTTCCTCTCCCTCGATGCGGCTCAGCTGGGCGCCAAGGCAGTAGTGAATGCCGCCTCCGAAGGACAGGGCGCGAGGGGCCTTCCGATCGAGGCGGAACTGCTCCGGGTCCGGGAAGGTTTCGCCGTCGTGATTGGCGGCCCCCAGCAGGGTAATGACGTTGTCCCCCTCCTTGACGTCGTGCCCCTGGAAGGTGAAGTCCTCGAGGGCCCGGCGCCCCGTGAGCTGCACGGAGCTGTCGAAGCGCAGCATTTCCTCCACGGCCGCGGGGAGCAGGCTCAGATCCGCCCGTAGCGCATCCAGACACGGCCGGTGCTGCCAGAGCGCCCGCAGCCCATTCCCCAGCAGGTTTACCGTGGTTTCGTGCCCCGCAGCGAAGAGCAGGCTGACGTTGGCCACCAGTTCCGCCCCCGTGAGCTTTCCCTCCTCTGTTTCCGCGGCCACGAGCGCTGATAGGAGATCGTCCTTCGGCGCCTTTCGGCGCCGATCCAGCAAGTCGTTGAAGTAGGCCGCGGAGTTCTCCGAGCCCGTGTTCGCTTCCGCGAGCTCCTCCGGGGCCATGGGCGTGGGATCGATCACTCGCCCGGTGATGCGCTCCCCGTGGACGAAGCGATCCCGGTCTTCCTCGGGAATGCCCAGCATCTCGCAGATCACCAGCACGGGTAGGGGGAAGGTGAAGCGGGGGATAAGGTCCCCAGCGCCGTCGCCTTCGAAGCCGTCAATGAGGGCCTGCGCAAGGCGGGCCACCTCCGGGCGCAGGGCCTCGGTGCGCCGGGCGTCAAAGGCCTTGGTCACGAGGCCCCGAATGCGACCGTGCCCCGGCTCATCCATGAGCAGCATGGAATGGGAGAGGTTCCGGTACACGGCGTTCTTCTCAAACACGTCCTCGCCGTGGAGGGCCTTCATGCGCCGGGGATAGTCATGCCCAAGGCGCTTATCCCGGAGGAGCTTCTGGCAGTCGCTGTAGCGGTAGAAGACGTGGGCTTGGATCTCCGGCAAAGCAATGGATGGCGCCGTTGCATGGAGGCGTTGGTAGCGTTCGTAGGGCGCCTCGTGGAAGTTGTTGCCGAAGAGTTCGGCTAAAAACATCGGGCCTTCTTCGTGGGCCTTGCCTACCGTGCTCATGGCGCTGCGCTCCCAGGATGATGTTGATTAGGTGGGGCCTGAGTGTAGCCCCTTCGCACCCCTTCCCTTAAGCGTTTATGCTCGGGGCTAGGGAGGGAACACTATGGATGACACAACGCTTGTGCCCGTTGCGGGCAATGGTCTCTTACCGCTGCGCGCGCTGAATCGACGCCAGCTTTTGACGGGCCTCGGGGCCGGTGCGCTGGCCCTGCCCTCGGCGGCGCTGGCGGCCGGGGGGCGGCCGTCCTGGATGCAAGGCGCGGGCGTCGGCATGCGCGGTTACGGCACCCCGTCCCCGGCGGAAACGGTGGGCCGGGTCGCCATCGCCAGCCAGCCGGGCACCACGGGCAGCGGCGCTTCGCGGACGCCCCTGGCAGCTTTAGAGGGCACCATCACCCCCTCGGGGCTGCACTTCGAGCGGCACCATAGCGGCGTGCCCACCATCGATCCTGGGGCGCACCGCCTGCACATCCACGGGCTCGTGGAAAAGCCCCTGGCCTTCAGCCTTGAGGCGCTTGATCGCTATCCCCTGGTTACTCAGCTGCGCTTCCTCGAGTGCTCAGGAAACAGCGCCGTAAACCTGGCGGCGCCGGAGGCGCCTGATCTCGACGTAGCCACCCTGCACGGCCTCGTCTCCCAAAGCGAATGGGTGGGGGTCCCCCTTTCCATCCTGCTGGAGGAAGCGGGGCTGAAGCCCGGGGCGGCCTGGGTGATTGCCGAGGGCGCAGACGCTGCGGCCATGAGCCGGAGCGTACCCCTGGCGAAGGCCCTGGACGACGCCATCGTCGCGCTTTATCAAAACGGGGAGCGGCTCCGCCCGGAGAACGGCTACCCCATGCGGCTCTTCTTGCCGAATTACGAGGGCAATATGTCCGTGAAGTGGCTTCGGCGCCTGAAGGTGACGGACCAGCCGGCCATGACGAAGGATGAAACCTCGAAGTACACGGAGCTCATGCCCGATGGCCGGGCCGCGCAGTTCACCTTCACCATGGGTGTGAAGTCCGTGATTACCCGGCCCTCGAAGGGCTACGGCCTCGGCGCCCATGGGATCTACCCCATCACGGGCCTCGCCTGGTCCGGGCAGGGAGAGATTCGCCGCGTAGAAGTCTCCGCCGACGGTGGTCGAAGCTGGGCCGATGCGGCGCTAGAGGGTCCGGGGGGACCGGGCGCCATGGTGCGCTTCCGCATGCCCTGGCATTGGCAGGGCCAGCCCGCCACCCTCGTGTCCCGCGCCACAGACAGCACCGGCGCGCGCCAGCCTACTCGGGAGATGCTGGTGCAGGCCCGGGGGCCGCAGAGTCTTTATCACTACAACGGGCAGCAGCGCTGGCAGGTGAGTGCCGCCGGGGACGTGAGGAATAGCTATGTTTAAGCGTGCCGTGTTTCCGTGCCTTGCGGGGCTCCTCTTGGCGGGCGCCGTGAGCGCGCTTGCTGCGGCCCCTGGCGCTCCGGGGCTTGGGGCGCCGCTCACCCCGGAAGTGCTGGCGGGGATCGAGCTGACCGTCCTCCCTACGGGGGAAGGCTTACCCGCGGGCCGCGGGTCCGTGGCTGAGGGGGCGGCGCTCTATCAGCAGCACTGCCAGGCCTGCCATGGCGCTGAAGGGCTGGGCGGCATGAACGGCGATTTGGTGGGTGGCGTGGGCTCCCTAGCCACTGCGGCGCCCAAGAAAACGGTCACGAGCTACTGGCCCTACGCCACGATCGCTTTTGATTACATTCGCCGAGCCATGCCCTACACGGCGCCGGGGACCTTAAGCGCCGATGAGGTCTATGCGATCGTCGCCTACCTCCTTTCCCGGGATGGGGTGGTGCCGAAGGATGCGGTGCTCAATGCCGAGGGGCTGGCGGCGGTGAAGATGCCCAATGCCGAGGGCTTTTATCCTGGGGAGTAGGGCTTGATAACTCCCCGCTATTGCCCGGCTTGCGGGGCGCAGCGCCTCGCGCCGGAGACGAATAAGCGCTGGGTGTGCGGCGCCTGCGCCTTTCGCTACTACCATAACGTGGCCACGGCGGTGGCCGTGGTGCTTCGGGTGGGAGAGGCGGTGCTCCTCACCCAGCGCGCCCGGGACCCGCAGCAGGGCTTTCTTGATTTCCCTGGAGGCTTTGTGGATCCGGAGGAAACGCTCGAAGCCGCGGCGGTGCGGGAGCTCGAGGAGGAGCTCGGCCTCTCCGTCGACGGCGACGCCCTGCGCTATCGCTTCTCCCTGTGGAATCGCTATCCCTACGCAGGCGTCACCTATCCCACAAGCGACGTGTACTTTGAGCTGACCTTGCCCGCCCGTCCCGTGCTTCGCTGCGCCGATGATGTGGCCGGGGCCTATTGGTTTCCCCACCCCGAGGCCATCCCCCGAGAACAGCTCGCCTTCCCCGCGGTGGTGGACGCAGTGGAGCGCTTAGGCCGATGACCATGGCCCGCGTCGAGGCTTTCCGTGCCGGGGTGCAGGTGGCCGGGGTCCACGATCTCGCGGAAGCGCAGCTGATCCTAGGGGCCGGGGCCACGGCCTTGGGTTTCCCCCTGCGCCTACCGGAACCCCGGGAAGATCTCACGGAGGATGAGGCGGCGGCGGTGATTGCGGCGTGTTCCCCGGTGCCCCGGGTGCTCATCACCTATCAGGGGGATCCGGAAGCCGTAGCGGCCTTTGCCGATGCGCTCGGGGTCGATTGGGTTCAGCTGCACGGGGCGGTGACCGTAGTCCAGGTGGAGGCCCTGCGGCGCCTGCGTCCGGCCCTGGGGCTGCTGAAGGCCCTGGTGGTGGCGGGGAGCGATCCGGCCCCCGTGCTCGCCGAAGCCGAGGCCTTTGCCCCCCTTGTGGATGCGTTTATTACCGATACCTTTGATCAGCGCACCGGGCAACGGGGGGCTACGGGGCGGACCCATCCCTGGGCTGTGAGCCGAGCCGTGGTAGAGGCGCGCCTGGCGCCGGTGATTCTGGCCGGGGGGCTTGATCCGACCAACGTTGCCGAGGCCATTGCCGCCGTGCGCCCCTGGGCCGTGGACGCCCACACGGGCCTCGAGGGGCCCGACGGGCGGAAGACTGCGCCGCGCGTGGAAGCCTTCTGCCGTAATGCGGCGGAGGCCTTTCGGCGTCATCCCCCGGCGCGCTAGCGCGCTTTCCCTTTGCTATATTTGAGGGCTGGCGTAGCTCGGCTACGCCCTATCGCTCTGGGGCAGTGGCTATTTAAAAAGGGGGGTGCATGGTGGCAAAGGCAAAGGCGGCTAAGGCAAACAAGAAGGGGTCCGCCCCAACCTACGTGTACGCCTTTGGGGCGCGCACCGACGGTAATGCCAGCATGCGCAATACGCTGGGGGGGAAGGGCGCGAACCTCGCCGAGATGGCTCTCCTGGGCTTGCCTGTGCCCCCGGGCTTCACCCTGTCCACGGACGTCTGCACGGCTTTCTACGCTCACGGCGGCGCCTACCCTGGCGGACTTGAGGTTGCGGTGGCCCAGGCCGTGGCCGAGGTGGAGGCGCAGCAGGGCAAGCGCTTCGGCGATGCCGCAAATCCTCTTCTATTCTCCGTCCGCTCCGGGGCCCGGGAATCCATGCCGGGCATGATGGATACGATTTTGAACCTGGGCCTCAATGACGACACCGTGGAGGGCCTGGCCGCCCGCGCGGAAGATGCGCGCTTCGCCTGGGACTGCTACCGCCGTTTCATCCAGATGTACGGCGAAGTGGTTATGGGGGTACATGCGCGCACGGAAACGGAGGCCCATCCCTTTCAGGAGCAGCTGGCCCGGCTGAAGACCGAGCTCGACGTTCTCGAGGACGAGGACCTCAGCGCCACGGATTTGAAGGAGCTGGTCCGGCGCTACAAGCGCGTGATCAAGCAGCGGTGCAAAAGCGCCTTCCCCCAGGATGTTTACGCTCAGCTCTGGGGCGCCATCAGCGCCGTATTTAAATCCTGGAAAAACGAGCGCGCGATCCTCTATCGCCAGCGCTATGGCATCCCCGTGGAATGGGGCACGGCGGTCAATGTCCAGGCCATGGTTTTCGGAAACCTTGGGGAAACCTCCGGCACCGGCGTGGCCTTCACCCGAGATCCCGCCACGGGGGAAAAGGTGTTCTACGGCGAGTATCTGCTGAACGCCCAGGGGGAAGACGTGGTGGCGGGGCTCCGGACGCCGAAGGCCATCGCCTTGCTCGCGGAGGAAATGCCCAAGGCCTTCGCCGAACTTGAGAAAGTACGCAGCCGCCTCGAGCGCCATTTCCGAGATATGCAGGACTTCGAATTCACCATCGAGGATGGGCGCCTCTACATGCTGCAAACGCGGAACGGTAAGCGCACGGGCCTAGCTGCCGTGCGCATCGCCGTGGAAATGAACCGGGAACGGCTCATGGACCAGAAGACTGCGCTCCTGAAGATCCCCGCGGAAAGCATCGATTCCCTCCTAGTGCCCGTCTTTGATAGCAAGGCCCAGCGGGAAGCAAAGCGCATTGGCCATGGCCTGCCCGCGGGCCCTGGCGCCGCTTCCGGGCACATTGTGTTCTCCGCCTCGGAAGCGGAGCGGGAGGCGCGGCTTGGCAATAAGGTGATCCTGGTGCGGGAGGAGACCTCCCCGGACGATCTTCGCGGCATGCTGCTGGCCCAGGGCATCCTCACGGCCCGGGGGGGCGTGTCCTCCCATGCGGCGCTCGTTGCTCGGCAGCTCGGGAAGGTGTGCGTGTGCGGGGCCAGCGAACTGTCGATTAACTACGGTGCGCGTACCCTGACGGCCGGCGGGGTCACCTTGAAGGAAGGGGAATACCTTTCCATCGACGGCACCACGGGGGAAATCTACGCGGGCATGATCGAGACCACGGACTCGGAAGTGCAGCGCGTGCTGAGCGGTCAGCTTGCGCGAGAGAAGAGCGCCACCTACGGCTTGTACGAAACGGTGATGGGCTGGGCGGATAAAACTCGGCGTATGAAGATTCGCACCAACGCCGATACCCCAGCCATGGCCAAGGCGGCCATTGCTTTCGGAGCCGAGGGCATAGGTCTGTGCCGCACGGAGCACATGTTCTTCGAGGGGAACCGCATCGATTACATGCGGCAGATGATTCTTGCCGCAGACGTCGAGCAACGACGAGCAGCGCTTAAGAAACTTCTGCCTTTCCAGCGCAAGGACTTTCAGGGTCTCTTCCGGGCCATGGAGGGGCGCCCCGTGACCATTCGCTTGCTCGATCCGCCGCTCCATGAGTTTCTGCCCCATGACGACGCGCGCCGGGCCGAGCTGGCTCGCAGTCTCAATGTTTCGACGGAATATGTCATTGAGCGCATGAAGGCGCTCCATGAAGAGAACCCCATGCTCGGGTGCCGGGGCTGCCGCTTGGGCATTCTTCATCCCGAGATCACGGAGATGCAGGTTCGGGCCATCTTCGAGGCGGCCGTAACCCTGCAGAAAGGGAAGCATCCCGTGGCTGTGCACCCGGAGATTATGGTGCCCCTCGTGGGCTTTGACGCTGAGCTTCAGGATCAGGTGGCCATCGTCCGCCGGGTCGCTGAGGAAGTGCTTAGCAAGGCCGGCGTGAAGATCCCCTACCAGGTGGGGACCATGATTGAGGTTCCTCGGGCGGCCATTACCGCCGACGAAATCGCCCAAACTGCGGAGTTCTTCAGCTTCGGCACGAACGATCTCACTCAAACCACCCTAGGCCTGTCCCGGGACGATATGGGCTCCTTCTTCGACGTCTATCGCGATAAGGAGATCTACGGGCACAACCCCTTCGCCAGCATCGATCAGGCCGGGGTAGGGCGCCTTATGGAGGCCGCTATTCGCCGGGGTCGGGAAACGCGGCACGCTTTGAAGCTCGGGATTTGCGGCGAGCACGCTGGGGACGCCACCTCCATCGCCTTCTGCGAAGGGCTAGGCCTCGACTATGTCAGCTGCTCTCCACCCCGGGTGCCCGTGGCTCGACTGGCGGCGGCGCAAGCGGTGCTTCGGAAGGCCTAAGGCTCGTATGCCCTAGGGCGTCGGCTTGATGATAATGAGATTAGCGCCGCTATTCGCTGCGGCCGCCGCGTCCACGCTGGCGTTTGGATCGATCACCACGGCGGCATTGCTGGTTTCCGGAACGGCCACCTGAACCGCCGTCCCCTTTGCGGTGGTGGCGCTTGTGATGTTCACTGCGACACCCTCACTGGTCACTTCGGTGGTTAGGGTTGCCGCCGCACTGTCGCCGCTGGGCCCTTCGTCCTGGAAGGGGTCGGTGTTGATGCCATCGGCCTCCACCTCCGTGAGCAGATCTCGATCAAGATCGTCGTCCGTCCCCCGGACCGAAAGAAAGTCCTGGTCTAGATCTCGAAAACGGAGCTGATCAGCATTGAGCGCGTCGATCGCGCCACTTAGGGCGTCGCCCGTTCCTGCTTCAGCATTATTGATATCTTCCTGAGCAGAGTTGGGACGGGAAGGACCAATGCTGAGGTCGAGAGAGATGATCGACGGCGTGCTTGGGGGTACGTTTGGATCGCTAATGCGCGTTCCCTGATTGGGTTGGGAAAGGGTTACGTCCCCCGCTTGGGTTGCGATTAATAGTTCCCCGACGGTCCCGTCGAGGTCTCGCAAAAGGACCACCAGGGTCTCTCCGAGATCATCCACTTGAACTTCAAAGTAGGTACCCCGGATGCCGATCACCGCGGTGGGGGAGGTGAGCCGGTAACCCTCCCCGGGCCGTGCCCCGCTTCGAAAGCGGCTTTCCCCCAGCTCAAAGCGGCCGACCAGAGGAGTGCTTACCGTCGCGCCGCTCTCTTCGCCAATGGTAAATCGGCTAAAAGCCTCTAGGGAGAGCTGGGCGCCGTCCGTGAAGCCTAGGTCTACCGTTCCCTCCAGGGTCCTTAGCTGGTCTCCCGCTAGGAGCTGGAGCGTCTTCTCTAGGCGCAGGGGCTTCTCTCCGGCCCGCCGAAGCACAGCTACGCCATCGGTGCGAAGGACTTCGCCGACCACGTCACCCTCGGCGGAGAGAGCAGCACAGCTGTGTCCCAATAGGACACAGAGTAGGATGCCAGTGCGCAGCGGCCGGATCATTATCAAGGGCCTTGATGCTCGCTCGATTGAAGAATGCTCAGGGCGTTGCCTGATCCTTCTATATCGATAGTTAGCCGTCCGCCCTCCAGCTGCTTCTGAAGAATGTCGATCCGGTTGTCGTCGCCCCGCAGTAGGAGTTGGGCGTTATGATCCGAAACCTCCATGGCCTGTAATTTGATGAGATTGCGATCACCGATTAGGTCGATTCCGTAGGTGAAGCCGTGGGAATTCTGGGTGCTTAAGTTCACCCGAGAGTCTGCCCCCAAGATCGACAATGAAAGGCTCCCGACGCTGCTCTGAGACAGCGCAAGCGTTACTTCATTGCGTATACCCTCAAGGAGCATCTCTGCAGCGATTTCGCGAGTTTCGTTGAAGGAAAAGTTCCCCAGGTTCTGCTCTCCTGCCCAAAAGAGAGCAAACGCTGTGTCCCGCGTCTCAGTTTGGTCAAGGGTTACCTCGTGGTCTGCTCCGAGAATGCGCCAGTCGTAGGTCCCATCGTCGCTGGAACTAAGGGAGAGCGTATTCGCGCCGCCAATGACTTCTACCTGTGCCGTCACTTCTCGGACCTCGGCGGATTCTGGGGGCTGGTAGAATTCGAAGGCGTTTCCGTCTCCGATTACAGAAAGGCCGAGGCGTGTATCGACGAAACCGTTCTCTTGGCCTTCGAAGGTCAGAAAATTGGCGGACCCAAGAACGAAAGCCTCCACGGCATATTGCCGACCAAGAAGGGCGCCAAGGAGGGCGTTCCCCTGGCCTTGGAAGGTAAAGCTGAAGTCTTGCTCTCCTCCTCCGATGCGAAGGGGATCTTGGGGTCCCAGTCCAAGGGACGAGGATTCGGGCCCTTCAAAGAAAAAGGTTAAGCCGCTTTGAGCCCCGTCTGCGGCCTGAATATTGAAGCCTTCTGCGATCGCTGTGGTGCTCCATGCAAAAAAAGCGAAAGCGATCAACTGCCTCGAAGGCAAATGCACGGTTAGCCTCCGGGCTGCTGATCAACATTAATGACCTGATTTCCCCCCCGAAGCGTGAGGTTGAGGTCTTGCGCGGCGCCTTGCTGGGTGATGTCAATGGTGGAGCCCGTTGTGCCAGCGTCAACATTTTCGACCTTCATAAAGTGACCATCGCCAAACTGCTGAAGGATGAAAGTGGAGTCCGAGCCGTGGCGCCAAAACAGCTCAATGTGATTTTGTAGGCCACCGCCCGCGATAGGAAGATCGTTTTCATCAAAGGCAGTTTGGCGAAGCAGTAATTGGATTCCAGAAGCCGTACCACTGTCTGACTCGAAATCTAGCTGGACAAAATTACCGTCCCCCCTTTGCTCGAGGTCAAGAACACTCTGGCTTAGTTCGCCGCGGACCCGCGTCGTCGAGTCAACCCCTTCATTTTGGGTGGAGAGGGTACTGTCATCGCCGTCCAATTGAATTTCGACGACGGTTCTGTCGCTCGGGATCGAAGTGGACGCTTCGCCGATCTTCGTGGCTATCGCGTTGCTGTTGCCGAAGGCAGTAATGCGGACTTCGCTCAACGATTGCGTACTTTCGCTCCCAATGCGGACGGCGCTTGTGTTGTCATTTCCAAATAGCCCAATCTCGACTTGGCCTTGCTCAGCGTTAAGGTTGAGCGCTGATTGGTTGTTGTCACCGATCTGAACAACACCCACTTCTAGTCCCTGCCCGGTCATGGTGGCGCGTCCGTCCACGTCCGATCCGTTGAAGGCGGTCGCGTTCCTTAACCAGGGTTCCGCGAATCGCTCGGCCGCCAGCTTCGGGTCATTGTCGGGCACGAAAGTTAGCGTTGGCACATTTGCTTCGTCGTAGGTGACATAAAAGAGCGCGTCATTGCCCGCATCGCCATCGAGGTCCCCGCTTTCCCCAGGGTCCGTTGTGTCGCCGTCACCATTTAGGTCAAAGGCAAGGTTCTCACTTTCCCGCTGGATAAATCGGAAGTTCGTGCAACCTTCTCCACACGGTTCCAGGAAAACAAGGTCGTTGAAATCACCGTCGGCGTTCACATCGCGAAGAAAATAGGTGGTGAACGATCTCGCCAGGTCCTCTATCTGAGTTTCTCCCCCGACAAAATTTCCGGACCCCTGCTGAACTATGCTAAGGACCGAATTCTCTGAGCCCGCTGGCTGGGAGAGCTGCAAGATCGTTACCCGGTTGTCGGCCTCTGCCGCGGTTGCGGCGCCGGCTAGGACGAAAATCAGGGTCGCGGGCGCTGTCGCCATGATCGAACTAGGGCCGGGGGATAGCCGGATCGCAAATTTGATTCCTTTTGTGTTCATCGCTGACCTCTTGGTTACCCTCTGCGTGCTGACCAAAGCGAGCGATCGAAACCCTTTTCGATGATGTCGATGACCGCCAGCTCAACGGCGCGCCGAACTGCGATATTCGGGGACTCGTTTGCGGCCATTCCAGCTTCAGCCTCA
>Ga0181573_10000664_pt1 | contig 35788 bp, 21 predicted proteins | sample 101ome_25_FD_148643 | JGI IMG/M metagenome (GOLD analysis project Ga0181573, IMG submission 148643) | Coastal salt marsh microbial communities from the Groves Creek Marsh, Skidaway Island, Georgia - 101409BT metaG (spades assembly) | ecosystem: Environmental > Aquatic > Marine > Intertidal zone...
ACGCCCGTCGCGCCGAGGTCCTCGCCCTCCTCACCCGTGCAGATGTCGACCCGAGTTGTCTTCCTCCTCGTCCTCCTCCTTATCCCAAACGCCCGGGCCTCGCACAACCCCATCATCACCTACACCCACCATGACGACTGCCTGGCACTGGCGGCGCTGGCCGCCGAAATCGAGTCTGAGCAGCCCGAACGCGGACCCGAGTGGGGTGGGGTCTTAGCCACGTGGTACGAGGCGGGATTCGACGACCCGTGCGGTCCCGAAGTCTCCGAGTGGCAAAGCCCGACGCACGCCGGCGTCGAGTGCCGTGGAGCTCCCGACCGCGACGGCGCGCGCCGTATCACCAACCTTCACCTTCCCGACCGCGGGCTCCGCGGCTCAGTGCCGCGATCCTTGGGTGCTTTCCGCGCCCTGCGCGAGATAGACCTCGACAGCAATTCGCTCACCGGAACGCTTCCCGCTGAACTTGCGTGTGTCACGTCCTTGATCGAGCTCGACCTCGCGAACAATGGTGGCATCGTTGGCGGCATTCCCCGAGAATGGGGCGCTTTGACTCTTCTCCAAGAGCTCGAATTCGAGCTGAACAGCGGGATGCGAGGGTGCGTTCCAGACGGCCTACCCCCCCCCGCGGTCACTTGCGCCTACGGAGCCGGGGCCCCAGCCGGTGCACCACCGTGTGCCCCGGGAACGCGCGACCCAATCGTGGGGACGAGCATCCGCGGGTCCGGATTGGGTGGGGCGTGCTGGGAGGAGACGCAGCGGGAGGCCCTGCGCAAGTCGTCCCCATCGGGCGGCCGCGACCAGGGCGGATGGGGCTACAGCCCCACGAGCGGCGCCGATGGCCTGCGTTCCCGCATATTCGGCGGACGATGGGGGGTTGGAGGAGGGAGGCGCCAAGGTGATGGGTGGGTGGAGTCGCGCTCGTTGCGGCCCGCGCCTCCCCGCGATGACGCCCCCCTTGTGCGCGATCTCAGTCTCGCACCGTTGGTGCCTCCGCCGCCAGTCGTGTGCCCCTCGCCCGAAGACTGGCTGGCGATGATGACCCATCGTTAGAGTATAAGCCGTCGACCGTTAGCTCACTTTCCGTTCTATTCTCATCCCTCACTTCTCGCTCTTCTGGAGGGCGCCAAAGCCGGCGTCGATCCCGACGACTCGACACAGAGAGCACCATGCTGTCCCTGCGAGGTCGTGAGGGTCTGACGGCGCCCGGCAGGTGGCGCAGAGGGTCCAACCCCCCCCCCCCCCACCCCCCCAACGCCGCCCCTGCCGCCAGGAGCCCCGCCGCGGCTGACGCGGCGCCGGGGCCGCCTCCCGCCGTCGACCCCGGCGCGCCCGCCGGGCCCGTGTGACCCCTGCCGCCTTCGGTGAGGCCTGCCAGAAATCCGTCGACAGCGCGAGACAGCGACCCTCGGGCCTGGGGAGAGTCACCGAGGGTGACTCCCGGCGCACCGAGCCACGACAGCTCTGTCGCGTCCGCGGCAACGGGCAATCGCGTCAACCGACAGAAGAAAGCAGCCTCGGACAGCCCCACCTCGCGGAGTGGGCGGAGGACAATGACACAGGGGAAGCGAGCGTCAAACCACTGACTGTCAGCGGAGGCACCAGGCAAGCGACCACACGCGGCCTCGGCGAGGGCCCGGGCAGCGAGCCGCGTCTGGGTGCAGCCGAGGGCGAGGCGGGGCGCATTTAATGAAAGCGAGGCGCGGAGGAGGAGCGACCGGCGGAGGTGGCGGACCATGTCCTCCCGGGCCTGGGCGTCGGGTGCGGCGACCAGCAGAGCAACAAGCCGGGCCCGCGCGGCCGGCGGGGCGGAGGGAACCTCGTCGACAACCCCTATGCCGGCCCCCTCGCCCCATGCGGGCACAAGAGGCGGGGGCACCGACTCCAACGCCCACGCGAGGGGCACGACGTGAAGGGGACAGGGCAGGAGCGGCGACTCTGACTCTGCACCGCAGCCGCGTGCCACCGCAGAGCGGAGGGCGGCCCATGAGGCCGCGTCCATGGCCTCCCCCACGGATGACCACGCATCCTCCTCACACACGTGCACGGCGGCCAGTTGCCTCGCGCATGGTCCACCGGCGGGGTCGTCGGCGCGCTCGCCCCGTCGGGGCCGGGTGGATCGGAGGAGGTAGAGGAGAGCGGCCGAGCCTGCGCCGCCCGATACGCCCACGGTGACGCGCGACCCGCGGGGGATGAGCCGCTGGGCACGGGCGCCTTTGGCGAAGGCGCGGCCCACTTCCTCTTGCAGGCAGGTGGAGCAAAGAGGCGGGCGCGGGCGGGGATGAACGGAGGCGGGCTCGACGCGGCATCTGCGCCCGAGTGAGGAGGAAGGCGAGGGGTCGCGGTGTGGGGTGGGGTGGCTCGCCGACGGGCCCCGACGACCTAGACTGCGCGGCAGGGGCCCGTGGGCCGTTGGTCCGGCTACGGGGTCGCGTCCCGCCCGTCCCGCTAGCAACGTGAGTCATCATCGCACGGTCCATCTGTCGACAGAGTCGGATCGGGTCTCGCCTCGAGCAGGGAGGTCGGGGCGCAGCCCGACGGCGCCGCGTCGGTGGCGGCGCGGCCGGGGTGGTTCCGCCTGGGGCGGGGGGCTGGTCGTCGCCGGCCACGTCGCCTGCCGCCGAGGAAAGGGTCCCCGAGAGGGTGTCGGTGAACTGGGTCGAGTAGTCGGGAAGCGAATAGGGAAGGGAAACTCGGGGATGACCTCGGGGCCGTCATTCCCCAGTAGCATCCCTTGTTTCTACGGCGGCCGCTCCTCCCTCCCCGCCGACCTGGCCTCCTCGATGGCCACGTTATACCGGCTCTTGATCTCAATCTTCTGCTCCCTCAGCGCCTCCTTTGCCTGCCGCATACGCAAGGCACGCTTGGAGCGGGTCCGCGAAACGAGGTCTGCCCGTGACTTGATCTGCTCCCTGGCCTCGTGAACGTCCTCCTTCCGCTCCAGCACCCAAAGCCAGAGCCGGTAGAGCAAGAGCACCCCCAGGGCAACACCGAGCAGGATGCCGATGACGAGGAGGGCCGTCTTCCAAGCGGCCTTCTCAGGGATGCAGTCTTCGCAGCACACGAGCTGGGCGTAGCCGCGGGCGGGCAGCCCGAGCCAGTCGCGCAGGCCTGTCGATGGGTTCTCCCCGAAGGCCTCGTCCTCGTTGCACAGGGTGCGCTCGGGACCGCCGGACGCGACGAAGTCGGCGCAAGTCCGGTCGACCAGAGCGACCTCGCCAAAGGCCGCCCCACACAGGGAAGCCGGCGGGGTGTTCGCTTCGGGGCCGGTGCTAAATGGCATCCCGCTTGACGAAGCCGACATCGTGGGCAGTTGATAGAGGGAGCCCGACGCGTTGAGCGTCTGGGTGTAGGTCTGGCCGGTGCAGACGGTACCGCCGCCTGAGGAGGACGCGCATATCACGCTCCGCGGCAGCTCCTCCCGGGCGAGGACGTTGCCAAGGAGGGCGGCTGAGCCCACAGGCCACACGACGTACCCCCCTTCATCAGCGGCTTCGCCGGCGGACTCCGCTCGGCCGCCCGAAATGTAAGGAATCGCGCCCGACCCGAGGCTCGTGTCGGGCGCGGCGACCCATGACCCGTCGGGGTTGGCGAGAGAGCCGAGGAGGTAGAGGTCGTTCTCTGACGTCGCCCGCGCGGGAGACCATGCCACGCCCAAGACGCGGCGACACAGGTCGACGGCCTGATCGTACGAGGCGATGGGCAGGGCGACCTCGCCAGCAACCTTGGCGGTCGACTCCGGGTCGTCCGGCGTCGACCCGTCGTTGACGGGGGTGAGCGGAACGTTGCCGTATACCAGAGTGTAGGTGATGGTGCGGGACGACGAGGCCCCGAATCCAGTGGCAGCGAGGCATCCGCCGCGATGGGCAGCAGCCAGGGGCCACCACTCGTCGTCGTAGAGGGCGGCACTGGGGCACGCGTAGCGTGACCCGCGGATGCGCTGCTCGGAGCATTGGTCGATGTCGATGGGGCTGCACGCCAGCGAGCTGCTCACGGCTTCGGACACAATCTGCTCCAACGTCACGCCCTCCGGTGACCCGAGCTCCTCGAGCTGCGCGAGGGTTACGTCAGTGCCCACAACGCCCACGAGGCCCTGGCCACTCCAGACGGTGACAGCGGCCGTGATCATCTCGCCCAGGCCGCCGTCGTCAAGGTAGACATTCGACCACCGCACGTTGCCCGGTCCGACGCCATCGGCGGGGCGGAACTGCGCGGCCAAAAACTCATTGAAGTTGACTTGGGAGAGGGGATCGAGGCCGGCGTCTGCCACGATCCGCGACGCAGTGCCGGCGCCCAGCTTGCAGACGATTTGCCTCAACAGGACGGAATCAGCCGTCTCGCCGATGGAGATGGTAAATATTCGAGCGCGTTTGCCAAAGGGGCCCGCTTCCAGGTCCTTTTGGAGGGCGTCGGTGTGGGCGAGGAGACGGCGAATGCCGTCGCCCGACGACTCGGGGGGCGCCCCAGCACAGAAACCGCCGTTGGGGGCTCCCGAGACCTCAAGGGGGCCAACACGCTGTAGCGTTGAACAGTCGCCGCCGTCGCTGAGGATGATGACCACGGGCGTGCAGGCCTCTTCAGGCGAGAATTCGTCCGTGAAGGTCGAGAGGAGGCCGAAGGCACGATCGAGGCCGAGCGTGAGGTCAGTGCCCGCCAGAGGCTCGAGTTGCCTCACGAGGTTCTTCAGCGTGGCAAGGTTGTCGTCTGTGCCCTTGAAGATCTGGCACGCCCCAGCGTCGGCCCACCGTTCGCACGTTAGGGACTCCTCGTCGCTGTAGGGCAACACGGCGACCTCGTCGGCCTCCGTGAACGAGTTGATGATGTCAATCGCCGCTCGCTTGAGCAGCTCGAGCCGCGTGCCGCCTCCCTCGATCTCCAAGCTCGCCGACGCCGACACGTCGAGCATCAGCACAACCGTCTTGGGTCCCGCTGTCGCCGCCGCCCACCACGGACGAATTCGCGGATCGTAGGGCCGGCAGCCGTCGTCGACGCTCTTGTTCACCTCCCGGAACCGCGCCCTGCCAGGCCAGATGGCGTAGGCCCCGTGAGTGGTGCCAAAGTAGGTGTTTTGACCTATGGCTCCTGTTGCCTGGCCCGTGGGATTGTCAGCAGGGTCGAGGAGCGAGGGCAGCGTGTCGGTGGCTATGGCCTTGTACCGGCAGATGTCCTGCCGCACGATGTCGTCGTTGAAGGTGCCAGGAGCGGTGCGCCAGTAGCCCGAGTCGAAGTTGATCTCGTAGCCCTTGCAGTCGTTCTCGCACACTCCGGCGCCAACGCCGGCGGCAACTCCCAATCCGCACACGGCCCCCTCGAGCACGATGCCGCATGTATGCTGACCGCACCGCCCGGCCGCGACGCCTAAGTTGGCGTCGCAGTCAAGGTCGTCGCAGTCGATGCTCGCCATCTTGACGGCCTCAGAGGCGACGTAAATGGTCAACGATTCCAACGCCTCGATCACGCTCTCTGCCGTCTGGGCCAGGGCGGGTAGCGACGCGAGGGCGACGAGGACGATGGCGGCTCCGGAGGCATCTGCGCGCGCGAAGGGGAAGAGGGGGAGGACGGTGGGAGGGGGGCGAGGGCACCGCCGCGGGCATGGGAAGGTGAGGAGGGGGGAACGAGGGGGGCGAGGGCGGATGGGCGGACGGCGTGATTTTGATGAGCAGGCCCACGGGTGGGGCTCAGGTGGGGGGTAGGGGCTCAAGGGGGCTCGGGGGGGTAGGGGCTCAAGGGGGGTCGGCGACGCCGAGCAACGCCCGCCTTTCGCCAGCCGCCCGCCAGCGAACACTGGCCCATTCTCGGCCGGACTGGCGCGGCGCGGCACAGCGATTGCTTCCTATTGGTCTCACGCGTATCGCTCACCTCGAGCGCGGCGGACCAGACGGGGCCCGGACGGGGCCGGCCGTCGCCGCTGCCGGGCAGCCGCTCCCTGACGAGATTCCCCGCCCAACAACTTCACAAGCGGAGAGGAAGGTACGGGGGTGTTCCCTTCCTCTCCCGTGGGCGCGGAAGGTCGGGATGCTCCAAGCAGCAAGCCCCTGGAACAACTATCTCGAGTGGAGACCAGCACACCGCCAGTTCACGTTCCCATCTCCATCTCGCCCACCCCCTTCTTTCTACATCAACGGCGCCCCTCCCATCCCTCCCGTGGGAGCCCTAGGAGGGCCCGAGGCGGAGGGGGGCGGGGAAGCGGGCGCCAGCGACGAGGAGAAACCTGCCAACCCCGACGTCAGCGTCCCACCCCCGCCCCCGCCCCCGCCCAGCGTCGACGAGGCCGCACGGTTCCCCGACGCGTGAGACACGTGCGACGGCTGGACCAGCGCATGCCCCGTGCCCGAGCTGCGGTACATCTTGTCGGCGTCTTCAGGCTGCGCCCCCACGAGCCCCCTGGCTGCCTTCCGTTCGGCGTCCCTGGCCTTGGCGTTGCGAATGGCGCGAAAGACAAGAGTAGAAAAGATGGCCACGAACAGAAGGCACCCGACCACCACTACCGCGGTGGCCCAGGTGGGCAGCGGGACGCACCCCGCACAACACACCAGGTCGGCGAATCCCCCGAGGGGCTCAAGGACGATGTCGCGTCTCTTCGTGGACTCATTAAGGCCAAAGCCAAGGGGCTCGCATATGGTCCCTTCCTGGATGTCCTCGGTGAATTCGGGGCATACGGTGTCGATCGTCGACTTGGTCTTGAGCGACGCGGCCTCGCACTTGGCGTAGGGCGGGATGGCCGGATCAGGGCTCGAGAGGCCGGACCAGAGGGCACCCGACCCGACGTCGGCATCCGACGCGCCCGGGTCCTGGAACCGAGTGTTGGCACAAACGTCGCTCCAGTAGGAGCCCGATGCGTTCGTCGTGTTTCTTTTTTGGCACAGGACGCTGCGTGGAATGGGCAGGCCGTATTCCCTCGGATCCTCCTCGGGGAAGCGGCCAAGGGCGCCGCGGCTGCCCACCGGGTAGGCAACCCACCCACCGTCCTCGTCCTTGAAGTCCGATGGGCCGCGGAGTGGCAGAAAAACGTCACTCTCAGCTGGCCAGGTCTGCGTTACGCCGACCCAGGATCCATCCGGGGCCGCGAGGGACGAGATTATGAAGACGTCGGTATCGTTCAGGGGGTCAGCAAGCGTCCACCCGCCGCCCTCAAGTCCTGCGCACGCCTGGGCAGCCAGGGCCGCCGTAGCGATGGGCGCGGCATCGACGGCTTTGACCCGCGGGGTGACTGCGGGCGGCATCGTGGCAGGAGGCGCGAGAACGCAGTCCGCTTTTACGCGTTGGTTGTTGTCAGCAATGTAGCCGTCAACGCCGCCGAGGCTGTCGTTCACGAAGTCCACATCACGCATGTAGCCCTCCTGGCAGACGCAGTAGCTCGGGAACGGGATCGGCTGCGGATCTGTGTCGCCCAGACACCGCTCACAATCGGCAAAGCAGTCGTCCAGTTGAGTGTAGTTAGGGTCGTCGATAGGATAGCCGCATTCCCGCTCTTGGGCGGTGAGTGAGCACGGGTTGCCGGAGGCATCGGCATCAGCCGGCGTTGGTTCATCCACCTGCGTCTCCTCTCCCAGTCCCTCCCAACCGTACACGAGCGTATAGACGACGTCAGCTGTCCCCTGGCTAGTGGCCGAGGGACCGACGGCGAGGCAAGTCTCGTCGCCGTAATTCGCCAGGGGCCGGTAGGTGTCGTCGAAGTTGCGCAGTGTCGTGCTCCCAATGTCCGTCTGCATGAGGTTCCATGAGGCGCAACTTGACCGGGAGCCCCGGAGCTCCTGCCTTGCGCACGCCGTGATGGACGAGGACGCGACGCACGTCTGGGACCTCCTGATGACCTCGTTGATGAAATCTTCATCAGAAGCGTCGGTTTCATCGGTCGAGAGGTCTCGCAGCTGCTTGAGGGTGACGTCGGTGCCCACAACACCGATGAGCCCGTCGGACCCCCAGACAGACGCGGCGGCCGTGATCATTTCGCCCAGGCCGCCGTCGTCCTCGTAGACGTTTGTCCATTTGATGGGACCCAGGCCCGACCCCGACGCTGGGCGGAACTTGGCCACGACGTAATCCGAGTACCGGGCCACCTGGGCATATGGGTCATCATAGTCCTTGATGCGGTCCCACTCTCCACGATTGGCGCACGCGATGGTCCGCAGCAAGATCTCGTCGCCTGTGCCTTCTCCCTCCGAGCCCAAACTGAAAGTGAAGATCGTCGACTTGGGGATCGGCCGGCCGATCCTCTGCATCACCTCGCGCAAGTCCGATTCACTCTCGGCGATGGTCGCCAGGATGGTCCGCACGCCCTCGCCCATGTCTTCCGGGGGGACGGAGCAAAACTCACCCCGTCTCTGTTTATAATCATCGGCCTCCTCGCGGCTCCACGTCGCGCAGTCTTGCCCATCAGCGAACAGCAGCACGATGGGCTCACAGGGCTCGTAGGACGAGTTATACTCGGAGAGGGACGTTGCCATCGACTGAAAGAGTTTCGAGAAGGACGCGTTGAGGTCGCTCACTTCGCCTTCGAGGGTCAGGTTCAGAATCATCTCTTGCAGGGCCTGAACGACAGACGGCTTGGCGGGATACAGCTCGCATTCGTTGATGCGCTCACCCGTCGTTCCGTCAAACACGGACGCGTTACACTGGTTAAAGCGGTTGAAATCCGAGACGGGGTAGATGCCGACGAGGTCAGACGCCGTGAGGGTGTCGAGCGTGCGCACGGCGGCTTCTTGCATCAATTTGAAGCGATTCTTCTCGCTCATCGAGGTCGACCGGTCGAGCATCAAGGCCACGATCTTGGGGCCGGACGACGCCGTCGTGTACCAGGGACGGATACGCGGGTCGAACGGTACGCACGCCTCGTCCACCGTCCCACCCGCAGTCCGCTCGCGTGGCCGGCCGGGCCACATGTCAGTGACGCCGTGCGTGGTGCCCAGGTACGTCCAAAGATCCGTCTGCTGTCCGAGGTCGTTGTCGAAGCGCTGCAGTGTAGGCAAGACGTTCTGCAGGCCCCGGTACCGGCAGATGTCCTGCCGCGCCAGTGGGTCGTTGAACATCCCGGGCGCCGTGCGCCAGTAGCCCTCATCGTAGTTCACCTCCTGTGTCGAGCACGAAGAGAGGCAAGCCGGGTTTTTGCCCAGATCGTCGGCACATGTCTGGCCGGTGAACGCACTGTTGCAATAATGCTGTCCGCAGCTTATGGAATAGGGGTCGTCGGGGTCGCGCGGGCCACAGTCGAGGTCCTCGCACCCGTTGGCGCTCATCTTGACTATCTCATCGCCGACCTGCGAGCGGTGCGGGCGGGAGGGGGGGTCAGGTTCGCCAGACGCTGCGGCGACCGCGACGGCGACACGGACGGGCAGGGCCCTCGTCGAACGGCGCGTCGGCCACAGTCGGGCCGCGGCGGCGGGCCGGGAGCGGGTCCCGCGCTCACTCGCGAGAATATTACCATCGCTTCAGTCCAGCCCGAGGCGAAGCGACGAGCGGCGGGTCGCTCGTCGGGCCGAACAGGTGCGACTTTGACTTCCTCCCCGTGGCGTCCGCGTCGGATTGGACGGTAGGGTCGCTGGCGAGGGCTGCACCTCCCAACTCGCCTTGGTGACGATATCCTCCCTCCCGTCGATGATCTGCTGCACCGTCTCCAGGCGACGACGTCGAGCCTTGGTATCGGCCTCGGTCCCCGACGCTTGGCACGTCGAAATTACCCCGAGGAGGACGCAGGCGCCCAGCGCGGCACCTCGAAAACGTCGCGTCATCGTGTTGAACACGCTGGATGAACCCAGGTCGTCGAGAGTGGCCGATCAGGACGGGAAGGGGCGGGACCATTTGGCGAGGTCGGCCGAGGTCGTTGACGCGACGGATTTTGTTCTTCGCCCCTCCCGACGTCACCCCGCGAATCGAAGGGATCACCAGCGTGGCTGGTCCGAAGCCGGGGTGAGTGAGAAGCGAGGGGCGCGTCCTGGAGGCCATTGCCCGTCGGCGTCGCTTCGAGCGGCGTGGGAACGGCACAGAGCCCGCAGGCGGGGCTTTTCGGCCCCGTGCGACCAGGAGGACGACCTTGAGGGTCAATCTAAGCCAGATTTATCGCCGAGGGGGCCGCGTTCAGGCTCGACCGTGCTCAGGCCGAAACGAGGGCCCCGAAAAGTCGAGGGCGTTGGCCTCGGTCTCTTTCTCGTCGCGGTGACATCTTCTCGCGGCTCTTCGCGACTCAGTGGGAGCTTCAAGAGCTTGAGACGCGAAAAGTTTGCTTTTGGATGATGCAGCCGACCTTTTGGCGTCCGTGGCCCGCCCGCCCGCGCCAACGTCGCCCCCGCCCGAACCGCGCCCCGACCAACGGCCGCCCTCTTCCCCTCCAACCGCTAACGCAGCGCCCGCACCCCGGGGGACGGCACCTCGCTTCCCTCGGATGTCGTCGAGCGCGCAGCGGCAGCGCGCCATGGGGGGCGCCGGTGGGCTCCAGGAGACGGCAGGGCCGGGGACGCGGCCCTCGGCGCTCGAGGCGGCCCTGATGCAGAGGGCTGCCCGCCGCGCAGGGGGCGGGGGGGAGCCCTCTGCCTCGGCCTCGGCTTCGGGAGCCTCTCCGCGGGGCTCAGCCCTCGGAGGCCTTTCGGTGAACGACGCCGCCCTCGGCCGCCTGGGGGGAGGGGGCTCCGCGACAACGGTCGGCAAGGGGGTGGCTGCCACTCCAGTGCCCGAGTCAGCGACGCGGGGGGTCGTGGCGGCCGTGGCGGGCAAGTGGGGCGCGGCGGCGGGTCAGGCAGCCGCACGCGCTCTCGGGTGGTCGGGAGGGGAAAGGCTGGGGGGGCAGGCCGGAGAGGCGGGGGGCGCGCACGCACGGTCGTCGTCGTCCGCGCTGTCGTCCGAGGCCTCTACCCTCCCGACCACCTCCGGGTCCGGCAGCGGGGTCGAAGGGGGCGGGGGAAAGTGGTGGCAGGCCCTGGGGCCCGGGGACGGCCCCGCCGCGTCCGGTGGAGCCTCTCTCCCGGGCCAGGCCACGCCGCCGCGGGCCCGGTCTCCGTCGCAGGGGGCGCCCGCATCTCCCCGGACGCCGCCGCCGGGGTCACCGCTTGGAAGCCGTAGCGGACGGCGTGGGGGGGGGGGCGCGGCCGTGGCAGCCGGCGGCATGCAGGGCGGGGTCTGGTCCACCTCTCCCGCAGGAGGAGGTGGGTGGGGGGCGGCCGAGTGTCCCCCGGACCTCGCCTCTGAGATCGACGGGGCTGTCGGCATGCTGTTTGGGGGATGGGGGGGGGACGAGGGGGGGGGTGCATGCGACCGCGCCTCCGCTTCCGCCACTCCCGCCCTGACGTGGACGCCATGCCCCATCGTGGCCGTCGAGACGGACGGTGTGTCGGGCGCCGAGGTGGCTATCGAGAGGATGGTCGGGGTGCAACGGCGGCTGCGGGCAGCGATAGCGGCGACGGCGGCGGGACTGGGCCGCTTCGGCGGTGGCCACGGCGGCCCCCCGCTGAGTGCTGGGTCCCCGGCGGCCGACTCGGCGCGCACCCCACCCCGCACGCCCCCGCGCGCTCCGCCGCCGGGTTTCCGCGGCGCCACCTCCGCAGGCGCCCCTGCGGGTCCCTCCTCCTCCTCCTCCTCCTCTAGTCCCACCCGGGCGGCACAACCCCACCCCTTGGCCTCGGCTTCCTTGGCCGGCTCCCAAGCCGGGTTCGTCGACCTTGCCGCCCTCCTCCCAGTCGACGTTGGCGGCCTGCCCTTCGCCCTCCCCGCCCGCTTCCTCGCGGCCCCCGCAGTGTCCACCATGACGATCGAGGAGATCTCCCGAGAGAAGCACGATCTCAAGGTGGCGCTGAAGGGGGTCGATCGAGGCTTTTTGCAGCGGAGGGGCAGAAAGGCAACCAAGGCTGAGAAGGAGGGACTACGGAGATGGTACGTGCGCTACTGGCGGCTCAAGGGGGCGCTCGGTGGGGGGGCGGGTGGTACGCCGGGCGATCCCATTGGAGGGTTGTGAGCCTGTGATCGGCGTGGGGGGTGCCGCCGGCGTAAACAGTAGGGCCGAGGCGACGACGGAGGGCCCCTCACACGAGCGGAGGGAGTGGGCGGAGGAGGAGCCGAGGGGATTAATCTTGCGTTTCCCGCACTCCCCCGCGTAATAACATCACCACAGTCTGACACCAGTTGGCCCGGGCGAGAGCGCGGCCTCGCGACCCACCCACGCGGCGGCCAGCGCCCGTCTTTGCCGCCGCCGCCACCCGAGCCGGCCGCCATGCCTGCGTCCTCCACAGCTGTCCGACCTCGCCCGCGTTTCATCCTTGACATACAGGGCGCCTCGAAAAAGCGCTTTCGCTCCAAGAGGAGGCAGTTCCATCCCTCGATAGTCGCAGGCCCCCGGTGGGCCCGTCGTCCACCGAGAGAAACAGTAGGCAACGCAATGCCCAAGACGCGCCTTTCCACTCTGGACGTGGCCGCCGAGTGCGCGTGCCTGCGGCGCCGCTTGGTGGGCATGAGAGTGGCCAACGTCTATGACCTCGACTCGCGGACCTTTCAACTGAAACTGGCGCGATCGGCCGCGGCGACGGCAGAGCGCCGCGCCGACGAGGCTGCAGCCGAGGGCACCAGGGCCGAGGACTCCGGGGCCGAGGGCGCCGGGGCCGGCGCGCCGTCCGCAGACGCCCCCGCCGCCCCCACCCCCGCCGCCGACGCCGAGACGGAGAAAGCCGTCCTCCTCCTCGAGTCCGGCGTGCGTCTCCACTCGACTCGCTTCGTCCGGGCACCTCCCGACCACCCGTCCCCCTTCACCCTGAAGATGCGCAAGCACATCCGGGGCAGAAAGCTCGAAGATGTCAGACAGCTGGGCGCCGACCGGGTAGCGGTGCTGTCGTTCGGGGCGGGGCTGGCAGCGTGCCACCTGGTGCTGGAGTTGTACGCTGGTGGGAACCTAGTGTTGACAGATCACAAGTACGAAACGCTGGCGTTGGCGAGAGGGGGTCGGCGGCGTCCTTTTCCTCCCCACTCTCTCCTTCTCTCCTCTGTCCCTTTGTCTTCTCTCCCTCTCTCCTCTCTCCCTCTCTCCTCTCTTTCTTCCCCCCACTCCCCCTTCTCCTCCATCTCCCCCGCAGCTGCGCACGTACCGGGACGATGAGCGGAACGTGGCGGTGGTGCCCAAGATGCCCTATCCCCTGTCAGCTGGGGCGCTGCGGATCGGGTGGGGCGACGGCGACGACGGGCCAGGCCGGCTCGCCCGGGCGCTCGAGGACGAGGCCGAGGCCGGGGCAGCGGCTGCAGCTGCCGTCGCTGCTGCCGCTGTATTGGGCGGCGGCGGCAAGAAGGCTCGCGGTAAGGGGGCCGCGGCTGGGACGGTGCGCGCGGCTGTGGCCCGGGCGCTGCCATGGGGTCCAGCGGTGGCTGCGCACGTGGTCGCGACCGCGGGAGTTGACGGTGGGTCCGGCCTCGTTGCAGGCGCGCCACGGGGAGGCGTCTCGGAGAAGGACGCCGCCGCCCTGCTGCATGTGCTGCGGGACCTGGACGCCTGGTTCGTGGCCGTGAGCGCCATTGGGGCTCTGCCTGGGGAAGGGGGAGTGCCTCCGTCCGGGTGGCTGACGTGGCGACCCGTCCGCAATGCCGATGCCGGCCCGGGGACCTCTATGGCCTCGCCCGTCGACGCCGACGCTGACTCAGTTGCTGCGGCGGCCTACCCGGGCGCGCCCGGTCCGAGAGTCGAGCCGTCGTTCGAGGAGTGCGATCCCTTACCCCTACTTGGCCGGTCGGGTGGGGCGTTGAGAGTGCAATTTGGCGGCAGGGCGGGCAACGGCGCCGACTCCAAGGCGGACGACTCCACGGCGTGGGTATTCCCCACATTCGACTCCGCCCTGGATGAGTTCTTCGGGCGTGCCGAAGGGCAGCGCGCGGCGGCGGCGCGCAGGACCCGGGAGCGCGACGCTCTGATGCGGCTCGAGCGGCTGCGGGAAGACCAGTCGCGCCGCGCGCGCGAGCTGGCGGCCGGGGCCGACGCAGGCAGAGAGCGTGCCGCAGCCCTCCTTGCGTCGGCTGACGACGTCGAGGCGGCGCTGCAGGCGGTGAACGAGGCCCTGGCGGCGGGGACCGACTGGGACGATCTGGAACGGCTGATCCGGGACGAAGCCGCCGACGGCAACCCAGTGGCATCCCTTATAGCCTCGCTCGAGCTGCGGGAGAACCGGGTCACGCTCCGCCTGCCCGACCCGGCCTGGGCCGAGGGTGCGGACGCCGAGGCCGAGGGTGACCCTGACAATGTCGATGCCAACGCGCCACGCCCCCGCACCATCCTCGTGCCCTGCGATCTTGCCCTCACTGCCCACGGCAACGCCTCGATTCAGCACGCCCAGCGCAAGCAGAAGGAGGCCAAGGCCGCGAGAACCCTCCAAGCCGAGCGAGAGAGGGGCGCAGCCCTGGAGGCCAAGGCCGTGGCCCAGCTGGAGGCTGTGCGCCGCGACGCCAAGGAGAGCCTCACCCCAGCCCGGAAACCCTTTTGGTTCGAGAAGTTCCACTGGTTTATCTCGAGTGAGAACTTCTTGGTCGTGTCTGGCAGAGACGCCCAGCAGAACGAGCAATTAGTGAAGCGGTACTTGAGAAAAGGAGACGCATACGTCCACGCTGACCTGGGAGGTTCGCCCACGACCATCGTGCGCAATCCGCGTGGCACCGACGCCGACATTGCCGAATTTCCTGTCACCCTGGCTCAGGCGGGCACGGCTTGCGTTTGCCGCAGCGCGGCCTGGGAGCACAAGACTGTCGTTGGGGCGTGGTGGGTGCGCAGCGACCAAGTATCTAAGACAGCCCCCACGGGAGAGTGCGAGTACTTGTCTGGGGGCAGAGGGCCCGCGCAAGCGCAAGGCCCCTGCGTGCGAGCCGCCGCCTGGTTCCGTCACCGCCACGCCCTCGCCCCCGCTGAGCGCCCACGCCCCCGCTGCCGGCGTGACGCGGTTGCAACTGCCCTCACTGCCCGCGCCTCAACCGCCCACCCCCCCGCCTCACCCTTCCCGCTCACGCTTGCAGTTTTGCCGACTGGTAGCTTCATGGTGCGGGGTCGGAAGAATTTCCTCGCCCCGGCTCCGCTTGAGCTGGGGCTGGGACTGCTGTTTGGACTGGCGGATGAGTCCATCGCGGGGCACCTCGGTGAGCGGGCGCCCCGGTCGATGGCGGGGCCGAGTGCGGGAACGAGCGCGGGGGGTGGGGAGTTCTACGTCCGCCCCTGCAAGCCGAACGTGATAAACGCCGCTGTCACTGAGGACGACGAGGATATCGCGCGCTCTGCTTCCGCGTTAGAGCAGCCCACCGCCCCCGCTGAAGTCGTCGAGGGGGAGGAGGAGCTGGCCTCGTTGGGCGCACTCCTCCTCGGGGACGACAGCGATGGGGGAGGTGATGCGGCCCCAGTCCTGGCCGACGCGGTCGAAATGCCTGACGGGGGCGACGCAGCGCCTGTGCCCGCCCCCAAGGCCCCTCACGCCCCCCGGGAGGACGGCGGTCGCAAATACCTCAGCAAGGCCGCGAGGCGGCGCCTCAAGAAGGCCGGTGGGGGGGATGGCAAGGGAGTGGAGGGAGACGATGCGGACGAGCAGGCTGAAGCCATCGACGCTGGCAACGGAGTCGGCGGGAACAACGACGATGTGCCCCCACCCTCCGCTCCCGCCACCGCGACGATTTCCTCGCCCGCGGCCCTGGCCGCGGCTTTTGGGCTCGCCCCCAAGGCGGGGGGAGGCGGCAAGGGCGCAGCTGTGGAGGGCAAGCCGCCCTGCCCCGGCCCCATCATCAAAGGCGGAGGCAACAGAAAGTACGAATGGCAGGACAATGAGGATAGGGCGCTGGCAATGGCGATTCTGGGAAGCGAGGGAAAGAGCAAGGACCGCGCCGCCCGGAAGAAGGAGCGGATCGAGCGGATGCGGGCGAGGAAGGAGGAGAGGGCAGCGCGGGAGGGAGGCCGGGCGACACGGGCGACCGAGGGTGAGACGACAGCGGCGGCTGAGGCTGCAGGCCTGCGGACGGGCGCCGAGGACTCGCACTGGGTCGCGCAGCGCAAGGCCAAGGGAGAGTGGGACGGCAATCGGGACGCGCCGGGAGGGGACCCAGGGGGTGCGCCTAAGGACAGGGCGGCGATGAGGCGCGAGCGCAAGGAGAGGGAGAAGCGCGATGCGGCCGAGACGGCGCGGCTCCTAGAGGAGGAGGGCGTCCTCGAGCTCACAGCTGAGGAGCGAGGCGCCCTCGATCTGCTCGACGGACTGACGGGACAGCCGCGCCAGGGCGACGTGCTGACATGGGTCATTCCTGTCTGCGCCCCTTACGGAGCCCTGAGCAACTACAAGTTCCGGGTCAAGGTGACGCCAGGGGCCCTGAAAAAGGGCAAGGCGGTGCGTCAGGCGGTAGAGCTATTTCTGGGGTCGTCGTCGTCGGGCGGGCCGAGCGCCACGGGCACTGCTGCGCGCGAGCGGGAGCTGACCAAGTCCTTGGGGGATACCGAGCTCATCTCGGTCATGCCGGGTGCTGCCAAGCTGTCAATGCCCGGAATGCAAAAGGTTCAGCGGCAGATAAAAAAGAACAAGCGTGACGCAGGCAGGGCGCGGCTGCTGGAGGAGGACTGGGGCCGGGCGCGGGGTGGGGAGGAAGTGGAGGGGTGACGACGAACGCGGGGGAGGGCAGAACGAACCGCGTCTTTTGTCCCCCGTTTGGTCGCCACTACGACCCCTGCGCGGAAATCACAATGCGCGTCGCCGAACTTTTCACGCTCACTGCCGTGGTGGACCTCCAGAGCCGCGCGCAGCCCCGCCCGCCTCCGCTTGGGACCGTCGCCGACAGGAGTGGGAGCCGAGCCGACAGGACCGACGGCCTCATGTTCACATGTTCCACTCTTCGTAGACGCGGTCGAGGTCGCCTCCCCACTCTCCCGCGTAGGAGGCGAGCAAGGCGTCGGCCGGCGTGACGCCCGACTCGACGATGGCATCCAGAGGCTTCAGGAAGGACCCCTCGTCGAGGCCGCGGCGCTCAAGCCCACCGCGCGACACGACAAGCATGCGACGGGCAACGTCGCGGACGGTGCCGTCACGAAAAGGCGTCTCAAGAGCCGTGATGGGCACCTGCTTCCACAGCGCGTCGCGCTCCTCGGGTGTCCACCCCTCGATCATCTCAAGGGCCTCGGTCTGGGCCTGATCGTCGTAGAGGAGTCCGACCCAGAGGGCCGGTAGGGCGCAGATGTTACGCCAAGGCCCGGCGTCGGCCCCGCGCATCTCCATGTAGCGCTTGAGCCTCACCTCGGGAAACAGCGTCGTGAGGTGTGACTCCCAGTCGTTGATCGTGGGAAATTCGCCCGGGAGCTGCTCTAACTTCCCCTCCATGAAGTCCCGGAAGGAGGCCCCACAGCAGTTGACGTAACCTCCTTTAGCGGCACGATAGACAAAGTACATCGGGACGTCCAGGACGTGCTCGACGTACCGGTCAAACCCAAAATCGTCGTCAAAGACGAAGGGCAGGTTGCCACACCGCGCCGGGTCAGTGTCCTGCCACACGTGCTGACGCCAAGTGCGGAAGCCGGCAGGCTTGCCCAGCCGGAAGGGGCTGTTGGCGAACATGGCGCTAGCGATGGGTTGGAGAGCAAGGCCGACGCGGAACTTTTCGACCATGTCCTGCTCGTCCGCGAAGTCCAGATTGACTTGGATGGTGCACGACCGAAACATCATGTCCGTGCCCAGGGTGCCGACCGTGGGCATGTAGGCCTTCATAATCCGGTAGCGTCCCTTGGGCATGACGGGGACGTCCTCGAGGTCCCACTTCGGGTCGAAGCCGAGGCCCAGAAAGGCCGCCCCCACCTCCTCGGCAAGCGACTTTACCTGGTAGAGGTGGGAGTTGGTTTCCGCGCACGTCTCGTGGAGAGTGCGCACGGGAGCGCCCGACAGCTCAAGCTGTCCCCCAGGCTCGAGCGTCACTGACTGCCCGTCTAGGCTGCACCCAACGATCTTGCCCTCCTCCTCGATCGGCAGCCAGCCGAAGCGCGACACCAGGCCCTTGAGCACAGCCTCGATTTGTTCATAGGAGAGCCGCCGTTTGGTCTCGAGGTCGAATCCGAGCTTCTCGTGTTCGGTCCCTATGCGCCAACGGTCGCGAGGCTTGCACCCGGACGCGAGGTAGTCGACGAGGTCCTGCCGGGTGAGGCGCTCAGGGACAGAGCACGGCTCCTCAGCGGTGGGGATGCAGGGCTCTTCAGCTCCCTCATCTGGGCTTGAGAAGGGGCCGCCCATACGGCGGCCGCCGGGCACGTTCTCCGAGGTCGCCCGGAGTCGAAGCCGGCGGCTGGATGCGGCCGTGGGGAGGCGGGACCGGGAGGGACAGGCGAGGGAGGTTCCGATGGGCGCCGTCCATCTCTGTGAGGGGCAACAAGGTTGTCGTGTGTACCAGGGGTAGAGACCGCAAGGCCAGGGAACGCGGGTGAGGGCGGGGAGCGGATGCGGTTGCGCTGTCGCAGAGCGATATTGCTCGTTGGTGCCGTCGATCGGGCGTGACCGCGAGGTGGACGCGAAGGGGACCCCCCAGATCCTGCCACAGTGGACGAGGCTATTCGTCGTCGTCAGCATTGTTCACGGCGCTCGGGGACTCGAACGAAACAGTCGACGAATCCCACGACACAAAACGTACTATGCTACTCGCAATTCCAGAAAAAAGGTTCATCTTGTCGCTCGACGCGAGACGGGGACGAGACGCCGACGACGCAGACGGCGTGGCCGGCGGCCGGGTCTCGACAGACCGAACGAGCGCTCGCAGGACACCCAGATGGGATGGGGAGTCTTGCGCAGAATATTTCTACTAGCTGAGGGTGTCCGTCCGCCGTTACCGCGCCTGCCGGCTCGACTGTCACCCTGGGGCCGTCGTCCTCCTTCCGGACCCGGGAGAACGAGAAGACAAGGGACCCATTCACGGACCGAAAGTTTCGCCGCCCATCCACTACCTGCGGCGCTTGGACAGAGCCGAGAGGTTGAGTTCACTGCGGTCGCCCAAGGCCCCCGCGGGCGAGTGGGCGAGGAGCAATAGGGCACCCGAGGCGAGTGTGGCCGCCCCACCCATGTAGAAGGCCCCCACCGGCCCCATCCCCGCCGCAACCGTCTGTTGGGACAAGGTGCCCGCGAGGAGGTTAGCAGAAAACAGCACCGGGGCGCAGGCGATGTCGAACAGAGAGAAAGCAGTGCCCGCCATGCCGTCAGGTGTGTAGGACTGGAGCGTGGCCTGAATGAGCGAGTGGGTGAGTCCCATGTGGACACCCACACACGCCCATCCAGCCGTCATCCCAGCAAGGCTGGGCGCCAGAGCGAACAGGCAGTTGCCGGCCACGAGGGCCCCGTAACCGAGAGCGAAGGCAACGGACCGCCGCCGGAGGTGCTCTGCCGCGAACGCGTCTCCCTCGAGCCCCTCTCCACTGCAAGACACCCACGCCCCACTCAACTTGGCCGAGACGAACTGGACTCCCATGTTGAGAGATACGAGAGTGGGGATGAGGGCCCGGGACAGACCGACCTGGGGGGGCGCGGAGAGAGGAGGGAAGAGGAGGGTCGTGCCTGCGTGACGGCTCCTGGGCTCCGACGGCTCCCTTCCTCATCCCCTTCCCAATTTTCCCATTTCTCGCTCGCCTGGGCCACCCGAATGTTGACGAAGCTTCCCTCAAAGCGGGCGAAGAAGAGCACCGCGAAACAAACCACGCCCTGCCAGTAGGCCGGGGGGAAAGCCCGCAGCGTGTCAAACCACTTGGCGAGACGGACGAAGCATCCCGGGCTCGGGTGGGCTCCCGCGGGAGTGGCGGACGGGGCTGCCGTCACATTTCCCGCGTCACCCGCACCTCTCGCATCTGCCCTCTCCTCTTCCGGGAGACGGCCGGCAATGAAGGCAGCGGCCGCGGCAGGAACCACGGCTGCGGCAAAGCACGCTTCATAAGACTGACCAGACGCGACAAAAGTGGCACTCGCCACAACTCCCCCCAGGGCCACGGCGAGGTTCTGGTAGGCCGCCTTGCTCGCCAGGGCTGCGGCGCGGTTAGCTCCTGCCCGGCGCGCGATCAGGGCCTTGGTGGGCGTGTCTCTGAGTCCCTTGGTTGCCTTGTCCACCAGGCGGGCGAGAGAGACCCACCACAGGACACCGGCGGCGCCCCACGCGGCGTGGACGAGGCCAGTGGCGGCAAACATGGGGCGGGCGAGAGCGAAGAGAATGGAACCGAGCAGGAGGAGTCGACGGTGGCTCCACAGGTCTCCGGCCACCCCGGACCCAAAGTTGGCTAGCTTCTGGACGAGCAAGGAGAGGGACTCGAGCTGTCCAATACGGCCAAGGGAGAGACCGAGATCCTCGCGGAGGTATACCCCAAAAAGAGACGTGACGAGGATGCCGCTGAGGGTCTGGAGGGCGCCGACGGCGCAGAGGGCGCCCACGAACTTGCTGGCCTCGGGGTCGCCGGGGACGGGCTCGAGCAAGGTCGCGGCGAGGCGGGTCAGGGCGGGCTTCTGGGGGGTGGTGGTGGCCTTGGACGGTGAGCCTGAGGGAGAGAGTCGGCGAAGAGGAGAGGGTCGCGAGGGGAGGAAGAGTTGGCTCGGCCGCGGGCGCGGGGGGAGGGGGGTGCTTTTCCCTACCACGTTGGCAGCCGGCGCAAGGCTCGCCTTCGGAGTTACTACCGGCGGCCGCGTACGGGATGCAAAGGCGACGATCTTTATCCAAGCCGTGCGCCTTGCGCGATGCAGAAGGGACGCGCGTGCAGATCGACAGAGTGCTCGACAACATCAGCCGGGACGGGAGCGTCGTCCTCCTTCGGGTGGGGGCGAGAAGGGTCGCAGGACGCCCTGAGTGGGCAATCTCCATCATCTCTTTCACAGGGTAGAAGGCGGGGGGGGTAAGCGTTGCGCGTGGCGGCGGAAGAAAGGGGGGAAGGAACGGGCGGCGGCGTCCCAAGGGTCACGAGGGGACTCTCGATTTTGGATGTATTCTTATTTTTTGACGCCAACGTAGGGTAAGTCGCACTACTTGCACGCGTTCTCCCGTCTCGCCGACGATCGTGGCACCAATTGCGATGGAACTTCCGGAAAATTCCCAAACTACAGCCGTGGGAACCGACGACGAAAGAGCCGTCGTCCTGGCCCCTTGCTGGGCGCGGGTGGGGGGTCGACGGGGCGGCGGCATCGTCATACGAGACATAAACACTAACCTCGCTGTGACGACGTCACCGCGGGATGACGACTCCGAGCACGGAGGCGTTCCTGGCGACGCCCCGTCGGCTTTTCACCGGCAAGGCTACGGCACGGGCTGGCGGCGAGCGTTTCACGCGCAGCACCGTGGGTGCGGGTCCACCAAGTTCTCTTCGCTCGCCCCACCATCGACGCAGTGGCTCACTTGGACCCTGGCTGGAGCGCCACGACCACTCGCGCGACGGTCGCGCGGTGCTGGCGGCGCGGCGTTCCATCGCGACAGCCGAGGCGCCTACGCTCATGGGCGGATGGACGCCCGTCTGCGCGTCCGCCACCAAGATACTGTCGTCACTTCTCTCACTTGGTGGAGGAGGAGACGCAACGAAGAAAGCGGGGAGCGCTTTGCACGCCGAACCGACCTTTTCCGTGGTCGTTTCTAACCGGCCTGGGCAGGAGGTGGTCCCGTGGGACGCAGGGCGCAACGACCCAGCTGGGCCCTATCACGTACGCGATCCTGCTGTGCGCAAGACACGCATGACGGGGCGCGAGTGGGTCCGCAGCTGTGCGGGCTGGACTGAAGCCGCGGTGGCGCTCGAGGTGCCCCTAGCTGGTCTCTTCAGGAGGGGGCAGGGGGGGGCAGTGGGAAATGGGGACGACGCCACCAGCGACGACATTGTCGGCAACATTGCACCGGTGGCCCCGGCCGACGTCGACGCCCCCACGCCCGTCGCAGCGTGGGCCCAAGCCTGCCTGCCTCCCCGGTCGCGAGCGGCAGGAGCGTTGTTGGCGCGGAACGGCGGCCTACTCGACTGGGCTGCCCTCGGCGCACTGGCGGCGTCACAGGGGTGGCGGCCCGTGGCGGCCCGGCTCCGGGGCCTTTCAACCGGGGCCCACCACGCGCCTCAGCTCGTCGACGTCGATCGCCTCATCTGCCCCTGCCGAGGCCGCCTGCGGATCATAGCCTTCCCCCCCCAGGCCGTGCTGCCCTGCGGCGAGCCCGCCGACGCTCTCCTCCGTGGCAGTGACGACCATCCGCCCGCCCTCTTCCCCTTTCCACGTGGACACCCCCATGGCGGCGGCCTCCAGGTGTCACTCCGAACGCCACCTGACGCGCGCCTCTGGCCGGGCGCGGCATCGGTGCGAGGATGGCGGGCCGTGCTGAGCCCAAGCGACACGCTCGTGGTGCCCGCATCTTGGTGTGTTGCCGTCGAGGCCCTGGGCGACGGCAATGACCGCGACGTCAAGGCAAGAGGGCCTTGCGCGTGGACAGAAATTGACCTCGAGGGTGGCCCAGGCCTCGCGTCTCACGCGTCGGCCGCCGTCGCTCTTGCTTGGCGGGCCGAGCGGGCCGCAGCCGAGCTCGAGGGCCACCAAGGAGCACGCGAGTTTCTCGTTCGTGTTGCCGCAGGGGGCCGCCAGGCCCGGTTCGATGTGTCGTCAGTGCGCGGCTACCGGAGGACTGCGCTTGGACAGGCAGGAGGGCGTCGAGTTAGGGTTGCCGCCGGCTTTGCCCGCCCACACTTTGCGTCCACCGCCTCTGACACCACCCTCGGAAACCGTTGCCAGGCCGGTCCCAACAACCCCCCATCTCCCCCCCACCCTCAGGCCATCCGGGATGACGTCGCGGCGACGCTGGGGCCCGGTCATGGGCACGTACGCAGGCTCTTATCTGCCGTTTGCGACCGCCGTCTGCTCCCGACCAACTGGCTCAACGCAGGCTGGCGCCCACCGCTCATGCTTGGTGAGAATGCTGCGACCCTGGCAGCGCCGCGGCGGATTGAGGACGACCGCACCGATGAGGAGCGCCAGCACCCACAGCTGTTTCGCGCGCAGCTAGAGGCGCGAGGCTGGAAGGTTCCGGCTTCGGAGACTTGGTTGCCGAGGCCGTGAGGGAGAGAGGGAGAGTGAAAAGAAACGGATGGCTGAAGAGCAGAGCAGCGAGGGGGTGAGGGGGTGGCGAGGGGGCGGAGGCAAGGGGGTGAGGGGCAGCCCGCGTTCTGCTTCGCAGAGGACGCCTTCCTGACGATTGGTCATTAGCTTGCCATACTTCCCCACTTATTCCGTCGCGAACCGCGGCGGCTCCGGGGGCGGCCGGCCCCGCACCGCCACGGCGCCCTCCCCCCCGGCCGACAAGTAGGCAGCGAGGAGCGCCGCAGCTGCCACGGCGTCGAGGCCCGCCCGTCCGCCCCCCATTCCTAGGCCCCCATCCAGCTGCTCTTGTGCGTCAACGCTCGTCAGCCGCTCGTCAAAGAGAACCACCCGGAGCGATTGTGGCCGGGCTGCAGGGGTCAGTCCGGGGGGGTAATAGCAGTAGCGGGCTGAACGCGAGCTCGGACGAGGGGGGGGGGGTCATGTCCCTCCCTCGCCCCTCCCCCCTTCCCCCTCCCTCCCCTCTTCCCCCTCCCCTCTCCACCTCGCTCGCCTCGGTCGGCGACCTCCCGCGCAAACTCGCGACAGCGCCGTCCCTGCTGGCTGTCTGTCGAGGGATCGAGGAGGCTCCCGGCCTCAGTCACGGGCAGGCCGACGACGACACCATCAGCACCCTCTCGGTCGGCCACAGCGACCACCCTCCGCGCCACCTCGCCCCACCTGCCCGACGCAGTCGGCACGGTCTCGATGGCGCGGGGGAAGCCCGCATTCGAGTGGGCGACGCCCGTGCGGGCAGAGCCAAAGTCGACCCCAACGGGGCGCTCAAACGGGGCGTCGCCGAGGCCGGTCCGGTCCCCGCTGCTCGACAGTGACTTCTCCAGGGAAGCGGCCTTTACCTTGGGGGAGAACCGCGACCTGCGCCTGGTCAGCGCCTGCTCTAAAGGGCTGAGGGAGCGGTCGACCACCTCGTCCGAGGTCGACGGGTCCGAGACCCCGTCAGCGCTGTCGGCAGTGGCCTCGCCGACGACACGGACGCGGAGCAGACGAACGGGAGGACCACGATGAAATGAGATGGAGGCGGTCCCTCTTGGGACAGGTAACTTCGGGATTGCCGCCATCGTGACTGCAGTAGCGGTCGATCAGGTTTGGGGTGCCGGGAGTGCGTCGACGACGTCGTCGACGTCGTTGTCCCAGGAGTCGACCGCGTCCTTTCCGCGGCCCCCGGCCAGGGCGCGCTGGTCGAGGTCCTATTCGGCTGCCGCCGAGATGTCGAATCTCCTGAGAGATCTGGGCTCGTTGACCGACAGCGCCGCGAGGGCAGCAAGAGCGGCTAGGCGCAGCGCCGTCGCGGCGGCGGGCACCAGCGGCGGGTCCGGCTACGTCGCGTACCGAAACCATGTTCCGCTGACTCCACTGGGAAAGAGTGTCCTCGCGGTGGGAGCGGCGCTCGGCGCCCTGTCGGACCCGAGCCGGGCCGACCTCGTAGCGGCTGTAAGCGAGGCCACGGGAGGCCCCGCCTACGCCGCTGCTCTCGACAAGATGAGGTCCTCGGCAGACGGGCGCTGGCTCCTCGAGAACCGCCCCGACATCAACGGAACCGTACTTGCGTCCCTCGGTGACCTGCCGGACCATACGGTGGGCGGGGCGTGGGCTGCGTTTCTCGGCCGACGAGGATTTGACGCCGACGACCGGCCTGCCGTTCGCTACGTCGACTCGGAGGACCTCGCTTACGTAGCTCAACGCCACCGCGAGACCCACGACCTTTGGCACGTCCTATTTGACTGCCCGACGACTGTGCTGGGGGAGCTCTGCCTCAAGGCGGTCGAGGTGGAGCAGGCAAGACGAGGGAGGGTGCGAGGGACGTGGCGTTGAGAAGCGGCGGCGTGAAATCGACCGTCTATGACACCTTGTCTCCCTCCTGACGCAGATAGGCCTGCCCATGGCGGATCTTGCCGTGGCTGGGGCGCGATGGCGCTTGTCGGCCGACCGGCGCGCCCGGCTTGACACGGTCCTTCTGCCGTGGGCGCGACGGGCGGGGCGCCGGGCCACACACCTGCTAGGCGTGCGGTGGGAGACAATGTGGGAGACCGACCTGACGGAGGCAAGACAACGACTTGGGATCCCGGAGACGATGCCTCGCAAGTACACGTAGGGAGACTCGATCGTGTTTTGAATTGTTGCCTTCTGCTCTCCCTGCCTCGCTCAATGTGACCGGTACGAGGGCGCGGGCAAAAGGGTCCGACGGGCGAGCGGCACGGCCGAGGGCGCAGGAGGGTCCGACAAGGCGGCTGCGAGGGCAGCGAGGGCCTTGGCGCCTCGTGCACCCGCGACGCCGGTCGGAGGACGCCAAACAACGGCGGTGGTCTCGCTCTCGCGCACCTCGCTCAAGGTTCGAACCCCGCGTGCAGCGTTGACAGCGGCCATTGCGACGCATCCCCAGAGCCGCGTCGGGGGCGCCTCGAGAAGGACAGCGAGGCCCACCCCTGGGGCGGCCGCTAGAGCCCGGGCCCGCGCCACGCCCGGGAGGGCCCCCTCCGAGACGCGGGTAACGCACAAGATGAGCGGGGGCGTGCACATGCATCCGCGACCGTGGCCGTGGTCAGCGGCGGACCCGGCGGCCGACCCCCCGGCGATGGCAGCAGCAAATAGGCGACGGACCCAGGCAACCGCGGCGGCGTCGTCGGGAGGAACGGCCGCCGCAGCCTCCCGGGGGCAGACGAGGGCAAGGGTAGTCGTGACCGCGCCCTCGACGATCACAGGGCCGGCGCGGCCAGGCAGATGGGACGCTAGGAGCAGGGGCTCCACGCCAGGGGGGACCGCGGAGAGGTCGGGACGCGCGGCACGTCGGGCGGGCCAGTCGGCGCCCTTGACCGCCGCAGGGCCCTCGCGCGGGGGACCGGCCAGGACCGCGGGGCAGGTGGGTGGGGTGGGCAGCAGCGAGCTTACGTGCGCTAGCGCCACCATCGCACCACCGTCGTCGTCGCCGGGGAGCAGGGCAACGACGACGAGGGCTGCCGCGTCCCAGGGCCGGGGCGCCCATGCCCGGGTGGCGGCCTTCAAGGCGGCCACAACAGCCTCGTTGACGGCTCCGCGCAGCTTCCCCGCAACCGTGGGACCTCCCGCAACGGCGGCAAGCTCCAGCGTGGGCTCGCCAGGTGTCAACGGCAGTGTGGGGGGGGGGTAGGAAGGTTGAACGTGAGCGGGATTAGCATCGTCATGACGACAGAGGGCGAGCGTCGAGCGAAAAGCGACGGGGAGATGGGCCACAGCAAGGGCCAGTCGCTCGACGTGAAGGTCGTAGTGCTGTAGGGAACAGTTGGGGGAGGCGAGGCCGGCCTGAAAGTGGGGATGGGGTGTTGGGGAGGTTGTCGGCGCAGGCACTCATGTATCAGATTCACAGGCGGCGGGGCAGTTAGGACTCGGAGCATCGGGAGCGTCGAGATAGCACCAGTCGGCGGCACCAGCGTCAACCGGACCAGAGAGGCGGGGCAACCCCGCGCCGCGCTCCTTTCCGGGCGGTCGGGGCAGGCATTCGTGTATCGAGCCCCCTTGCGGCGGCGGGGACGATCCTTCGCGCGAGGCGACGGCCGCGCCCGTGGCCTGCGCGGCCGCCACAGCGCTGACCTCGATCGCGGAGCTCGCGGCCGCCGAGGGGGCGCGGGAGCCGATGACGGTCGCCGCGGCCCGCGTTGGCGCCACATCGGCCGTCGCCGACGCGTCAGCGCACCGCCCCCCGCCCGTGCGGCCCCATCCGAGAGCGACGCGACTGCGTCGTGGACAGAATCTAATGCGTGTGTTATTGCATCCTTTCGTTCATCTTCTCGCCGTGTAGCAGCCACGCGGGTCAGCAAGCGCCACCAGCGCCTCAGAAGGCGAGGCGGGGCACGCGGCGCAGAGGTGGCCGTCGCCACGTCGGGTGACGGGCGCATCCGCGTCGTTCGACTGGGCCATCGCGCGGAAAACTGGCCGCCGCCGCCGCCTCGGTGGCGGCGGCTGCCTTGGGCGCAGCTGTGGGGGGGTGGCTAGTCGAACCTGCTTGACTCGAGCGCCAGCGCAGTCGACTAGGTTCGCCAGTCCAAAGCCCGCCCCCGCACTCCAGGGCCGCACTCCTTCCCCCGTTGACGAGATGTCATCACTCGTACAGTCGTTTGTTGGACCACGGCTCGTCCATCAGGCAATGTTCGTCCCTCTTGCGGACGACCTTGCGACCTCACGGCAACCGTTGCGCTCACGTGGCGGCAAGAGGCTGGCCCTGAGCCCGCCCCGGCCCGAGGCCGTCCCCCCCCCCCTCCTTTTCTACAGGGCGCCTTCGTGGCCGTGACTGCCGTGGCGGCCGCGCTGGCAGTGAGATACGTCGCAGTGAGATACGTCGTCATCGAGCGAGCGTTGCCGCCAGGCCCGAGGAGACTGGCGGCGCTTGTGCCGTCCCTGGTCCTGCTCGTCGCCGCTCCGCTGGCCTTTTCGGCCGGCGACCACCCGCTCGCGCGCGGTCCTCTGACCTCGCTGCTGTCGTGGTGGGCCGCGCAAAAGGTCCTTCTCCTTGGTGTCGGCCGCGGACCACTCCAGGCGAGCGAAGACAGTCCCCTGTCAGTCCTTCCGTTCTCTCCCCACCGCCCCTCCTGCTCTCCCCCCGACCCCCTCCTCTTCCCCCCACCGCAGCTGCTACTCGACGCCGGCCGCGCGTCCACCGTCGACATCGTCGTCTTCACTCTCCTTCCCGCCTATCCGGACAGACCCGAGCCCTCGGCCTGGCCCGGCGGATCCGGACAAGGGTATGACTCTGCGATGCCGACGCCGACGCTTTCGACCCCGCCGTCGACCACGACGCCGAGCGCGTCGGTCTCGGGCGCCGTCGGGTTGAGCCTGGAGAAGCTTCGGGACGCCGCCGGAGCCGCCCGTCGGGCCCTTTCGACGTTCAACGCCCAGGACCGGATCAAGGTCAATAGCCTTGCCCTGGCACTCGCTTGGGGGGCCGTAGCGTCGGCCTCGGCATTCGTCTTTCTCCTCCTCCCAGATATGCCCCCCAACGTCAAGAACTGGGGTGGGCTGTCCGCAATGCTGGGATTGCTCGGCGCGGTCGAGGCGCTGGGTAGCTTCGTCGCCAAGGCCCTTACGGGGGTGGACACTGTCGATTCGTTCACCAACCCCTACTTTCCCACGTCTCTATCGGACTTTTGGCGCCGATGGAACCTCTTCAGCGGGTTGCTGATGAGAGACCTGGTGCTGCGCCCCGTCCTGGACTCTTCCCTTGTCCCCCCCCCCTCCAGCCACCTGCCCCGGTGCCGTCCCCCTGCCGTTGTGGCCGCAGCGGTGCTCGGCACCTTCCTCGCGTCTGGCCTCGCCCACGTCTGGGTGGCGTGGCTCGTGACGGGAAACGCCCCCTGGTTCTGGATGGGGTTTTTTGGTTCGCACGGCGCGATTGTCGTGGCAGAGGGGATCGCAGCCAAGTTTGCCCGTGGGCGCCTCAAGCGCCGGGCCCGATCGGGCGATGCGGGTGCCGCGAGATGCTTGGCTCGGCCCCGCGACCAACACAAGGGCGCCGGAATGTCGTTCGAGGATTGGCGCGACCTGCGCTTGCCTGGTGGAAAGACCTCGTACGTGGCCTACCGCCTAGTGACTGCCCTGGCGGTGGACGCTGTTTGCATCGCCCTGGCGTCTTCTTGGTGGTGGTGGACGTGGTTTGAGGCGTCGGGCATGGAGGCTCTCATGGCGGGCGATTTGGCGGCGGGGACCGTCTCCGCCATAGGTAAGCTCGGCGCCCCTGGCCACGGCCTCGCAGCATGGCTCGCCGCGCGGCTTGATGCCTTCCGGCTTGGCGCCGGCGGGCCCATCTGCCCCTCGACCTGGCTGTCGGCTGACCAGGCGGCGCGGACATGCGCTGCCGTGGCGGAGCGGAGCTTCGCCGTGCCCGTCGACGGGTGGACGCCCCCCCGGCTTCTCATATCGGTTGAGGCCCTCGCCTCGGCCCTCTTTGCCCGGGTCCTGTTCAAGGGACAGGTGGCATTGCGCGTGATGGGAGAGCTCGTATTGCCCCTCGCCGCCTGGTTCGAACTCGAGGCCTGGGAGTGGAGCCTGGGGCTGTAGCTGTGGCATGCCGAGGCGTGGCGGGTTTGGCGGAATTCAAACTGTTCACGCCGTCCGCTCCCCCCCAGGGCCCCCAAAAAGAATCAGCTTGGGCGTCACGCGAGCAACCATGTCGATCGCGAGGGCGAAGTTGACCCCGCTCCCACGCCCCGTGCCCGTGCGCCCAAACGTTGCGCAGTTGATCCCCACGACACGGCCTGCGCTGTCCAGGAGGGGGCCTCCCGAGTTGCCGCCATTGATCTGGGCGTCCGTCTGGAGGCAGCCGCCGATGCGCTGGTTAGTGGGACTGCGAGTGGAATGTACGGGAGTGCTGGTCGGTGGGCGCCAGAGCCTCGTCCGGGCGGCGGCAGCTGATCCTAGAGCCCACCCGATGTCGCTCGCCTGGGGATCGTGCGGCCTGTGCCCGACAGGATGCCGGCACTCATCGACCGTTGCAGGCCGCCGGGGTTGCCGATGGCGTAAACCGACTGTCCGACGCGCAGATCGCCCGACGTGCCCAGCGTCGCGGGTTTGAGGAGAGGCAGGGCGTCGGGGTCGTCGACCAGCAGCACGGCGAGGTCGCGACCAGGATCCGTGCCGACAAGCTGCGCCCGAAACTCTCTCTCGGCTCCGTCGGGCGACGCAAGGCCCACACGCGTCACCTGATTGTTGGGATTCTCGGCCAGTCGACGGATGCTGTGAAGCGCGGGCGGGAGGGACGGTGGGACGGTCGACGAGGGAGCCTAGGCGGGCTCTGGCGTCGGCGGCGCCCGACAGCGCCACCCTCCGCACCCCGCACGGGACTGTTTACACTCAAGTGTGTTTGTCGGGCGTAAACAGTCCCGCCATAACCTTCCTCCTCTTCGTCTCCAACTCTCCCCGTCCCCCCCCTCGCCAGTGGTAGTTGGTGACAATGTGCCCCAGCGAGTCCCAGACGAGACCGCTGCCGACTCCCTCGAATGTTTCGGTGACGCCGTCGGCCTGGACTTCGTAGTCGCGGATGCTGGCCACCCACGCGTTGGCGGCGGAGAAGACGGCCTCGGCCTCGATCTGGTCGACCAGCGTCCCGGCTCGCGCGAAGCGAGTGGTGGTAAGGGACGGGGAGGCAGAGAGGACGGCCGCCACCGCGCTGACGAGGGCCGGCCGGCGGCCGACGACGACGGCCGTCGTCGAGGGGGCTTCGGCGCGGAAAAGAGCGGCGGCACGGGAGGGGCGACGACGCCGTTGCCCGGAAGCGCAGCACGGCGCGGAGGGTGCCGTCACCAGATGACGGGATGCCATTTGGCCGCAACGAGAGCAGAGACGGAGGAGAGCAGCCACAAGGCTGCGTATATCCTCGCGCCGTCGCGGGTGTCCCCAGAGTTCTGTCCAGACAATTCAGGACGCCTCCAACCCCGGGCCGCCAGGTCAATTCCGTCTCGTTTATCTTTCGCCGAGCTCAGCGAGCCCTTCTCGAGCCACGATTCAGCGCCGGGCTTCTCGCCTCGCCTCGCGTCTCGCCAGAGGCACCGGGTCTCGGCAGCTCGACACCTCGTCGCAGGCGAGCAGCTCAGGGTCGCGTGGGGTCGGGTGTCGTCGGGGGGGCCGAGCTCCCGAGACGGGCTGGCTCTGCCAGTCTAGCTCGTTCGTCCTCGTGGCTCAGATTCGGGCGCGGCGCGCTGGCTCTCGAGCTTGATACGACTCTTTTCGGTCACTGCAAGAAGCCACGGCCGGCCCAGGAAGGCCGAGCATGGGTCGCGATGGGGACACGGCGGCCCGGCGCGGCGGCCGACAACCTCGCCCTCCACAGCGGAGTCGCCGGGGCCAGCGCAAGGTCTTCCGCGGGCATCGCCGTGTTTTCGGCGTATGATGAACCAACACCGACGGGGCGGGCTCGTGGCCGACCCTGCTCGATCGACGAGAGGCCCCGAGGCCCCGAGGCCACCACCGGACCTCGTCGTCGCAGCCGCCGCGCTCGCATGTTTCCCTCTTCCGTCCTCGGCGCGGCGCCGCCCCACCATCTCCACGCCATCTCCTATCGCAGATTTATACCGGCGAAGCAGTAAGCACGAGCCTCAACCGCACCGTCGCGACAATGGCCACACAGATGACGCAGACTACACGGGTGTCCCTCCACCGTGGCCTCGGAATGCTGGGCCCCCGCCCTTCTCACGCCGGCCTCCGCCGCGCAGCCTTGGCTGACCCGCGCCACCTCTACCCCGCCTCCCCCTCCCGCCGCCTCCGCGCCCTGTCTGGCGTGGCAGCGTCGGCGGGCCCCGACGACACGGCCGCGAGGGCTGTGGGCGCCGCCGCCCTCGCCGGCGACGTCGACGCGGCCCCCAGCCCCCTCGGCGCCGCCCCCTCGTGGGATGACCTCGACGACGACGTCGTCGCGGTGGCTGCTGAGCCCTACGCAGATGAGAAGGACTCAGAGCAGGACGATGAGGACGAGGACGAAGACGACGCCGATCGAGTGCGGGTCGACCTGGCGAGCGTGGACGAGGACTCCCAGGCCCTTGACAACTTCCACCTGAGCCCCGTGACAGTCGAGGCCCTGCAGAGTCGCGGCGTCGACCGGCTCTTCCCCATCCAGTCGGCGTGCCTGGAGCCCGCGCTCAAGGGCCGCGACATCATCGCCAGAGCCAAGACGGGGTCGGGCAAGACACTCGCCTTTGGCATCCCCATCATTGAGAAGCTCTTGACGGAACGCCCCCGCGAGGCCCAGACGCCCCGCGACCTCGCCCGGTGCCTCGTCATGTGCCCCACGCGAGAGCTGGCGGTGCAGGTGGAACGCGAGATCAAGCAGGCCGCACCCCACGCACGGTGCGTCACCGTCTACGGCGGAGCCCCTATCATGCGCCAGGTCGACCAGCTGCGTCGCGGCGTCGACCTCGTCGTAGGCACGCCCGGTCGCGTCATGGACCTGGTCGAGCGCAACGCGTTGAAGCTGGGCGACTGCGGGTTCGTTGTCTTGGATGAGGCCGACGCCATGCTCGACATGGGGTTTAAGGAGGACATGGACTGGATCCTCGAACGCATGCCCCAGGAGACGGTCTCGGGGGGGCGCCAAACGATGCTCTTTTCGGCGACGCTCCCGCCCTGGGTGCGCCGGCTCGCCCGGTCCTACCTGAACGACGCCTTGACCGTCGACCTCGTCGGGGAGGAGGGCACGGGCCGCGTGTCCGACACCGTGACCATCCTCACCGTTTCGGTGCCCCGTGACGAGAAGCGCAGCCTGCTGCCCGATCTCGTCTCCGTTCACGCGCCCCAGGGCAAGGCCGTCGTCTTCACCCAGACCAAGCGCGAGGCCGATGAGGTCGCCGCCGCCGTGGCGTCGACGCACCCCTCGGAGGTCCTCCACGGCGACATCTCCCAGCAGTCCCGTGAGGTGGCCCTCGACCTCTTCCGCAAGGGCGTCGTCCGCGTCCTCGTCGCCACTGACGTCGCGGCCCGTGGTCTCGACATCCCCAACGTCGAGCTGGTGGTCCACTACGACTTGCCCCGGGACCAAGAGACCTTCATGCACCGCAGCGGGCGCACCGGCCGCGCGGGCAAGACGGGCACAGCCGTTGTCATGTACACGCCGCAGGACCGCCGCATGGTCTCTCGGCTGATGAAGGAGACGGGCACGCCCTACGCCAACGTGGGCGCCCCGACCCCGCAGAAGATTGTCGAGTGCGTGGCACTCGACCTCGAGCAGCGGCTCAAGGACGCGCCCGAGGACGTCCTCTCGCTCTTTCGTGCCGAGGCCGAACGCGTCCTCTCGGCCCACGACGGCGACGCCGCCGACGTCCTCACTCGGGCCCTCGTGTCCATGTCCGGCATGAAGACGGTGCCTAAGACGCGCTCTCTCCTCTCGATGAAGCCGGGCTACACGACACTCCGCGTGGCCGACCCGTCTGGCGCCGGACGGTGGCGCGGCGTGGGCTCCTTCCTCGCCTGGCTCCGGTCGGTCGCGGGTGAGGCCGCCGTCGACGGCGTTGGTCGGGTGACGCTGACGCAGAGCTCGGATGGCGCCGACGTCGTCATTTTTGACCTGGCCGTCGAGGACGCCGCCGCCATGATGGCCAGGGGGCTGTCCGAGACGAACGATGGCCGCGACGCCCACCTCGACCTGAGCCAGCCCCAGGAACTTGACTCGGACGAGGTCCGGATCGAATCCATGGGCGGCACCATCGGGAACATTGGGGGGCGCGGCGGCCGCGGCGGCGGCCGCGGCGGCGGCCGCGGTGGGCGCGGCTATGGAGGGCGCGGCGGCGGGCGCGGCGGTGGTGGTTACGCCTCGTCGTACGGAGGAGGGCGCGGCGGCGGTCGTGGCGGCGGCGGTGGCTACGGCGGTAGCTATGGCGGTCGTGGACGCGGCGGGGGACGCGGCGCCGGCGGTTACGCCGGCGGCGGCTACGAGCGCCGCGGCGGTTACGCCTACCGGGGAACCGGCGGCGGTCGCGGCGGCGGAGGCGGCGGCAGCTGGGGCGGAGGGGGAGGCGGCGGATTCGACAGCGACTGGTAGAGGGTCGCCGGCAGGTGGCGGCGGATTCGACAGCGACTGGTAGAGGGGCACCGGCAGGTGGCGGTAGCATCATCTATTCTTTGGTTGAGCGAACGATGAAAAGACGGCGGAAACGCTGCACTACTCTCCGGAGCACTCCTCTACGGAGCACTGCTCGCGGAAACGCTGAACGCGGAGTGGTGGAGTCGCGGGCTCGCCATCGACGGGTTCCCCCCCGCGTCTCAGCGCGGTTCAAGGCTCGATCCAATGGTCTCATCCATCCGCGGGAGCGCACAAGCGCCCAGCGCATCGACCAGTGGCCGGCCGGCACCCGTCGCGCCAGCGCCGGTCGCTCCGCGGCGTGCCCTCCTGCTGACGCCTCTCCTCGCCCCGCTCGCCCTGACGGCGAACATGGTGCCCCCTGCTTTGGCCCTGGACGCCGCTGACGTCTCGCGCACGGCAGGTGGAGAAAGAGAGTTTCGCTCGGGGCTGCCGCCCGGCTGCCGCCAGAACCAACCTTCGTCCTCCGCAACCCCCGTCCTCCGCAGCCCGTCCCGCGCCCCGCCCTGTCGTCTCGCGAACTGGCCGTGATCAAAGCGTACGAGGACAACGTGCCGACGGTGGTGAACGTGGTCGACGTCACGCTGTCGCGCAACGCCGGTCGCGGTGGCGTCGACGTGGCCGAGGGCAACGGGTCCGGCGTCGTCTGGGACGACGCGGGTCACATCGTCACCAACTACCACGTCCTTGCGTCGGTGCTGCGGGGCCTCGGGGGCCGTCAGCCCTCCCCGCCCCCCGTCGTGGCCCTCGTCACGGCCCTCAGCGCGACGGGAGGGGTATCGTCGACCTACAACGCGTATCTGGTGGGGGCGGATCGATCCCGGGACATCTGCGTGATTCGGGTGGACGCCCCGCGAGGAGCGCTGCGGCCAGCGACGAGGGGGGCCGAGGACGTCCGGGTGGGCCAGCAGGCGAGACGGCGGCCGCGAGTCGGGGACGCGGCCTCGCTGTTGCCCCGCCCTACTCCTCGTCTCCCATCTCCACCTCTCCGCGTCTGTCCCACAGGTGCTCGCCCTGGGCAACCCGTTTGGGTTCGACCACTCGCTGTCGGCGGGCATCATCAGCGGCGTGGGACGGGACATCGCAAGCGAAGTCGCGGGCGCGTCCATCCCCGGCGGGATTCAGACGGACGCCGCGGTCAACCCGGGCAACAGTGGCGGCGCCCTGCTCGACGCGACGGGTCGCCTGATCGGCATCAACACGGCCATCTTTACGCCGACGGGGACGAGGCGAGCCGGTGCCGCGACACCGCCCAGCCCCGTCGCCCTCGCCCCCTCCTCTCTCCCCCCTGACCCCCTTCGCCGTTCCCCTCTCCTCCCTCCTTCAGCACCGGCGTCGGCTTCGCCTTGCCCATCGGCACGGTGGCGCGCACGGCCGACGACATCATTGCCAACGGACGGGTGACGCGGCCAAGGCTGGGCGTCGCCCCCGCCCCGGCGGCGACGGCCGCGGCGCTCCGAGCGCCCGCGGGTGGAGGCGCGATGGTCCTCCAGGTCGAGAGGGGCAGTCCGGCCGACGCCGCGGGCATCCTTGCCGTGCGTCGCGGGCTCGCGGGGCTCGCCCCGGGCGACGTCATCGTTCGGTTGGGCGACGTCAGGGTCCGCGGCGAGCCGACGCTCCAGGCCGCGCTCGAGGCCCTGTCGCCCGGCGACGTCGAGGTCGAGCTCGTCCGCGACGTCGGTCTGGCGACCGAGAGGACCATGACAGTGACTGTCCAGCTCGCGGCGCCGACGGGGCAGTAGTCGGGGAGGGCTGGGGAGATTTCGGGGGGGGGGGTGAGGCACCCCGATCCCGCATCAGGGCGTAGAATCGAGGACCTTCCCCCACCCGCACCCGTCCTCCGTCTCCTCCACTCGGGTGAGGCGAGCGCAAGCTGGAGGAGCGCAAGCTCCACCTGGATAGGGCGACGGCCGACAGGTGGGCCTCTGTCGCCCGAACCGGGCGTCCTCGGTCCTCCGTCGCCGCACATTGGGGGATTTTTTTGTCGCAACATATGGCGACTAGCCGGCTTGCGCCTCGCGGCGGCCGGGAGAGCGCGTTTCGGGCGGGCCGCCAGCCGTCGCGGTGGCCGAGAGAGCGTCACACCACTGTCCTCCACCCCCTGGCCCCCCGGCAGATCGTCATCATGTCCAAGACCATCCTCACCCTCCTCGCGGCCCTCGCCCTCGTGGCCCCTGCCGTTGCCGCCGCGACGACGTGCCCCACCGTCACGGACGCCGAC
>Ga0181573_10000665_pt1 | contig 35788 bp, 30 predicted proteins | sample 101ome_25_FD_148643 | JGI IMG/M metagenome (GOLD analysis project Ga0181573, IMG submission 148643) | Coastal salt marsh microbial communities from the Groves Creek Marsh, Skidaway Island, Georgia - 101409BT metaG (spades assembly) | ecosystem: Environmental > Aquatic > Marine > Intertidal zone...
ATGGCCACTTGGGGGATGCCGCGGCCCCCTATCAAGGCGTAGTGGCGCTTGATGGCAATTTGACCGAGGCGCTTTTGGCTTATATCGCGGATGCCCCTGCCTTTCAGGCGGCGGATTTACGCATTGCGCCCGCATCACCCGGCAAGGCCACGCGTCTTTGCCCGCTTTTGCATCACCCAATGGCAAGCCTTTATGTCAATCGCCGTGAGGCCTGTTTGATAGCAGGGCAAGCGCCTGACCTCTCTGCCACAGAGGCCGCAGATGCGCTGATCGCGGCGGGGGCGGCGCGCGTGATCGTAACCGATGGTGCGGGCCTGACTGTAGACGCCAAGACGGGTGCTGAAACAGTGATGGGCACGCCACCACAGGTCACCGCCACCCGCGCGACAGGTGCAGGGGATCGCTTCATGGCCGCCCATATCGCCGCCGAAACCGGTGGTGCATCGCGTCAAGAGGCGCAAATTTTTGCACTCAACGAAGCCGCCGCTTATGTGGCAGGAAAGGATTAAGCATGCTTCCCCTCACCATCGCCCCAGATGTTGCACATGCCCTAAAGACAGGCGGCGCTGTGGTTGCCCTTGAAAGCACCATCATCACCCATGGCATGCCCTACCCCGCCAATTTTGAAACCGCACAGGCCGTTGAGGCCGAAATCCGAGATCAGGGCGCGGTGCCTGCCACAATCGCCGTGGTTAATGGGGAAATTAAAATTGGGCTTTCCGAGGCAGAGTTGCGCAACCTTGCGCAGGTCAAGGGGGCCGCAAAACTTTCGCGGGCTGATTTGGCGGCGGCGCTTGTTCTTGGCCAGACAGGTGGCACTACAGTGGCCGCAACCATGATCTGCGCCCATCTTGCGGGCATTCGCGTGTTTGCTACGGGTGGCATTGGGGGCGTGCATCGCGGGGCGGAGCACAGTTTTGACATCTCTGCCGATTTGTCAGAACTGGCCGAAACGCCTGTGACGGTGGTCTGTGCGGGGGCAAAGGCCATTTTAGATTTGCCCAAAACATTTGAAACGCTCGAAACATTGGGCGTGCCTGTCATTGCCTATGGCCAAGAGATGATCCCTGCCTTTTGGTCACGCGACAGTGGCATTCGCGCGCCCCTACAAATGAACAGCCCCCAAGAGATCGCCCGCGCCCATCTGATGCGCGGGACATTGGGGCTGAATGGCGGGCAATTGGTTACAAACCCAATTCCTGTTACGGATGAAATCGCCGCCGAAACCCTTGCGCCTGTGATCGAAAATGCGGTGCGCAAGGCCGATGCACAGAACATCACCGCAAAGGCACTGACCCCCTTTCTTCTCGCTGAAATTCTAGAGGCCACCCAAGGGGCAAGCCTTGCAGCCAATATTGCCCTGATCCGTAACAATGCGCGCCTTGGCGCGCAGATTGCGCTGGCCATGGCAATGGAGCCTTAACGACCCCGCCGCCCCTTGCCTCTTGTAAGGTTAACGAAACCCCCTTACATCTGATCGAGACAGGTTAAACGGTTCCCCAACGCGCCCCCGCATCATGCAATTGCCCGAAAATCCCAAACCCCCACGCCGCGGCATCTTGGCCGCCCTACGCAATAATTTCTTCACAGGCGTGGTGGTCATTGCCCCGATTGCGGTGACCATTTGGTTGGTCTGGACGCTGATCGGATGGATCGACAGTTGGGTTTTGCCCTTTATTCCAGGCCGCTATAACCCGCTGCTTTTGATCCAACATTATACGGGCCTTCAGGTTGATATTCGCGGCCTTGGCGTGGCGACCTTCCTCGTTTTTGCGGTGATTGTTGGATGGATTGCCAAGGGCCTCATTGGCCGTTCGCTGATCCGTTGGGCCGAAAGTTTGGTTTTGTCGATCCCGCTTGTGCGCTCTGTCTATTCAGGGCTGAAACAAATTGTCGAAACTGTTTTGGCACAAGGTGAGCAGAATTTTGACCGTGCCTGCATGGTCGAATATCCGCGCAAAGGTATCTGGGCCATCGCCTTTGTCTCGACCAAGGCCAAGGGCGAAGTGGCCGAAAAGCTTGGCGATGATCTGATTTCCGTGTTTTTGCCCACCACACCAAATCCGACATCGGGCTTTTTGCTCTTTGTGCCTCGCAAGGACACGATTGAACTGGATATGACTGTCGAGGACGCAGCAAAGCTGATCATTTCCGCCGGGCTTGTCTACCCTAATGGCAAGGATGCAAAAAAAGCGGTCGAGGCTATGGCCGCGTCCAAGACCGCGAAATAGACCCGCGACCGCATCAGCCTAAAACCCAAAAAAAGGGCGGCCCTCCGACCGCCCCTTTTTTTATTGCGCCTCTACCCACCAGACATCGGGCTGCCATCCGATCCAATCGCCATAAATCGGGATGTAGTCGGGGAATTTCAGCTCTGCATTATGCGCCAAGCGGCTGATTGGCGAATACCAAAATGGGATCACATAACGCTCGCTCATCAGCACGCGATCCAAGGCGTGGACAGCCGCGCGGTAATCCTCTTGGCTTGCCGAGGTCAACATTTGGTCAATCATCGCCTCAATCGCAGGATGGCAGGCCGCCATCAAATTGCGTGATCCTGTGGTTTCCGCCAAATCACAGCCCCAATAAAGCCGCTGCTCGTTGCCAGGGCTAAGCGACAGACCACGGGTGATATCGGTCATATCAAAGTCGAAATTATCAATCCGTTCGCGATATTGCGCGCTGTCAACAGTGGTGACTGTGGGAACAATCCCAAGCCGTGCCAAAGCCTCGACATAGATATTCACGATGGATTGCATCTCGGTCGACCCTTGGGAGAGTAGAATATCAAAGGTAAAAGGCGCCCCTTCAGGCGTCTGCATCACCCCATTTTCAATGCGATATCCTGCCTCCTCAAGCAGGGCCATTGCGCGGCGAATGCCTGCGCGATTGGCCTCGGTGCCATCGGTTTGTGGCAGGGCATAGCCCTCAAGCGCCCCTTGCAGCAAATCCGCCTCAAACGGCGCAAGGAACTCGGCCACACGGCCAGTGGCCGCCCCATCGCGCATGCCCAAGGGCGAGTTTGAGAAATAGGAGGTAATCCGCGGCTCGACCCCGCCATTCAAGGTGAGATTGATATATTCGAAATTAAAGGCTTGGATCATCGCCTCGCGGACGCGCCAATCGGAAAAGGCCGCGCGGCGCGTGTTCATCACCAACCCATTCATTCCAGAGGGGCGCTGGTGCGGCACTTCGGAAAGAATAACCTCGCCCGATCGCACGCGGGGGAATTGATAATTTTCAGCCCAATTTGCCGCGTTTGTTTCGCGCATTGTCGTCACGATACCCGCTTTGAACGCCTCAAACATCGCATTGCCATCGGCAAAGAATTCCAAGCGGATTTCATCAATCACATTTGTGCCACGGCGCACGGGCAAGTCCGCCCCCCAATAATCAGGATTACGGCGTAAGGACACAAAACGCCCCGCCTCGAAATCATCGACCACGTAGGGGGCCGAAGCGATGGGGATCACATCCAAACCTGAGGCCTGAAAATCTTGCCCGTCCCATTGCGCCTTTTTCAAAATGGGGCGCAGGCCCATGATCAGCGCCATTTCACGATCAGCTTCCTTGAACGTGATCCGCAAGCGGCGCTCATCAAGCGCCTCGATGGTTTCGACATTCTGCCACGCATTCAGATAGCGCGGATGCCCTTCGGTGCCCAAAGTCTCGTATGACCAAATCACATCTTCCATTGTGACAGGGCTGTTATCCGAGAATCGCGCCGCAGGGTTAAGCGTGAACTCAACCCAAAATCCCGCAGGATCAACCTCTACCGATTCGGCCAACAGGCCGTAAAGCGTGAACGGTTCGTCCCAAGAGCGGATCAAAAGCGATTCATATGCCAAGAACCGCAATTGCCATGGCGTGCTGCCCAAACGGATATGCGGGTTGAGGCTGTCAAAGCCCCCAACCTCGCCTGTCACGATCCGCCCGCCTGTCGGCGCATCTGGATTTGCATAGGGCAAATGCACAAAATCTGGTGGGAGGGCAGGCTCGCCATACATAGCAATGCCATGTTGCGGTTCGGCATGTGCGGTTGACACAGCGACAATCGCGGCCCCCACCCATACCCCCAAACGTCTGAAACAAACTCGTGCCATTTTGAAAACAATCCCCGTTTTCTTATTAATTGTAGGAACAATGCTAGGGGCTTGGCGCAAGAAGCGCAAACTTTTCTCTTGGAACTCTACCGCAAACATGGTTATACATAAGGCACTGCTCGATAGGTTTCTTGCCTGTATGAAACCTGCCTCAATAACTTGCGCCGGCCTTGTGCCGGCGTTTTTTTTGGGGTTTTCTCTGCGGCAGCGGGTCTAGGCCCCCTCCCCCATATTCGAGCCGCAGGAGATTCTTACCATGGCATTGCAGACTGATCTTTCAGGAAAAACCGCTGTTATCACGGGTTCAAACTCGGGGATTGGGCTGGGCGTGGCTGAGATACTGGCGCAGGCGGGCGCGGATGTTGTTCTCAATTCCTTTACGGACCGTCCCGAAGACCATGATCTGGCGGCTGATTTAGGCAAACGTCATGGCATCAGCGCGCGCTATATCGCGGCAGATATGTCGAAGCCCGATCAATGCCGCGCCCTGATTGAGGCGGCAGGGCGATGTGATATTCTTGTTAACAATGCGGGCATTCAACATGTCGCCCCGATTGAGGGCTTCGCACCCGAAAAATGGGACGCGATCATCGCGATCAATCTCTCCTCCGCGTTTCATACCACGGCTGTGGCGCTGCCGATGATGCGCAAGGCGGGTTGGGGGCGCGTGGTCAATATCGCCTCGGCGCATGGATTGACCGCCTCGCCCTATAAATCGGCCTATGTGGCGGCAAAGCACGGGGTCGTTGGCCTGACCAAGGTGACCGCCCTTGAAACCGCCGAAGACCCCATCACAGCAAACGCCATTTGCCCGGGCTATGTCTTGACGCCATTGGTCGAGGCCCAAATCCCCGATCAAATGAAAACGCATAATATGAGCCGTGACCAAGTTGTGCGTGATGTGATGTTGGCCCGCCAACCTTCCAAAGAATTCGCTACAGTTGAACAACTGGGCGGCACAGTTGCGTTTCTGTGCAGCGCCGCAGCCGATCAGATCACAGGAACAACCCTATCCGTTGATGGCGGTTGGACAGCCCTATGAGCATCAAACTCGACATCCTATCCGATCCGATTTGCCCGTGGTGCTATATTGGTTGGACAAACCTTGCCCGCGCAATGGAACAGCGCGCAGACCACCCCTTTGTGGTCGAATGGCATCCGTTCCAATTGAACCCCGATATGCCGCCCCAAGGGATGGATCGTGCCACCTATCTTGAGACAAAATTCGGTGGGCGGGCCAATGCCGCCACAGCCTATGCTCCCGTTCTGGAACATGCCGAAAAAGCGGGTTTGTCGATAGATTTTGCGGCCATCCCCCGCACGCCCAATACATTAAACGCGCACCGCCTCATCCATTGGGCGGGGCTAGAGGGGCGCCAAACCGCGGCTGCGGTGGCAATTTTCAAGGCCTATTTCATTAGCCACCGCGATATCGGTGCCGCAGATGTTCTAGAGGGTATCGCAAGCGAGATCGGTCTTGACTGCGCAATGATCGCGCGCCTCTTAGCGGGTGATGCGGATCAGGCTGACATCACCGCACGCGACCAACATGCCCGCACCCGTGGGGTGACGGGGGTGCCCTGTTTTATTATCGCCAATCAACACGTTGTTACTGGCGCACAGCCTAGCGATTTCTGGCTCAATGTGATTGATGAGCTGAACCAACAAGTCCAAGAAACGGCCCCCGAATGACCCCTGCCTCAAAATCCCCGTCAAAGCTTGAATTTACAGCGATGATGGGGGTGCTCTTTGCAACCATCGCCTTTTCGATGGATGCAATGCTGCCCGCCCTGCCCCAAATCGCGGCCGAGCTTTCGCCAGATGACATCAACCGCGCGCAATTGATCCTGACCTCATTTATCTTTGGCATGGGGATCGGAATTTTCATCGCTGGCCCAATTTCAGACGCTTTGGGACGCAAGCCCGTGATTTATCTCGGCGCAGGGTTCTATGCGCTTGGGGCGATCTTGGCCCATTATGCCCCCTCTCTCGAGCTTGTTTTGGCGGCGCGCGTTTTGCAGGGCATCGGTGCCGCAGGCCCGCGTGTTGTGACCTTGGCAATGGTGCGCGACCTTTATCAGGGCCGCGCGATGGCGCAGATTGTGTCCTATGCCATGTTGGTTTTCACCATTTTCCCTGCCATCGCCCCGTTAATCGGTGCGGCGATTATCGCGGGCTTTGGCTGGCGGGCGATCTTCGTGGCGTTTTTGGTCTTTATCCTTTTATCGGTCTCATGGCTGGGTCTGCGGCAGCCCGAAACGCTACCGCCCGAGCGGCGGCAAAAGCCAAATCTTGCTGCCCTTAAATCCGCCATTTCGACCGCCCTTGGCATGCGCCAAATGCAGCTTTCCATTCTTGTGCAAACCTGCATATTCGGGGCGCTTTTTGGGGTGATTTCCTCCATTCAGCAGGTGTTTGACCTCAGCTTTGGACGCGGCGCTGAATTTCCATTCTGGTTTTGTGCGATTGCATTGATGGCTGCCCCCTCAGGGCCGATCAACGGCAAAATGGTTATGCGATTTGGTATGCGCGCGATGGTGCGAGGCACGTTATTTGTGGTGCTGTTCAACAGCAGCATCGCGCTATTGGCCTTTGGCCTGATCTTTGAGGCGGGGCAAGGCTTTGCGCTTTATATTGCATGGACGCTGACAATCTTTGCCGCTGCGGCCTTTACCTTAGGCAATCTGAACGCCCTCGCGCTAGAGCCTTTGGGCCATATCGCGGGCACGGCCAGTTCGGTGATGGGCGCCATCGCAACCATCGGTGGCGCGGTTCTGGGGGCGATTGTGGGCCAGTTTTTTGACGGCACGCCCCTGCCCCTGATCTCATTCGCGCTAATCTTTGCCGCAATCGCCGTGGGGCTGATGCAAATGATGCCGAAATCCGAACAGGCGGGCTAGCCCTGCGCCTGTTCGGCCAGATCGCGGGCAATTGCGAAGGCCCCTTTGATCTTATCGGCATCCTTGGCCCAGTCACGGCGAATGACGATTTTATTATCTTTGATCTTAGCCAACCCGCGCTGATTTTCGACAAAGGCAACAAGGCCCGCAGGGTTCGGGAATTTGTCATTGTGGAATTGCAAAGTCGCCCCTTTAGGCCCCGCATCCATCTTGGCGATATGGGCGCGTTTGCACATCGCCTTGATGCGCATGACCAAAAGCAGCGTGTTCACTTCGCGCGGAAGCGGGCCGAAGCGGTCAATCATCTCGGCGGCAAACCCTTCGAGATCGACCTTGCTTTCCAATTGCGACAGGCGGCGATAGAGGCCAAGCCGCACATCCAAATCGGGGATATAGGCCTCGGGGATCATGACGGGCACGCCCAAATTGATCTGCGGCGACCATTGCCCGTCACTGACGGTGCTTTCGGCTGCACCAGAGCGGATGGCGGCAATCGCCTCCTCCAACATGGATTGATACAGCTCGAACCCCACCTCGCGGACATGGCCCGATTGCTCCTCACCAACGATATTGCCTGCCCCGCGAATATCGAGGTCTTGGGATGCGATGGTGAAGCCTGCACCAAGACTGTCGAGGCTGCCCAACACCCTGAGGCGTTTTTCAGCGGCGGGGGTCAATTTTCCGCGCGGCTTGGTCGTCAGATAGGCATAGGCGCGGGTTTTCGCGCGCCCGACACGGCCCCTGATCTGATACAACTGCGCCAGACCAAACATATCCGCGCGGTGAATGACCATCGTATTGGCGGTCGGGATATCAATCCCCGATTCAATGATGGTTGTGGCAAGTAGAACATCGTATTTGCCATCGTAAAACGCATTCATGCGATCATCGAGATCACCTGCGGCCATCTGGCCATGCGCCACCACGAAACTGACCTCTGGCACATGATCCCGCAGGAAGGTTTCAATCTCGGGCAAGTCTTCAATGCGCGGCACAACATAAAAGGACTGACCACCGCGATAATGTTCGCGCAACAGCGCCTCGCGGATGGTGGCCGCGTCAAATTCGCTGACATATGACCGAATGGCCAACCGATCAACCGGCGGCGTTCCAATCAGGCTAAGGTCACGCACACCAGAAAGCGACATCTGCAATGTGCGCGGAATGGGCGTGGCCGATAGGGTCAGCACATGAACCTCAGAGCGGAATTCTTTGAGCCGCTCTTTGTGGTTCACGCCAAAGCGTTGCTCTTCATCAATCACCAAAAGCCCAAGATTGGCAAAGCGCACCCCTTTGGCCAAGAGCGCGTGGGTGCCGATGACAATATCAACCGTCCCATCCGCCAACCCTGCGCGGGTTTCTGCGGCTTCTTTCGCGGACACAAAGCGAGACAATTGCGCAACTTTAAGCGGGAAGCCACGAAACCGCTCGGCAAAGGTGCGGGCGTGTTGACGCGCAAGCAATGTCGTGGGGGCGATCACCGCCACCTGCAGGCCAGAGGCCGCCGCAATAAAGGCCGCGCGCATGGCGACTTCGGTTTTGCCAAACCCAACATCGCCAACGATCAAGCGATCCATGGGGCGGCCACGGGCCAAATCTTCCACCACATCCGCGATGGCAGACAGCTGATCCTCGGTTTCCTCATAGGGGAAGCGGGCGCAGAAATTCTCCCACATGTCATCGGGCGTGCCCAAAATCGGCGCTTGGCGCAATTCGCGTTCTGCGGCGATCCGAATAAGCTTATCCGCAATAAGGCGGATGCGTTCCTTCATCCGCGCCTTTTTCGCCTGCCATGCGCCACCGCCAAGTTTATCAAGCAGACCCTCATCATGGCCATAGCGACTGAGAAGTTCGATATTCTCAACGGGCAAGAACAGACGATCCCCGCCTGCATATTCAAGGGCCAAACATTCATGCGGGGCGCCTGCGGCGGTGATGGTTTCAAGCCCCTTGAACCGCCCGATGCCGTGATCAACATGCACCACCAGATCACCCGCTGAAAGGCTTTGCGCCTCGGTCAGGTAATTCTCGGCACGTTTTGTTTTGCGGCGGGGACGGATCAGGCGGTCGCCCAACACATCTTGCTCTGAGATCACTGCTAGATTGGGGGCGGTAAACCCCTCCTCAAGCGGCCAGATCACGCAGGAGATACTGCCTTTGGGCAGATCAGGCGTGAAATGATCAAGCTTGACCAAACCAGACAAGCCTTGATCGATCAAAATCTGCATCAGGCGTTGCCGCGCCCCTTCTGACCAAGAGGCCAAAATTACCGCGCGCGATTGGCGCATATCGCGGATATGATCGCAAAGCGCCTCAAATATATTGATATTCTCTTGCTGCCGTTCAGGCGCGAAATTGCGCCCGACACGCCCGCCTGCATCAATCACATTCGGGCCCGTGGCGGCAGGCAGCGGTGAGAAATGCAAAACCCGATGCGGCGCCAAGGCGGCGGCAAACCGCGTCTCGTCAAGATAGAGCAAGTCAGGCGGCACAGGTTTATAGACGCTGTCCAACCGCCCCTTTTGCGTCAATGCCGTTTTGCGCGTGTCATATTGATCGCTGATCGTCTCCCATCGTGCGGCGTGCTGCGGCACAGTCTGGTCATCCATCGTGACCACGGCATCGGGCAGATAATCAAACAAAGTCTCAAGCTTGGGGTGAAAATAGGGCAGCCAATGTTCCACGCCTTGGTATTTACGCCCCGCACTGACCGCCTCATAGAGCGGATCATCATTTCCCGCAGCCCCAAATTCGATGCGGTAATTCTGTCGAAACCGCGTGATTGCGGCCTCGTCCATCACAACCTCGGAGACGGGCGAAAGCGATAAATGGGTCAGGGTTTCAAGACTGCGCTGCGTTACAGGGTCAAAACTGCGCAGCCCATCAAGAACATCGCCAAAAAGGTCAAGCCGATAGGGTTGCGGCGTTCCCGCAGACCAAATATCAATAATCCCGCCGCGCAGGGCATAATCCCCCGCCTCGGTCACAGTGGGGGTTTGCGTGAACCCCATGCGCACCAAAAAGGCGCGCAAGGCGTCTTCGTCTATGCGCTGACCCACAGTGGCGTGAAAGGCCGCCTCACGCAGCAAATCGCGCGGGGGCAAAAATTGCGTGGCCGCATTAAGCGTGGTTAAAACAACCGCAGGCCCAACCCCGCCCTGCACCAACCGCGCCAAGGTCGCCATGCGCCGCGCTGAAATCTCGGCATTGGGGGAGATGCGATCATAAGGCAGACAATCCCAGCCGGGAAAGCGCAGAAGGGTCAGATCAGGGGCAAAGAATTGCAGCGCAGCGGCAATGCTTTCAGCACGTTTGTCATCACGCGCAATATGCAGCACCATTGTCTCATCAGACCCCGCGCGCTCTAATTCGCGCAGGATCATCTGCGCGTCATATCCTTCGGGCACGCCAGAGGCGCGAATATGGGCGGGTTGGGGTTTTGCGTGTGACATGGAAGCGTCAGGTAAAGGGGCAGCCCCGCGTGTCAAGATCAAAGCGGTGATTGCGGCACACGTTGAAGGAAAAACACGCCCCAAATCGCCGTGAAAAAAATCAACACGCTGCCAAAGAATTGCAAACGGCGGCGGTGGCGCATCAATGCGCGGATCTGATCCTGTGGCGGGATCTGGGGCCAAGCCTGCGCCAAACGATTGCGCAAATAGCCGGCACCCCCGGCGGGCATCACAAGAACGAACACCGACTGCGCCAAGGGACTGCCATAGTAAAAGCCAAGCGCAGCCAGAAAGCCCAAGATCAGCCCTAAAAGCGTCACCAAGATTGGACCAAGCTGTGCATTGAGGCCGCGCAAATCACGCGCGGTGATCTCGGCCAATTGCAGCGCATCGCTTCGCGCAGTTTCATCCCCCAATTCGGCACGGCGGATCATGGCAAAGGGCACACCAAGCGTGGTTTGTGTCCAATGTGACCACAAAAGCGCAAACAACACCCAGTACCACACCGCCTCAAAAGCGGAGAAATCCAAAACCGTGATGATATGATCGAGAAACTGCACTGATTTTCTTGGCCCTATTTTCGCACCCCACCCCCTTCTACGCGGCAATTATGGCCTTTTCTAGCCTTGAGAAATCTCCTGTGACCTGTCAGAAATTTGAGACAGATAGGATCAAGGAGATCAGCGTGACCCAAGCCCCGTTTCCCCTCGCCCGTCATCGCCGCACCCGCGCAAGCGCCGCTTTGCGCAATCTAACCCGTGAGGTGGAATTAAGCGTCAATGATCTCATTTGGCCCGTGTTTTTGCGCGATGGCGAAGGGGTTTGCGAACCTGTCGCCTCCATGCCCGGGGTCAATCGTTTGTCGCTTGATCTGGTGGTCAAAGCCGCGCAGGAGGCCGAGGCGCTTGGCATTCCCGCGATCTGCCTGTTCCCCTACACGGATCCCGCGCTTAAAACCGAGGACTGCGCCGAGGCGTGGAACCCTAAAAACCTGACCAATCGCGCGATTGGCGCCATTAAAAAGACCGCCCCGAATATTGCGGTCATGACCGATATTGCCCTCGATCCTTATAATATCAACGGGCATGACGGCTATGTGCGCGATGGTGAAATCATCAATGACGAAACCGTTGAGGCATTGGTGAAAATGGCATTGGCGCAGGCCGAGGCAGGCGCAGATATCTTGGGGCCATCGGATATGATGGATGGCCGCATCCGCGCCATTCGCAGCGCGCTTGAAGGGGCAAACCACCGCAATGTGACGATTATGTCCTATGCTGCCAAATTCGCCTCAAGCTATTACGGGCCATTTCGTGATGCGGTAGGTGCGTCTGGTGCGCTGAAAGGTGATAAAAAGACCTATCAAATTGATCCCGCCAATCGCAACGAGGCCTTGGCCTGCGTTGAGCGCGATTTGATGGAAGGGGCGGATATGGTTATGGTGAAGCCAGGCCAGCCCTATCTCGACATTGCGCGCGCGGTCAAAGACCGCTTTGGCGCGCCGACCTATGCCTATCAGGTCTCAGGCGAATACGCGATGATCGAGGCCGCCGCGGCTAACGGGTGGATTGACGGCGAAAAAGTCATGCTTGAAAGCCTGATGTGTTTCCGCCGCGCGGGCTGTGATGGTGTGTTGACCTATTTCGCCCCAAGGGTTGCGGCCATCCTACAGGGCTAGGTAAAAACACCTCAAACCTGCGTCATTTGATCAAATTGCGCCGCTTTGGTCATGACAAACCGCTCGCAACCCCGTAAAAGATGAGCAGAGACATTACAGGGAATGAGGTCACATATGAGCAGTGAAACAAAAACATCTCATTCTCCCCAAATTTTGACCCGTCGCAATTTCGTGCTTGGCGGGACAGCGGTGCCGCTCTTGGCGGCCTGCGGCAATGGGGTGAATTCGCAAGCCTCGCAGCGTCTGGATGCACGCGTGGGCAGCGCGCAGGAATTCATGTTCCAAGAAATTCCAGGAACAGAGGAACTGGCCTATAACGCGGCTGGTGTTCTGATCATGCCATTGGTCACCGAAGCTGGATTTGGCTTTGGCGCATCTTATGGGCGCGGCGCATTGCGTATCAATGGCGCAACAGTTGATTATTACAACGCAATCAGCGGATCTTTCGGATTTCAAATCGGTGCGCAGCAATATGCACATGCGCTGTTTTTCATGACCGAAGAGGCGCTCAGTTCGTTCCGTGGCTCGCCGGGTTGGGCGGTTGGTGCCGATGTGCGCTATGCCTTTAACGCAAGCGGCGCATCTTTGGGCATCGACAGCAACACCCTGACAAATCCCGTGATTGCGGTGGTGTTTGGTCAGGCGGGGCTGATTGCGGGCGCCACGCTTGAAGGCACGCGCTACTCGCGCGTCATCCCGTAACTGACAGGGCAATGGGGTCGCTGCTGCGTTGGTTTGTGCGGATCACCTCAGTGGTGATCTTTGTGGTCGTGGTTGCAACCACGATTGCCTATTGGTTTGCCGCGCGATCCCTGCCTCAGTATAACGCCACATGGCGTATGGCAGGCTTGGAAAACGGCGCCGAGATTGTGCGCGCCCGAGGGGCAATCCCGCATATTTTTGGGACGACCGACCAAGATGTGTTCTACGGCCTTGGCGTTGCGCATGCCCAAGACAGACTGTGGCAGATGTTGGTTTTGCGCCGCACGGCACAAGGCCGCCTTTCTGAAATATTCGGAGACCCCAGCCTACGCAGCGATGACCTTATGCGCCGCCTTGATCTTGAGGCCTATGCAGAAGCATCCTATGCCAATTACTCGGCCGCCGCCCGCAACGATCTCGAGGCCTATGCCGCAGGGGTCAATGGGTGGTTGGATCAAATCGCGCGCGAGGCCTTAGGGCGTGGTGCGCCCGAATTGTTCTTGTTTGAACCCGATATCGCCCCATGGCGACCGCAAGACAGTATCGCAATCTCAATGTTGATGGCCCTCACCTTGAGTGACCAAGCGCAAAGCGATGTCTTACGGGCCCGCGCGATTTTGGCCCTAGATCGCCCTGAACGCATTCGTGATTTGCTGCCCGATGCCCCGGGTGCGGGCATCGCGGCGCTGCCGCAATATGCAAGCCTATTCAACGCAGATCCCAGTGATTTTGCTGAAATCACAACCACGCCCCGCATTGAGGACCCGCTCTATCCTGTGGCGCCCCGCGGCCTTGCGGGGGCGTCCAACGCATGGGCCGCAGCCCCATTTCGCGCGACAAGCGGCGCGACCCTTCTGGCCAATGACCCCCATTTGGGTTTAAGCGCCCCATCGATTTGGTATCTGGCGCGGCTTGAACTGGCCTCAGGCGGGGTGATTGGGGCGACCATTCCTGGCATGCCCATCGTGGCCGTTGGGCGCTCTGATCGTTTGGCATGGGGCATGACCTCGGCCTATATCGATGATATGGATCTCTTCGTTGAAGAACTTGATCCAAAGGATCCCACGCTTTACCGCGCGGGGGCGGAGTTTATCCCCTTTGAGACGCGCCAAGAGGTTATTCAGGTCGCCGATAGTGCGCCTGTAACCATCACTCTGCGCAACAGCCGAAATGGCCCCGTCATCCCTTCGACCCATTTGGATTTGGGAACGGTCACGCCTGAAAACCACGTCATGGCTTTGGCATGGACGGCGCTCAACCCCCGCAATACCAGTTTACAAGCGGGGCTTGCCTTGATGCGTGCGCAATCCGTGGATGCAGCCATTCGCGCCACGCGCGCTCATATCGCGCCCTCGCAAAACCTGACTTTGGCCGATAGTGCAGGCAATATTGCGCTGCAGGTCATTGGCCGCCAACCCCGCCGCAATCCTGAAATGATTGGTCAGGGGCGCATCCCTGCGCAAGGATGGCTTGACCAGAACCGATGGCGCGGCATGATGCCCGCTGAGGCCAATCCAAGCTTTGTGAACCCAGAGGGCGGCATCGTTGGCAACACCAATAACAAAACGATAGATCGCGCCTTTCCAGATCATTTGAGCTATAATTGGGGCGATACACAGCGCGTGTTGCGCTGGCAGCGGTTGATGCAAATGCGCGAGGTGCATACGCGCGATAGTTTCATCGAAGCGCAGCTTGATCCCGTCTCTGCTGCGGCTGTGAATATTCTGCCTTTGGTTGGGGCGGAGTTGTGGTTCACAAGCACAACCGCCCCCGAAGGCACGCCCGAGCGGATGCGCGCCCGCGCCTTGGAGCGTTTGGCCGATTGGGACGGCAATATGAACGAGCATATGCCCGAGCCCTTGATCTACATCTCGTGGATGCGCGCGCTGCAACAGCGGCTGATCCGTGACGATATCGGCCCCTTAGCTGATCAATTTTATGCGGTTGAACCAATTTTTATCGAGCGCGTGTTCCGTAACATCGATGGCGCAGCGGTCTGGTGTGATCTGCGAACGACATCGCGCGTTGAGACCTGCCCTGAAATCGCAGAGGCCGCGCTTGACGATGCCTTGCTTGAATTGCGCGAGACATATGGCGCGAATTTGGACAGTTGGCGGTGGGGCGCGGCACATGAGGCGGTGCATCGTCACCCCGTCTTGGGCCAAACCGATCTTTTTTCGTGGATTGTGAATATCCGCCAATCCACATCGGGCGGGCCGCATAGCCTGATGCGCGGGGCTATTTCATGGGAGGGGGATGCGCCCTATGAAAATCGTCACGCGGCAGGCTATCGCGGGGTGTATGACTTTGCCGATCTCGACAGCAGTGTCTTTGTCATTTCCACGGGCCAATCGGGCCATCCGTTAAGCCGTCATTATGACGACTTATCCGAACTGTGGCGGCGCGGCGAATACCTTCCCATGAGCCTTGACCCAACCCTTGCGCGGGCAGGAAACCTTGGGATCACAACCTTGATCCCGCGCTAAAGCTTTGAAAACCGCGCGCTTTGGGTAGCAGTCCATTCGACTGTGAAATGTTGGCCTTGATCATCAACCCGCTCTTCGCGCACCACGCCCTGCTCAAACAGCCATGCGCGCGCGCGGCCTGCGGAATGGGGCAGATGCAGGGTTTCGGTGATCTTTGGCGGAGCCAGTTGCGCGGCGATCATGCGGTGCAGGTGATCTACCCCCTCGCCTGTCAATGCAGACATTGCGACAACATCAGTGCGCCGCGCGGCTAACACACGCAAACTGTCCTGCGCCTCAGGGCCAAGTCGGTCGATCTTATTCCACACTTCGATCTGCGGCACATCCTTGGACACCCCCAATTGATCAAGGATCAAATGCACTTCAGCTGCCTGTTCCTCGGTTTGCGGGTGCGAAATGTCGCGCATATGCAAAATAAGATCAGCGTCCAACACCTCCTCCAAGGTGGCGCGAAAGGCCGCCACCAATTGGGTCGGCAAATCCGAGATAAAGCCAACCGTGTCGGACAAGATCACCTCTGACCCATCAGCCAAATGAATGGCGCGCATGGTCGGATCAAGCGTGGCAAAAAGCATATCTTGCGCCAAAACATCCGCACCGGTTGCGCGATTGAACAGCGTGGATTTCCCCGCATTGGTATATCCCACCAAGGCCACAACAGGATAAGGCACTTTGGCGCGCGCCGCGCGATGCAAAGATCGGGTTTTGACCACCTTTTCCAATTGCCGCTTCAGGCGCACCATTTGCGCGTCAATGGCACGGCGGTCTGCCTCAATCTGGGTTTCGCCAGGGCCGCCCACGAACCCCAAACCACCCCGCTGACGTTCAAGATGCGTCCATGCGCGCACAAGGCGGGTGCGCTGATAGGATAGGGCCGCCAAATCGACCTGTAACACCCCCTCGCGGGTGGCGGCGCGGGCCGCAAAAATCTCAAGGATCAGGCCAGTGCGATCCAGCAGCTTGACCCCCCAATCCTTTTCCAAATTGCGCTGCTGCACGGGCGTAACGGCGCCATTGATCAAGACAAGACCCACATCATGGTCTTTGATTTGATCTTTCAATTCTGCCAATTTGCCCGTGCCAAACAAACGCCCCGGCTTGGCCGCAGGCAGGCGCACCACCTGAGACAGGGCCACCTCAAGATCAGGCAGCGCCATGGCAAGCGACACCGCCTCCTCAAGGGCCGCGGTGGGTTCGGGACGGTTTTTATCGCTCAGGATGTCAGGGTGGAGAACAAAGGCGCGCATATCCGCGCCCTTGGTCAGACCTTCGACACGGCCCTTATTTGGCGTCACTCTTCGCCTTCATAGAGACTGATTGGTTGCGCGGGCATAATCGTGGAGATCGCATGCTTATAGACAAGCTGCGACTGGCCATCGCGGCGCAGAAGCACGCAGAAATTATCAAACCAAGTGATGACGCCTTGCAGCTTCACCCCGTTAATCAAGAAAATTGTCACAGGCACTTTTGCCTTGCGCACATGGTTCAGGAAAGAATCCTGCAAGCTTGTTTTCGTGTCGGCCATTTTAGTTTCGCCTTATCGTTGTACTGTTTGGTTGGCTCCAAACACTGTCAGATTGCGTCAAGTATGATGATAATTTTGGGAAAATTAAACCCCGATTCCAAACCGCCAAAATAAAACGTAAAAAAATATATATTAACCGCGCCAGAACCGTGGCGAGATCAATGCGACCAGCACCAGTGTTTCCATACGCCCCACAATCATCGCAAAGGCCAGTAACATTTTGGCAAGGTCATTCAAACCCGTGAAGCTGATCGCGGTTTTACCCCCAACAGCGGCCAAAGGCCCTGTGGTGGTGAGCGCAGAGATGGTCAAAATCATGGCTGTCTCAAAATCAAGGCCCGTGGCCGCCAAAAGACACATGAACAGCGCCATGGAGAGGGTCAAAAGCATGAAAAACACCCATGCGATATAGGCCCCCTCACGGCGGATACGCCGCCCCAAGCGGCCTGCGCCCGCGACCGAATGCGGGTGGATCAGTTTCTCGACCTCGCGCAACCCGTGCTTATAGAGCGCGTAAACCCGCAGCAATTTCACCCCACCCGCCGTGGTCGCAACCCCACCCCCCATCAGGGCCAGACCGATCAACACCATGCCCGGCGCATCGATGCCAGACCATTGGCTTGCAGCATCCCAGCCTTGGCTGACAAAGCCCGTGGTGGTCAGGAAAGAGGCCACGGTGAATATGCCCCCCCATAGAGATGCCACCGCATCTGAAAACCGCGCTGTTTCCGTCTCAACGGCACCAAACCAATGCCGCAGGAAAAACAGCGCAGGCACGATCACAATCGCGGCCAAGGCCAGACGCACTTCACGATCTTTTAACATGCGGCGCGGGTATTCGCGGTTCAACGCATGGGTAAAGCTACGGCGTGACAGGGCGAATATAAAAAAGATCAAAACCATCGCCTCGGCCCCAACAGAGCCGATTTGACCATTCAAACTGATCCCCGATGTGGACAAGGTTGACATTGCATGGATCAGCGCGGGCAGGCTTTCCGACCCTGTGATCATCAGCAAAACCCACAAGATAATCGTCAAGGCGATATAGGTCGGGGTCAAGCGGCGTGCATGTTTGACAAGGCGCTGTTCTGGCAAAGCGGCGCGCATCTGCCCTGCTGATCGGGTCTGAAGCCCCTGCACCTGCGCCTCGGATGTCACCTCATAGCCGCCCAAATTCAGCGGTGCCAAAATCGCAATCGCAGAGAGCCAGATCAAGAAACCGCCAAACCACGCCACAGTCGCGCGCCACATCACCAACGGATCACTGAGGCGTTCTGCATCAAAGAAACTGGCGCCTGTCGTGGTCAGGCTCGAAACCATATCGATATAGCAGGTGAAAAAGCGGGCATCCTCCATGGCGGCATCCATGGGAAAGGCCAAGATCAGCGGCAATAGCAGATAGGCCAAAAGCAAGGTGATCAGCTGTGTCCATCCCGTTTGCACCCGCGCGGAACTGGTGGTTACAAACCCAAGAAGCATTGCCAAGATGAAGAATAAAATCGCGCTGTAAAAGAAAACGCGGCTTGTTGGCATATCGTCTTGCCCCAAAGCCACGATTGAGGGCAATAACATCGCCCCCGCCGAAATCCCGATGAGGATCACGAAAAGCGGCAGTTTAGCGATGCTTTGACCAATGCTCATACTGACTTCACGGGCTGACTAGACGGGCGGGCCGCAGCGGCGGCGCTTAAAAGAAATCGACCGAGACTTGCAACAAGGCCTCGACCGCAGGCACATCTTTCGACAAGGCGAACATCACGATAATATCGCCCTCATCCAAACGGGTCGAGCCTGCGGGGCGGATCACATCCCCCGCTTTCAGCAGCGCCCCAACCAAAACCCCCTCGGGGAATTCGATATCGCGGATTTGCTTACCCGCAAGCGGCGAGGTCGACATCACTTCGGCCTCGATGATCTCGGCCTCGGCATCGCCAATTGAATAAACCCCTTGCACACGGCCATGGCGGATATGGCGCAGGATGCTCGACACTGTGGTTGCACGCGGGTTGACATAGGCATCAATGTCCAATGGGCCCATCATCGGCACCATAGTTGGATCATTCACAAGCGCAATCGCCATCCCTGCCCCTTCGGCCTTGGCGCGCACAGAGGCGAGAAGGTTGGTTTTATCGTCATCCGTGACGCAAAGAACGGCGTCTGATTTATCAATCCCCGCCTCGCGCAGGATCTCGATATCCATGCCATCGCCATAAAGTACGATGGAGCGTTCCAACGCATCTGCCGCCCGTTCAGCGCGGGCGCGATTGGCCTCGATCAGACGTACGCGGGGACGATGTGCAGCACTTTCCAATTTGCGCGCAACAGCAAGACCCACATTGCCCCCGCCAATGATCACAACACGTTCTTGACGCGATTGCGTTTTGCCAAAAATCTCAAGGGTGCGCGCCGCATCATCTGTATGGGTAAAGACGTAAATCTGATCCCCCGCAAAAAGCTGATCGCGGGGTTCGGGGGCAAAAAGCGTGCCGTCACGGCGCACCCCCACGACCATCGCGCGCAAGGTCGAGAACAATTCCGTCAACTGACGCAACGGGGTTTCCAAGACGGGGCTGTCATCCTCAAGCTGAATACCAAGCAGCTGCACCTTACCGCTGAGGAATACCTCGGACTCAAAACTTGCGGGTTGTGACAAGCGGCGCAATGCGGCCTCGGCCACCTCGCGTTCGGGGGAAATTACAACATCAATGGGCAGGTGATCCCTGCGATAGAGATCGGAATAATCCGCCTTGAGGTAGGATTGCGCGCGCAATCGCGCGATTTTGCGCGGAACCCCAAAGACCGAGTGCGCCACCTGACAGGTGACCATGTTCACCTCGTCAGAATAGGTAGCTGCGATAACCATATCGGCATCGCGCGCGCCTGCGCGCTCAAGCACATCGGGGTGGCTGGCAAACCCCGTGAGGCCCTGCACATCCAACGTATCGGTCGCACGGCGCACCAATTCGGGGTTGTTATCCACCACCGTTACATCGTTGCTTTCGCCTGAAAGATGTCGCGCAATTTGCCAACCCACTTGGCCCGCGCCACAAATGATGACTTTCATCTTTCCCGTATCCTTACGCGATAACGTTCAGTGCGCCTTAAAGGGGATCAGGATTGGCAGAAACCCAGCACGGGGTCAATTGCCAATACCCACCCTTACGCTCATGGCTCACTCCACCTCTTCGCCCGCTTGGGTCTTGCCAGATGTCACCACGCCGAGCGATTTCAGCTTGCGGTGCAGCGCGCTGCGCTCCATCCCGACAAAGCACGCAGTTCGGCTGATATTGCCGCCAAAGCGGTTGATCTGGGCCATCAGATATTGCCGTTCGAACAATTCACGCGCCTCGCGCAAGGGTAGCATGGTCAAACCTGGTGAGAGGCTGGCCTCGCTAGTGCCTGATTTTCCTTCATTGCTCATAGGAAGATCATCCAAGCTGATCGGGCCTGTCCCTTCGCCCAAGATCAAGACGCGCTCGATCAAGTTGCGCAATTGGCGCACATTGCCTGGCCAACGCATAGTTTGCAAAGTTGCCATCGCATCATCGGCAATTTTGCGCAAAGCCAGACCTTGCTCGCGGTGGAACATCTCGATGAAATATTCTGCCAAGATGGGAATATCTTCGCTGCGCGCTTCAAGGCTTGGCACCTCAATCGGCACAACATTGAGGCGGTGATACAGCTCCTCGCGGAAGCGACCTTCGGAAATTTCGTTTGACAGATGTTTTGTCGTTGAGGAAATCACCCGCAAATCCACATGCACCTTTGAAGCACCGCCAACGCGGGTAAAGGCCTGATCGACCAAAACCCGCAAGATTTTCGACTGCGTGCCAAGGGGCATATCTGCCACCTCATCCAGCAGCAAAACACCGCCATTTGCCTGCTCAAGCAACCCCTGCTCAACCCCGCGTTCGGGGCTTTCGCGGCCAAATAGCACCACCTCCATCTGATCAGGTGCAATCGCGGCACAGGCCACAGTGACAAAAGGCCCGTCCGAGCGGCTAGAATGCGCATGAATATAGCGTGCGGCCATCTCCTTGCCGCTGCCCGCAGGGCCTGTCAGCATCACGCGACCATTGGATTTCGTGACCTTATCCAATTGTGATTTGAGATTGCGGAAGGTGGCAGATTGCCCAAGCATTTCGCCAACTCGCGTCTCGCCACGTTTCAGCGCCGAATTCTCGCGGCGCAGTTTGGACGTCTCCATAGCGCGGCGAATGACCACCAAGAGCTGATCAATATTAAAGGGCTTTTCAATAAAATCATAAGCCCCCTGTTTAATCGCAGCCACCGCGATTTCGATATTCCCATGACCGGAAATGATGACCACGGGCACCTCTGGCATATCGCGCTTGACTGTTTTGAGGATATCAATCCCATCCATATGGCTGTCTTTAAGCCAAATATCGAGGATGATCAGCGCGGGCAGCTCTTGCTGCAATTGCGCCATGCATTCATCGGAATTTCCCGCCATGCGCGTGGAAAACCCCTCATCCTGCAGAATATCGCAAACCAATTCGCGAATATCACGCTCATCATCGACAACAAGTATATCAGCCATGAATACCCCTCATTTAGCCAATCATTAACGGCAGGTGGATCACCGCCTGCGCTCCTTGATGCGCGCCATCCCCAAATGGCGGCGCATCTCTCAATTCTAGGCTTGCGCCATGTTCTTCGATTATTTTTTTCACAATCGGCAGTCCAAGCCCCGTCCCCTTTTCACGGGTGGTGACGTAGGGCTCAAAGAGGCGCGCGCGGTCTTCGGGCAGGCCTATTCCATTGTCGCTGATTGTAATTTTCAGCACGGGCTGCGCGGCACCAGTCTCGACCACCAAAGCCACGCGGATCTCGCCGTGATGGGGCGTTTGTGGATGTTTCTCGCAATATGTTTCGATGGCCTCGCCCGCGTTTTTGATCAAATTGGTAAAGGCTTGCCCGATCATGGTTGCGTCAATCTCGGCCCAAATCTCGCCTTCGGGCTTTGTCAGGGTGATCTCAACCTCAGGCTGACCTGCGCGTTGAAGGGTCACAACCCCCTCCAACAGCTTGGCGATATCCTCACGGCGGCGGCTTGGTTCAGGCATACGCGCAAAGCGCGAGAACTCATCCACAATATGGGCCAGATCATTGGTCTGGCGCACGATCACATCGGTCAACTCTTTCAGGCTTTGACCGTCTTCTTCGGGCAAAATCTTGGTAAATTTACGCGCCGCACGTTCCGCTGACAAACGAATAGGGGTGAGTGGGTTTTTGATCTCATGTGCAATGCGCCGCGCGACATCACCCCATGCGGCCATGCGCTGTGCCGCGACCAAATCGCTGACATCATCAAATGCAACCACATATCCCTCAATCGCGCCATCACTGCGCCCCCGCACCGCGATACGCACCAAAAGCGTCTCTTGCGCCCCATTACGGGTGAGGCGCAATTCCTCTTGCAACGTATCGCTGCCCCGTTCCCGCAAGCGCGAGGGCAGATCAGCAAATTCTGGCACAAGCACCGCCAAGGCACCGTGATGGTGCAATTCATCTTCAGACAGGCTCAAAAGCCGCTGCGCAGAGCGGTTGATAAACTCAACATCGCCCTCTGCTGTGACACCAATCACGCCAGCCGTAACCGACCCAAGCACACTATCAAAGAGGCGTCTTTGCCCCTCGGTTCTGTCATTTTGTTCAACCAAGCGATCGCGCTGCGCCTTAAGTTGCAAGGTCATCTGGTTGAACACGCGACCAAGCGTTGCGATTTCATCGCCGCTTTTTTCTTCAGGCACGCGCGCCTCAAGATCACCTTCACCAATCCGCTCAGCGGCGGCGGCCAGCCGCCCCACAGGACGCGACAGACGTTCGGCAAACCACAGCCCCAACCAAATGGCCGCCATGATCACAATCAGCGCAAAGCCAATATAGAGCAGGCCAAATTCGAATAAAACGCGCCCGCGCTCATTTTCCAATTGTCTGTAAAGCTGCACAGTTTGTTGGGTTTCATCGAGCAGCGACATAATCTGCCCATCCACCTCGCGGCTGACATAGAGATAGCGGTCAAGATATTGCGAGAGCTTCAGCAGGGCGCGGAACTCGTTTTGGGCGCGATCTTCGATCAACACCACCTCACCCTCAGCCGCACGGATAAGATCAGCGTCACTGGGTTGATCATAATCAAATAAATACGAGCGTTCGCCGCGCGCGCGAATTTCGCCTGTTGCACTGATCACATAAGCCTCGCGCAGACCACGCTGGATAAGGCCCTGCCCTTGCCCCAAAAGGCGGCGAAGGTCGCCATCGGTGGTAGCCCCGTCATTGCGTGCGGCATTGTCCAAAAAGGCCGCAAGGGCGCGCGCATCTTCGTCTAAATCCGTGCGATGTTCGTGTTGATAGGCGATGGCGGCATCCACCGAATTGCCAAGTGCGCCTGAAACGCGGGTCGAAAACCATCCTTCAAGTCCCATGTTCAGGGTGATGGTTGCAAAAACCGCGACCAAAATGGTCGGCAAAAGTGCAACAATCGCAAAGACACCTGTCAGGCGCATATGCAATCGCGATCCTTGCGAGCGGCTGCGCCGTGCTGCGATCATCCGCACCACTTGGCGCGCCACGAGCGCGGCGATTACAAGAATGTAGACCAAATCCGCCAACAAGATTAGGCGCAAGGCAGGCGAAGAGGCTAAATCGCCAAGCGGGCCAAGCACCAAAAATGTCAAAAGTGCCAATACAGGCCCGAGCGTTACAAGCCCCAATGTGCCCGCATTGCGCAAGCGCTTGGTGCTTTGTAACAGGATCAATCGGCGCCAAGCCGATATCGCCTTATCATTTGATGGCTTTGCCACCTGCCCCGCCTGTCTTTTACGCGGCCCAGAAACGCGGCCACGAATTTCGCCTGACGCGCGCCATATGTCGCCCATATGTCACGCACTGTGGCGGGTTTACATCAATTTGCGCCGCCGTGTCACGCGTATATCGAGATCAGAGACTTTCTTTCTGAGGGTATTTCGGTTGATCCCGAGCAAATCGGCACATTTCGCCTGATTGCCGCCCGTGGCCTCAAGCGCAATTTCCAAAAGCGGCGTTTCCACTTCGCGTAGGATACGTGCGTGCAAGCCTGGGGGCGGCAAAACACCGCCGTGAAGATCAAAATAACGCCGCAAATGCTTGGCCACAGAGGCGGATAAACGATCCCCATCGCCACCGCCTGTTAATGGCTCCATCGCGGGCTGGTTGCCAAGCACAATTTGCAATTCGGCACGCGCGATTTCTTCGCCCTGTCCTGTGACCACCAAACGGCGAATGGTGTTTTCCAACTGCCGCACATTTCCCGGCCATGAATAGGCGCGCATCAATTCAACCGCATCATCGGACAAGCGGCGCAAGGGCATGCCATCGCGTTCAGCGCGGATCAAGAAATGCTCGGCCAAAAGCGCGATATCATCCACCCTTTCGCGCAAGGAGGGCACAGAAATCGACACGCCCCCAAGGCGGTAGAATAAATCTTGGCGGAAATCGCCTGCATCCATTTTTTCGGACAGATCGCGCTGGCTTGTGGCCATCACACGGGCATCATTCTCGCGCATCGTGTCAAGCAGACGCACGATACGGGCCTGCGCCTCATCGCTGAGATCAGACACCTCATCAAACAGGATCGAGCCGCCCTTGGCCCGCGCAAGCAGCGTGGAGGGGCCATCGACCCCCTCAAGATCATCGGCGCTTGCCACAACAAAAGGCAGCGTACGGCGGTCCGAAAAATCATGGATCGCCCGTGCAATTAGGCTTTTACCCGTGCCGCTTTCGCCAGAAATCAGAACGGGCAGATCGGTGTTCATCACCCGCGCAACCAATCGATAGAGCGCCTGCATCGCAGCCGTGCGCCCCACAAGCGGCAGATCATGCTGCGCGACAGTGGCGCGCGCCTCACCATCGGCGCCAGTATCCCGCGCAGGCGGCGCAACGGCGGCCCGCCGTTTTTGATCCAGCGCGCGGGCCGCGCGTTTCATTAAATCTGGCAAGTCAAAGGGTTTCGGCAAATAATCATAGGCATCTTTTTCCGTGGCTTGGATCGCCGTCATGATCGTATTTTGGGCCGATATGATGATGACCGGCAGGCCGGGGCGCGTTTCGGTGATCTTCGGCAATGTCTCAAGGCCGTTGCCATCTGGCATGACCACATCAGAAATCACCAGATCACCCTTGCCTTCTTCGACCCACCGCATCAGCGTCATCAAGCTAGAGGTTGCGTGAACCTTGCACCCTGCCCGCGTCAACGCCTGCGTCAATACAGTGCGGATTGTGCGGTCATCATCTGCAACCAGAACGGTGCCATCCATCGTCTCAACTCCTACTCACACGCCGCGCGGCGCGATTGGCAAAGATATCCGAAACACTGTTCGGCCCGGCACGCTGTCCAGCGCGATCCAGCCATCGTGGTCGGAAATGATTTTAGAAACCAAGGCAAGGCCAAGCCCCGTGCCATTTTCGCGCCCCGATACAAAGGGTTCAAAAATTTCGCTTTGACGCTCGGGCGCAATGCCTGGGCCATCGTCAATGATCTCGACCTGCAGGGGCATAGACGCGGCGCTGCCATCGCGTTTGCGCAGTCGCAAGCCTGCCTCATAAAAACTGCGAATGGTGATTGTGCCCCCTTCACGGCCCGCTTCGGCGGCGTTTTTCAAAAGGTTCAAGAACACCTGCAAAATCTGATCCGAGTCCACCCAAGTCGGCGGCAAAGACGGGTCATATTGATCCAAAATGCGCATATGCGCAGCAAACCCCACCGCCGCAGATTTGCGCGCGCGATCAAGGATATCGTGGATATTTACCGCCTTACATTCAGGCGGGCGCAGATTTCCGAATTCTTCGACCTGCTCAAGCAGTTTTACGATACGCCGCGTTTCCTCTACGATGAGATCGGTCAACTCGCGGTCTTCGCCGCTGGCATTCATCGATATCAACTGCGCGGCACCCGTGATGCCCGCAAGCGGGTTTTTGATCTCATGGGCCAGCATCTCGGCCATACCAATGGCTGACCGCGCAGCGGATTTACTGACCAAGCCCCGATCAAGCCGCCCCGCCAATTCGCGGCTTTCAAGCAGCATCATCACCTGATCGCCCCCCTCGCTCACAGGGGCAAGCTGCACGTCACAAGACACTGGTTTTTTAGATCCTGTGCCAACATCCACACCGCCCACAAAAAGCGCGGATTGACCTTGACGCACGCGGGCCAATGCCTCCTCCATCGGGGCATCCACAAAGACGCGATCCCAAACAGGGTTGCCTGTCAAACTGCGCTCGGAGGCGTTCAGAAATGTCTCAGCCGCAGGATTGACCGATAGGATCAAATCGCCCCCGTCAATAATCAGCGCGGGGATTGGCAAGGATGACCAGATCATATCAGAGGTTACAGGGCTCATGCGGCGCAGCCCGTTTGTCCGTGTTCATCGGTAAGGGCCGCGCGCAGCAGGCGCAAAACCTGTTCGGGGTCATCTGTGGTCAGCACGGCACGCCGTGGCGCATCCCCAACCCCAGCCGCATCCAGATACCAACCCAGATGCTTGCGGGCGACCTTTGCCCCCAATGTATTGCCGTAGAAGGACAGCATATCCTCGTAATGGCGCGCGATGATCTGAAAAAGAGCCGCGCCTTTGGGGGCATCAGCGCGCGTCTGGCCCGATAGGCCCGCCGCAATATCGCGCAGCACCCAAGGCCGCCCTTGCGCACCGCGCCCCACCATGACGCCATTCGCCCCCGATTGCGCCATGGCCCGCGTGGCGCTTTGCGCATCCACGATATCGCCATTGGCGATCAGCGGAATATCAACCACCTCTCGAAATGCACGAATGGCCTGCCAATTGGCATGGCCCTTATAGAACTGTGCGCGCGTGCGGCCATGCACGGTTAGCATGGCAATCCCCAAATCTTGGGCCATACGGGCGACCTGCGGTGCGTTTTCGCACGCATCATCCCAACCAAGGCGCATCTTTAGGGTGACGGGAACTGCAACCGCACGTGTCACCGCCTCAAGCACGGCGCGAGCATGGGACAAATCGCGCAGCAAAGCCGCCCCACAGGCCCCCGCACCTGAGCCAGATGTGACCTTTTTCGCAGGGCAGCCCATATTGATATCAATGATCCTTGCCCCTTCGGCCTCTGCCATGCGGGCGGCCTCCCCCATCCAATGGGGATCACGGCCAGCCAATTGAACGGCTGAGGCCGCAATGCCAAACCCAAGCTCGGCCTTCGCGCGGGCGGCGGGCTTGGCGTTGACCATATCTTGGCTTGCAACCATCTCTGAGACGACCAACCCCGCGCCGAAAGACGCAACCAATTTGCGATACGGCAAATCGGTGATCCCTGCCATTGGGGCCAGAAAGACGGGCGGGTCAAGACTGATATCGCCAAGTTGGATGGGCATATGCGCTGTGCTGCCTATTCTTTGTGCAGTTTCTTTGTGCAGTTGGGTTTGGCCTAATCTGCTTTGGGGCGGAAGATCAAAGGAAACGCCACCTTATACTGGGGCAATTTACACAGATGCACAATATTTAATCACCACGACCAAAAAATGTGCAGGACGTTGATCCGTATTGTGCGTCATAGGCTTAGCCCCTATCACCTGATCCATGGATAAATCTGGCCCATCCCACACCGCACACTCTTTGACGGCTGCACCGCTCGTGGCGCTGGTTGTGGCCGCGGGGCGGGGCACGCGCGCAGGCGGCGGTTTGCCCAAACAATATCGCAGTTTGGGGGGCGTCCCCGTTTTACGCCGCGCCCTTCAGGCGCTCTGGGATGCTGCGGATTTCACGCAAACCATCGTGGTTATTCACCCCGATGATGAGGCGCTCGCCCGTGAGGCGCTTGGGGCGGATGCCGCGCGACTTACACTTGCCCCTGGCGGGGCCACGCGCAGCGCCTCGGTGCAGGCGGGTTTGGCCGCCGTGAGTGATAAATCCGCCCATGTTTTGATCCATGATGCCGCGCGCCCCTTTGTGGCGGCCCGCATCGTGCAAGATGTGATTGCCGCGCTGCGCGAACCCGGCTGTTTTGCTGCCGCACCTGCCCTGCCCATGACCGATGCCCTGTGGCACGCGGGCGAAGGCTACGTTTCACAAATTCAATCTCGAGACGGATTGTTTCGCGCACAAACGCCACAAGCCTTTCATTATTCCACCATTTCACAGGCCTATGCCGCCGCAGGCGAGGACGCCGCAGATGATGTCGCAATTGCCCTAGCGCATGGCGTGAAAATTAAGGTGGTTGCGGGGGATGAACAAAATTTTAAACTGACCACAGCGGCGGATTTTATCCGCGCGGGCCATGTCATAGGGGCAAGCGGCGCAATGGATATTCGGATTGGTAATGGCTTTGATGTTCATGCCTTTTGCGCGGGGGATCACGTGATCCTCTGCGGGGTGAAAATTCCGCATGATCGCGCGCTCAAAGGGCATTCGGACGCGGATGTTGGGTTGCACACGGTAACAGATGCGATTTACGGGGCCTTGGCCGAAGGGGATATTGGCACCCATTTCCCGCCATCCGACCCGCAATGGAAAGGCGCGCCAAGCGACATTTTCCTCATTCATGCGGTCAAACTGGCAACATCGCGTGGCTATGGGATCAGTAATGTTGATCTGACCTTCATGTGCGAGGCCCCAAAGATCGGGCCCGTCTCAGCCGCGATGCGTGCGCGTTTGGCAGAATTGCTGAGCATCGACCAAGATCGCGTATCGGTCAAAGCCACAACAACCGAAAAACTGGGCTTTACAGGCCGCAAGGAAGGGATCGCCGCGATGGCCACAGTCACCTTGGTGAAACCATGACATATTGGATTGCAACTGTTTTTGGCGTGGGTCGCCTGCGCCCTGCCCCTGGCACATGGGGCAGCTTGGCCGCGCTGCCGCTTGCATGGGCGTTGCATGAATTGGGCGGGTTTTGGCTGCTTGCTATGGCGACAATCGCCGTCTTTGCCCTTGGATCATGGGCGATTGAAACAGAAATCCGCAGTGGCGCGGAAGATGACCCTTCGGAATTCGTGATTGACGAGGTCGCAGGACAATGGATCGCGCTCTGGCCCGTCTCTTATGGGGCGATCTTCGCTGATGTCTCTATCTTGGCGCTATGGCCGGGCATTCTGACGGCCTTTATCGCGTTTCGTCTTTTCGACATTTGGAAACCCGCCCCCGTGGCTTGGGCAGATGCCAAGCGCGGCGGGGTTTGGGTGATGATGGATGATGTGATTGCAGGCTGGCTTGCCGCGCTTGTGGTCGCAATTCTGGCCGCGATCGCGCATTTATGGCTGATTTAAGCGCGGACATCATCCAGACGGCCCGCGACAAGGGGCTGCGCATCGCGACTGCCGAAAGCTGCACGGGCGGGATGGTCAGTGCCGCGCTGACCGATATTGCGGGATCAAGCGCCGTGTTTGAGCGCGGCTTTGTCACCTATTCCAATCAGGCCAAAATTGACCTTCTCGGTGTCTCGCCTGAGACGCTTGCAGCGTTTGGCGCGGTTTCAAACGAGGTTGCGCGTGAAATGGCCCTTGGAGCCAAAACCCGCGCGGGGGTTGAGATGGCCGTGTCGATTACAGGCATCGCAGGGCCAGGGGGCAGCGCACATAAACCTGAGGGCCGCGTTTGCTTTGGCCTTGCAAGCCCTGCAGGCGTGGCGGTCGAGCAAGTTGATTTTGGTCCGCTTGGACGCGCGAATGTGCGTATCGCCGCGCGCGATTACGCCTTGCGCCTGCTGCATCACGCCATTTCGCAAAGCGATTAAAATTTAAGCACAGCGCGCAATTTGCGCATTAATTTCGCGCCAATTTGAAGATTGACCAAGATTTCATCGCCCATTTCACAGCTTGCCTCTTTTTTTGTCAGATGAATCCCGCTTTGAGGCGGGAAAATGATAAAAGAAGGGACGATGCAATGAATGCTGCCGATACAGCGTGGATCATAGTCGCCACAGCGCTGGTTCTGTTCATGACCTTGCCAGGCTTGGCGCTTTTCTATGGGGGATTGGTGCGTGCGCGCAACGTGCTCAGCGTGTTTATGCATTGCTACGCAATCGCCTGTTTGATGTCGATTTTATGGCTCGCTTTTGGCTACTCCATCGCCTTTGGGTCTGGCACCTCAGGATTTTGGGGCGGGTTGGACAAGGCATTTCTCAACGGGGTCACCGCAGATAGCCTGTCTGGCAGCCTGCCGGAAATCCTGTTTTTTGCGTTTCAAATGACCTTTGCCATTATCACGCCCGCCTTGATTGTGGGCGCCTATGTGGAACGGGTTGGGTTTGGCTTTGTGCTTTTGTTTTCTGCGCTGTGGATGCTGATCGTTTATGCGCCTGTCGTGCATTGGATCTGGGGCGGCGGCATGATGGCGGATGGTGGCATCTTTGGCGAGACAGGCGTGCGCGATTTCGCGGGCGGGATTGTCGTGCATGAAACCGCAGGCCTTGCGGCCTTGGTGATCGCAGTTTTCTTGGGCGCACGGAAAAATCAAACCACGCCCCCCCATAATCCGGGCTTTGTGATGATCGGGGCCGCGATGCTGTGGGTGGGTTGGTTCGGCTTTAACGGCGGCAGTCAGCTTGCGGCGGATGGCGGCGCGGCAATGGCGCTGACGGTCACGCATATTTCTGCCGCAGCAGCCTCGCTCAGCTGGGGCCTGTGGGAGCGCGTGAAATACGGCAAGACCTCGCTTGTGGGTGTCGTCACGGGCACGATTGCAGGTTTGGCCTCTATCACCCCTGCCTCTGGCTTTGTCGGGCCTGTGGCGGCGCTGATCATCGGGACGATTGCGGGCATTCTTTGCCAAGAGGCGGTGAATTTGATCCGCAACAAGGTCAAGATTGACGACACATTGGATGTTTTCGCTGTGCATGGTGTGGGCGGGATTTTTGGCACCATCATGATCGCCGTCTTTGGACAGGGTGCATGGGTGGCGCAGCTTGGTGCCTTGGCGGTGGTGGGCGCATACACCATCGTCTTGACCGTGGCCCTTGTAAAACTGGTTGGTATGATCACGCCGCTGCGCGTGGATGCGGAGACCGAAGTAAATGGCCTTGATCTCAGCGTCCATGGCGAACGCGCCTATGATATGAGCAGCTAAATCAGGGATTTACCTGACGACATGAAAGCGGGCTGTCAGGCCCGCTTTTTATTTTTTCCCATATAACGCCTCTGCGCGGGCCTCGAAGGCGCGCACAATCCGCGTCATCGCCTCATGGAAAAACATGCCTGCCGCCCCTTGCAGCAGGCGGTTTTTGAATTCGAAATCCACATCAAAGCTGACCTCGCACCCGCCCTCGGGCAAATCACGCATGCGCCAATTGGAAATCATGTGGTGAAAAGGCCCATCAATATAGGCGGTTTCAATCCGCATTTCTGCATCGAACAGGCGCACGCGGCTGCCAAATTTTTCGCGGAACATCTTAAAACCTACGATTAAATCCGCCAACATTTCGCGATGGTCGCCCTGATCTGTCACACTGCGCACGCGTGCGGCCACGGCCCAAGGGATGAATTCAGGATAGCGCGCCACATCCGCCACGAGATCATAGATCTCATTGGCGCGATAGGGCAACGTGCGCGTCTCGGAATGGGAGGGCATAGACAGCCTTTCATCTTTCTTTGCACCTTGTGATGTCTTAGATATAGCGGCGGAATTCAAGGTAATGAGCGCAAGAAAATGACAGATCGCCCCTATGAAATTGACGTTTTAATCTCGGCCAAGGCCATTGCCGCGCGGATCGAGGAATTGGCACGCGAGATTGAAACGCGATTTGAGGATACCGATAAACTGGTGGTTGTGGGGCTTTTGCGCGGATCATTCATGTTTATCGCGGATCTGTTGCGCGAATTGAACTTGCCTGTTGAAGTCGATTTCTTAGAGGCGTCTTCCTACGGGAATGAAATGACCTCCTCGCGGGAGGTGCGGATTCTCAAGGATTTGCGCGGCGAGATCGGGGGGCGCGATGTGTTGGTTGTCGAGGATATCGTGGATACGGGGTTTACCTTGAGCCATGTTCTATCGCTGTTAAAATCGCGCGATCCGAAACGATTAGAAACCATCGCGCTTTTGGATAAACCCGTGCGCCGCGAGGTGGACATCAGCGCCACATGGACGGGGTTCGAAATTCCCGATCATTTTGTTGTGGGCTATGGTATTGATTACGCGCAACGAAATCGTAATTTGCCCTATATCGGCGCCGTGCGGTTCACCTAAGTCAATTGCGGCCAAGGCGATCTACCCCCATATGACAGGGGCTAAATCGGTTTTGGGGGTGTAAGATGGGGCCAATATGGTTGATGCGGGCGGCCAAATGGGCGCGCAACCCGCCATCGGCGCAACAGGTAAAGCGCCCATTGGTGATTTTCGCGATTGTATTTGCAATCTTTATTGCCGAGCGTTTGGGATTTTGGCCCGATGCCCTAACCTTACCCCCGCGCTGAGGGAACTATGTCCCTCACAATCTTGTGACCTTAGCGCGCTATGGCACAGGTCTTGTGCAAAATTTGCATATAAATTTCGTGCCATTCGTGCTTGAATGTCGCGATACTGCTGGTGGTGACCTGATGCTGGACGGGTCATTTGGGACGACCGATTAACAATCCCGCATGAAACGGAGGGTTTCACATGACGTTTTCTGCAAGTTTCACGACCAAATCCATCTTACTGGCTGCTGCTCTTGCTATGGCAGGCCCTCTTGCTTTTGCCAATGAAGGGGCGATTGGTGCGCGTCAGGGGCAGTTCAAGATTATGGCGCTGAATATTGGGGTCTTGGGCGGTATGGCGCGCGGCACAGTAGAATATGACGCTGCACAGGCACAAATTGCGGCAGATAATCTGGCGGCAATTTCGCAATTGAGCCAAGCCTTTAACTGGCCCGAAGGCAGCGACATGATGGCCGCAACGACCAATCGCGCCTGGCCCGCCATTTGGGAAAATCAGGATGATTTTCTTGCAAAATGGGCGGCCTTTGGCACAGCCGCGACAGGGTTGCAGGCCGCAGCGGGCAACGGGCTTGAGGCGATGCAAGCGGCGCTTGGCCCTGTGGGGGGCAGCTGCGGCGCCTGCCACGATGCCTATCGCCAGCCCCAATAAGACACAGGATACGGGCCGCCCATGTGGAAGAAACTGATCATCAGCGCCAGTTTGGCCGCTTTTGGCGGGTTCCTTTTGACATGGGCGGTCTTTCCGCGCAACCCAATCACGGCAAGCACAATGGCGGCCCTCGCTGACCCCAATCTAGAGAATGGCGCGCGGGTGTTTTGGGCGGGGGGATGTGCCTCATGCCACGCAGCAAACGGGGCCGAGGGGGAGGCGAGGTTGATCTTGGCAGGTGGCCGCGCCTTTGAAACGCAATTTGGCATATTTTACGCGCCAAATATCAGTCCTGATGCGACTGCAGGCATAGGCGATTGGACAATGGCGCAGTTCTTACACGCCATGCAACATGGCCGCGGGCCGAATGGTTTGCCCCTTTATCCTGCCTTTCCTTACACAGCTTATCGTTTGGCTGACCCTCAAGATATGGCTGATCTTTATGGCTATCTGCAAAGCCTGCCTGCCGACCCAAGCCTGTCGCGCGACCATGATCTGACCTTTCCCTTCAACATCCGCCCCGCCCTATTTTTTTGGCAGGCCCTCTACCTTGAGCGGGGATATGCGGTCACGGCCCCCTTGAGTGACGAAGCCATACGGGGCCGTTATCTGGTTGAGGCCCTCGCGCATTGCGGTGAATGCCACACATCCCGCGGCGCGCTTGGCGCAGTGGATCATGGCGCGTGGTTGAGAGGGGCACCAAACCCTTCGGGACAGGGGCGTATCCCCCCCCTCACCCCAGACGCATTGACCTGGTCGAAGGCTGAGATCGCGGCCTATCTTAATGATGGCTTCACCCCAAGCTTTGACAGCGCAGGCGGTCATATGGTCGATGTGATCCGAAACATGGCCATGCTGCAGCCCGATGATCGGGCCGCAATTGCGCAATATCTCAAAGAATTGCCTTAAGCGCCTAATTTTGCCAAACGCGCCGCTTTGAGGCGGGCAAAATCATCCCCTGCATGATAGCTAGAGCGCGTCAAAGGCGTGGCCGAAACCATCAAGAACCCTTTGCCAAAGGCCGCCTTTTCATAGGCCTTGAATTCCTCTGGCGTCACAAAACGATCCACCGCGTGATGTTTCGGGGTTGGCTGCAAATATTGCCCAATGGTCAAAAAGTCGATATCGGCGGCACGCATGTCATCCATAACCTGCAACACGGCTTGGCGATCTTCCCCAAGGCCAACCATGATACCAGATTTGGTGAACATGGTTGGATCCATCTCCTTGACCCGCTGCAGCAGGCGCAGGCTATGGAAATAGCGCGCACCAGGGCGCACCTCAGGGTAAAGACCTGGCACAGTTTCGAGGTTATGATTGAACACATCGGGCTTTGCACGCACCACGATTTCCAAAACACTTGGGTCGCATTTCAAAAAATCGGGGGTTAGAATCTCGATAGTCGTGTCAGGGGATTGGCGGCGAATAGCGCGAATGGTCTGGGCAAAATGTTCTGCCCCACCATCCTCAATATCATCGCGATCCACCGAAGTGATGACAACGTGGTTCAGGCCAAGTTTCTTGACCGCATCGGCCACGCGGCCCGGTTCGAAGACATCCAAGGCCTCGGGCGGTTTACCGGTTGCGATATTGCAAAAAGTGCAGGCACGGGTGCAAACCTCGCCCATAATCATCATCGTGGCGTGACCTTGGCTCCAACATTCGCCGACATTGGGGCAACCCGCCTCCTCGCAAACGGTGGTCAATTTATGCTCGCGCATGATTTTATGCGTGGCCTTATAGCCTTCCCCAACAGGGGCCTTCACCCTTATCCAAGAGGGTTTTTTCGGCTGTGCCTGATCGGGGCGATGCGCCTTTTCTGGGTGGCGCTGCTCGGGCAATTTAAGGTCGCGCATGGGTCTGGCTCCGTGACGTTGCGGGGGTAATTTAATCCCTTTGCCACACGATTGTAACCCCGCAGTTCACATTGCCTCACTCGATCATGGCGGGCACCAAGCCGTGATGCGTTTGATAAAATTCCAAAAGGCGTTGCAGCCCAATTTTAAGAACAACCTTTCCTGACCGCGCCGACCATCCCAAGCGGCGCTCGGCCGATTCCATCCCCTCAAGGAAACAGCAGACCCGCATCACCACATCGGACAGACCCGGCCCTAAATGATCCATTGCATCCAAGACACGTTTGCGCGCGGCGGCAGGCCCTTCGCCGATCCCACCATCGCCAAACACGCCGCGATCTGCCGAGGTCAAAAACCGATCCCAATTTTGCGCCACGCGCGGCCCCAATTGGGCGCGCTCAAAATCTTCGCGCAGGCGTTCAGCAGCCTGCACCAAAGGCGCGCTGAGAAACGGCTTGCCATCTGCACCCTTGCGCCGCGCCAAGCCTGACAGGGGCGACTCGTTAAGGTTAACGCGCATCTGTGCATGGCTGCCATTGGCAAAATTTTCGCGGTTGATGGCATAGTCACCATGCTGCGCAGCAAAGACATTTGGCCCCTGCCCCATATCCCCATCCGATTTGCGGCGGCGGCGGTCTTCCTCGATCAGGCGCTTTAGGGCCAAACGCCCCGTTGGCGTAATCCGATAGGAGGCCACCCGCCCTTTGCGCGTGGCGCATATCCAATCCTTCAGCACAAAAGATTGTGCGTGGCTGCGATCCATCACCGCTGTGCGGGTTTGCCCCCCCTCAAGATTTGGGCGCAAAACAACTGGGCGATCCATATCTTGAGCCACAACCAAAACCGCGTCTTTCTCGCAAAGGGTTACTGAAGGGTTAATTTTTGCGAATATGGGGAAAACTCTTTAAATTTCGTATAGAAAAACGGGCCGCGCGCGCGCTGTGCGCGGAATTCTGCAAGCCTTTGATATGCGAGTGCATTCTTGAGGGGTAAATCTTTAT
>Ga0181573_10000666_pt1 | contig 35725 bp, 32 predicted proteins | sample 101ome_25_FD_148643 | JGI IMG/M metagenome (GOLD analysis project Ga0181573, IMG submission 148643) | Coastal salt marsh microbial communities from the Groves Creek Marsh, Skidaway Island, Georgia - 101409BT metaG (spades assembly) | ecosystem: Environmental > Aquatic > Marine > Intertidal zone...
ATGGTTTTCGTCCGGATTGTAGGGAAATTGAATGGAGCTGGCATCTGCAGCCACGGCTTCAATCACCTCAATTTGCGCGCGGGTTTCAGGCGGGCTCAAAAACACGAACACGGCAAAAAGAACCGCAAAAAATGGGGGCGTTTTCATCTTTGGCAAGGCTTTGGCTCCGACTAATATAGAACATAATATATGCGTAAGCAAGTGCCGATTGAAGGGCACGAAAGCACCTCTTGGCAGGGGATTTTGTTTTTACTTTGAAGGTGATGCGCTGCACTGTTCCTTTTTTCGAATCCCTGACCCAAGGGTTTTGGTGGGCCTTTGTCTTGATGCTGGGAGGTGCTGCATTCTGGTTTTTTCGTCTGCTCATCCAGCAAAAGCGGGTGGGAAAGGAGGATTGGAAGTCCCAATTGGACATCATTGAATATTTCTCTCAGAGCGTTTTTCGTCAAAACACCCCCGAAGACGTTTTGTGGGACATTGCCTCGTCTTGCATCGAAAAGCTGGGGCTGGAAGATTGCGTCATCTACTTGAAAGACGCTCGTCGTGAGGTTTGGGTCCAAAAGGCCGCTTACGGTCCCAAGAACGTGGATTACCGCTCCATTCATGAACCGATGGAATTGCGGTTTGGGCAAGGAGTCGTCGGACGTGTGGGCCAAACCGGGGTGGCGGAAATCATCCAAGACACGTCCCAGGACCCCGATTACGTGGTGGACGACGCACGGCGCGGGAGTGAAATGGCGGTGCCCATTTTGTGCGACGGCGAGGTCATTGGGGTCATCGACAGCGAACACTCGCTGCCTGATTTTTACAGGCCTTTCCACTTGCGAGTGATGATGAACGTCGCCAACATTTGCGGCCAAAAAATCGGGCGATCGTTGGGCGAGCAACGCGTCGAGGAGTTCGCGAAATTTTTCGAGCTCAACCCCAACCCTGTGGCACGAATTCAGTTGGACGGTCGGGTGCTTTTGGCCAACGCAGCTGCGACGCGAGCGTTTGGCGAGAACTGCGCGGAGGGGCGTTTTCTTCCGGCAGCGCATCCGTTGCGGGAATGGATCGCGTCCCACGAAAAGGGAGGAGAGGGGGCGTTGACCCAACGCCTCGCCGTGGGAGAGGGATGGTACCAAGTCACGTTGTCGCGCCAACAGGGCAAGTCGCACCTCGAAGTCTATGCCGTTGACGTTTCTGAGGTGGAGTTGGCGCGGTCCCGTGCGACCGAGGCGGAGCGCCACAAAGCCGATTTCTTGTCCGTCATGAGCCACGAAATCAGAACGCCGTTGAACGCGATATTGGGCCTCATTGAGTTGCTCAACCGAGGAGATGCGGACGAAGAAAGTCGAAAGTCCCACCTGTCCTACATGGAATTTGCCGGCAAACACCTTCAGGGGCTTTTGACGGACGTGTTGGATTTGGATCGCTTGGATCGAGGCAAGGCGGCGCCTCACCTCAAGACCTTTGCCCCTCGCGAACTTTTCAAGCGCGTGGTGAACAGCTTCCAGAATCGGGCTGAGGCCACGAAAAACGCCCTTTCGCTCGTTGTTCGGGACGACGTCCCGGCCTTGCTCAAAGGAGACATGGGGTGGATCACGCAAATGGTCAACAACTTGGTGGCCAACGCCTTGAAGTTCACAGATGGAGGTCAGGTTCACGTGGAAGTGTGTTGGAAGGACGCCCACCTTTCGATTGAGGTGAGCGACACGGGCAAGGGCATTTCGCCGAACGATTTGGGACGAATCTTGGAGCCCTTTGAACAAGCCCAAAAAGACGAAGTCAACGTGGCCAACGAGGGGGTGGGGCTTGGGCTCGCCATCACCAAAAAGCTGGTGGACTTGCACGGTGGAACTCTTGACGTCACCACAGAATTGGGAGTGGGCTCGACGTTCAAGGTTCAACTTCCGCTTCCCATCGGCACGTCAGACGGCACGGAAGAATCGAATGCCACGCCTTTTTCAGGCCCGACCATTCCTGAAGATCCCATCTTGATTGTGGACGACAACGAATTGAACGTGTTGGTCGCCCAGCGCATGGTGGCCAATTGGGGGTACAACGTCGTGACCGCTCAGAATTCAGACGAGGCCGAGAAGCAGCTCCGAGAGGCGACACCCTTTCTCGTGTTGCTCGACATTCACATGCCGGGGCGGGATGGGTTCCAAACCGTCGAAGAATGGCGCTCGGCGAACAGTCCATGGGAATCCATGCCTGTCGTGGGCTTGACAGCGGACGCCGAGAGCCGAACGAGGCAAAGGGCGCTTGAAGCAGGGATGGACGACGTCGTGGTCAAGCCGTTCAACCCACCTCATTTGAGGTCCGTGATTGAATTCCACGCGGTTCACGGGAGAGGAGACCGCGCCTGATGCCAAGCCGCGGCGCAAAGTCGTACCTTGGGGAAAACCGAAACACATGCCTCCTGAATTGGCAATGCGAAAGACCGTGCTGGCTTGCCTGGCTTGGACATCGATGTGGTGCTCTGCTCAAGTGGAGTCGTGCCAAGATTTGGCCGGCATCGACTTTGGCGAGTGCGACATGGTGTTGGGGATTGCCCAGGTGAACGGGGTGTGCACAACACTTTCGGGATGCGGATGGGTGGTGGATGGAGTGGATTATTCGCCGGCCTTTTTTGAGGATGAGCCCACGTGCAGCATGTGCAATGAAGTCCCGCCTGAGTGCGGGCTGCAATTGCTTGTCAGCACCTCCGACGGCATGTGGTACACGTTCGAGGCCATCGACGTTCCCGAGGGAGTGGAGGTAGAATGGTACATCGACAACTTCTTAGCCCAAACCGGCGGGCTCTCTTTTCAGGCCGGGTTTGACTTCAACCCCAATTGGTCGGTGTGCGTGCAGTATTGGAGTGACCCGTGCGGCGGGTTGGTGGAGCAGTGCTACTCCAATTTGGAAGGCGTGGCACCGTGCACCGACGTGGGCAACGTGGACTTTGGGCTCTGTGCCATGGCATTGGGAGTGGCTCGCGTGGATGGCTCATGCCAATTCGTCAGCGGTTGCGGAGCGTACGTGGGCGGGGTCAATTATGCAGGAGCGTTTTTTGAGTCCCTGGAGGAGTGCATCCTCGGGTGCGCTCAGGAATGCGTCGACCCGCAGTTGCTGGAGCTGGGAGCCACCGTGGACTGCCTCACGATTTACCAACCCGTGTGTGGATGCAACGGAGTGACCTACGGCAACGAATGCGAGGCCATGCATTACGGGGGGGTCACCTCGTGGACTTCCGGCGTGTGCGGGGAGCCCGGAGGTCCCGTGCTCGGGTGCACCTACCCGCTGGCGTGCAACTACAACCCGTTGGCAGAGACGGACGACGGCTCCTGCGTGTTTCCTCCCTTTGGATGTGAATTCGGGGATGGTGCGGGATGCACCTACCCTGAGGCATTGAATTACGCCCCGAGTGCCGTGTTCGACGACGGGTCGTGCGAGTTTGGTTTCACGACCCCGTGTTGGGGAGACTTGGACGGGGACGGCACGGTAGGGGTTCCGGATTTGTTGCAGATGTTGTCGGCGTTTGGAGCCACATGCGGGGGGTAGGTTACCTTTGGAATACACCATGTCAACCATGAAAAATCTCTTGACCTTGGCCGCTTGTGTGGCCCTCATCGCAGGGTGCTCTTCCAACGGGGCGCCTGATTCTTTGGACAACACAGTCCCTCTTGATCGGCAGCAAAAAGTGTATCGCGAGTTGCGCGGGGCCATGAAGCAAGCTGGAAAGGAAGCCCTGGATGCCTATCCCAAAACGGGCACGCCGGAGGGCGGAGCGGAAGAATTCCGAGCCATGCAGGACAGCTTGCGCACCACCTACTGGCAACTCGTTTGCGACACGAACCAAGTTGCGCGCAACTACGGCGACTCCATCTGGACGAAGGGCGTCAAAGAAAAGTGGCCTGCCGCGGTGAAGTAAAGGTGTCGCGGCGTTTGTGCCTGAAAAGCGGCCCGGTGGGATGACCAAGGCAGGTGTAGGCAAGATGAGTCGTACATTTTCACCCATGAAGCTTTCTCCTCGCGTTTTGCTGCTTGCCGCGTGTTGCGGTTTTCTGACAGGCACCTTGGCCCAGGCCCCTGACTTTGCCTTTGATCCTTGGGACGTTCGGTTGGAATCGGAACCCTGGTCCACTGACGCGGAGGGGCAACGGATTTTCCGCCAAGCGGCGCCTTGGCAAAACTCGGGACCGAACGCGGCGGGCTGGGCCGTCATGAGCCACGAGGACCGGGCGGTTCCCTCGCGCATGTGGGGAGCCGGGGTGTTGTTTGAGGCCAACGCCCCCCTTGAGCGGGCAACGGCGGCGTGGGGCTGGGCGCTCGGAAATTTTGGCTGGACGCCCGACGTGTTGGGCGAGATGCACGTGGCGCGAGGAGCGAAGCACGAACGCGTTTTTGCACAGCAACAGCTTCAAGGGCTTCCCGTTCTCGGAGCCAAGTTTCAGGCCAAATTTCACGGCGCCTCCCTCGTGCTCGTCTCCAGCGACTGGTGGCCGTCGTTGACGCCAGCCCTTGTCGGGGACGGGGTCAGCCAGGAGAGCGTGTTGGCCCAGTTGGAGTTGGACATGGCAACGGGGGCAGCCCCGGGAAATGTCGGAACCACCTACGTTTCGGACTTTGAGGCGCACGATTTGGGCATGGCGTGGTTGCCGGTGCTTCAAGAATCGGAAGACGGCGCAGGCTGGTTCGCTCATCCGGTGTGGCAAGTGGAGGTCACCGGGCGTCGAGGCGTTCTTCCCGTGAGGTACCTCACATGGGTGGACATGACCGACGGCGCCGTGGTCCAGCGTACGAACCAAGTCATGCACGAAGCGCCGGAAAACGCTCCTCGACGGATGGGGCAAGTTCCCCCCAACGTGTTTGGCCAAGTCAAGGCTTCGGCCCACCCGTCTTATCCCTTCGAAGATCCCCAGACCCTGGCGATGCCTCACCTTGAGCTGCCTCTCGGAAGCGTGACGTATTTCACCGACACGGCGGGCGTGTTCAACAGCGCTGAGACAGGCGACATCGAAGACGTGACGCTGCAGCTAAAAGGGTTGTTCGCCACCGTGTACACAGACGGCGTGACGCCGTCTTCCACCGTCACGTTCGTGGAGGGGTACAACTCGCTGTCTGCTCCTGGAAACACGAAAGAAGCCAGTGCCTACCGCAGCACCAACCTCATTCACGACCACATGCGGTCGTGGTTGCCCGAGTTTTCGGATTTGGATTGGAGCATGCCCGTAAACATTGATGTGGCAGGGGAGTGCAACGCCTTCTATGACGGAAGCAGCATCAACTTCTTTGACCAGGGCGGGGGATGCAACCCGACTTCGTTGATTGCCGACGTGGTGTACCACGAATACGGGCACGCCATCAACGATTGGTTCTACCAGTCGTACTTCTACGGGTTCAACAACGGAGCGATGAACGAGGGGTACGCCGATTTTTGGGCCATGTCGCTGGCCGACATCGCCGAGATTGGCATGGGGTTCTACACCGACAACAACGACGGCATTCGCAGGTACGACGTGGATCCCAAAGTGTACCCTGAGGACATCGTTGGCGAGGTGCACGCGGACGGAGAAATCATCTGTGGTGCGTGGTACGACACGCATTTGTTGCTCGGCGGAGACTGGGAGCTGACGATGCCACTCTTCGTGGACGCCTTCCCAGGGTTGCAAGCCACGGTGAGCAACGGACAAGAGGGGCAGGCGTTCACAGACGTCCTGTTGGATGCGTTGCAAGCCGACGACGACGACGACGATCTGATGAACGGCACGCCCAACGCCGCGGCCATCATCGAGGGGTTTGCCATTCACGGCATCACCCTGTTTAGCTACGTGGACCTCGACCACGAACCGGTGGAATTTGCCGTGGCGGAATCGGAGGTGCTGATTGAAGCGGAAGCCGACATCAATTTTCCGTACGTGGTCTATTTCGAAGCGGCACGCTTGCATTACCGGACGTCGCCCAACGACCCTTACACGGTGGTCAACATGGATCAAGACGGGGACCTGTTCACTTACAGCATTCCTGGCGTTCCCGCTGGCACCGTGGTGGAGTATTACCTCGACATCCTCGACGCGTTTGACGGGGTCAGCGCCACGACGCCCACGGCTGCCAACAAGCCTGTCAACGGCAACTTGCCGCATTACGTGTTGGTGGGGGTTGAGCCTGTCCTGATCAACGATTTGGACGAATATTCCGAGTTTGGGTATTGGGACATGGACTTGCCGACAGACAACGCAACGACAGGTGCTTGGGAAGAGGCCATTCCGGTAGGCTCGATGGGAGACCAAACCGACCTCACCACCGTTGTGGCGCCGTTGCAGGACCACACAGAGGGGCTCTACGGATTCGCTTACGTGACAGGCTTGAATCCGCCACTCGGCTCCGGCATCGGCGAAAACGACGTCGACGGCGGCCACACGACGCTGGTGTCGCCCGTGATTGATTTGACGCCCTACGAAAACCCGGTGCTGGCGTATTGGCGGTGGTACACGAATGCACCTGCCACAGGGGCCAACCCGGCCTCGGATTGGTGGCAGGTCGAGGTTTCCAACGACGGGGGCAACACGTGGCAATACCTCGAAAACACCTCGCAGCAGGACATTTCTTGGCGCCGAAAGGCGTTCCGGGTGGCGGACGTCTTGGAACCGAGCGAGACCTTCCAAATACGATTCATCGCGTCGGACAGCACCACCGTGGGGGAGTACCTCGACGGAGGGAGCCTGGTCGAAGCGGCGGTGGACGACGTGGTGCTGTACGATTTGGCGTCGAGCCAATCCGTGGGTGACCGGACGCCGGCAGGGGTCACAGCCATGCCCAACCCCGCTTCCGGAGCGTTGCTCTTGGACGGTTGGATGCCGTCGAGCACGGTGCGGATTTGGGACGTGGAAGGCCGCGAAATGGTGTCTCGGCGCGCCAACGGATCTGGCCAACTCCACGTGGACGTGTCGTCGTGGCCACGGGGCTTGTACGTCGCCTCAGGATGGGACCGAAATCTGGGCAAGGCCCAAGTCAAATTCGAAGCCCAAGACTGACCCTTCGGCTCCACGCGAGCCGCGCATGCGTTACACGTCCTCGGAGGCCGACTCCGGAATCCAGCCGACGTTGCCGTTGTCCAATTGGATTTCCGACCACCCGTTGGTGCGGTCGAGAATGCAGGCGCGCGCGCCTTCGTGAAGCTGGAACAGCACGGTGCCGGAGTTCGACGGCGTGCTCAGCACGTCCACACGGTCGGCAAGAATCACGAGTTGGCTTGGAGTTTGAAGTTGCTTTCGGCTCTCTCTCGCGCCCCACATGCCGACGACACCCAACGCGAGGCAGGCCGCGCCAAGAAAAGCCAGCGTGGCACGAGAGTCTCGGCTCGATTTGCGCCATCGAACACCCCAAATCACCCAGCCGAGGGTCCACCAAAAGAGTGCCCAAAGGACCCATCCTCGAAGTCGTCCCGGCCCAACCCACGAGGCCAGCCAACTTGCAAGACCGATGTCTGGAATGGGGGTGATTCGGTCGACGATTTTGGACTTGAGCAACGTGAGGTTGGCTTCCAGATTTTCGTTCGAGGGGTCCAATTCAGCGGCACGTTCGTAATGCAGCCTCGCCTTGCCAAGGAGCCCCAATTTGAACGCGGCGTTTCCGGCATTGAACTCCGTTTCAAAGTGGCGGTGATCGGCCAGCAATGCCTCGTATTGATCCAGAGCGGCTTGGAACTCCCCTCGTTCGTAAGTGGCGTTCGCGGAATCAAATGCCACGGTCAGTTGCAATGCCTGTCCTCGGCCTGTGAGGGCGGTTGCCGTCAGCACGCTGGCGACGAGGGACGTGCGGAGAATTCTTACGAGTTCCATGTAGCTTCCGTGGTTTCAGCCAAAGTCAACATTCGGTTGGACAGTTCAGACAAGTCGCCTGAGGAGGCCCCGTACCGAACCATCTCGCACGCCACCCACATTTGGTCCCATTCTTCGGCCAGCGTGGCGTCGAATTTGAGAAGGGCCATACGCACCGCATCTCGGGTCAGTTGGGACCGCTCCCAACCAAGTTTGGCCATGAGGTATTGCTCCATGGTCTCGCCGAGCACTTCTGGCGTCAGCGCCCCCGGGTTGCTCAGGACGCGTTGAAGCACCCTCAGGGCTCGCTTCCGGCGAGTCCCTTTGGCGTCCTGAGCTTCGCGACGTCGAGCACGCCTCGCCGCAGCAAATCCGACAAACGTCAGAGGACTCGCGAGAAAGGCCAAGCTCAACCCCCATTGCGCCCAAGCTGGCGGGGACTTGGGGAGAAACCGGCTGGGTGAAGTCAGAATGTGGCGAACATCCCGGTTCAGGACTTGGACGTCTTGTTGGTGGGTGAAGGTCATTCCGGCCGACGCGCCTCTTTCTCCATTTCCGTCTCGGGACACGTGCAATTTGATTCCTGAAGCTCGGCTCGTCACATGTTGGGCCGTCAAGGGGTCAAAAGACGTTGCCTCAAATGCGGGCATCTGGTAATCCCCCGGCGCACGTGGTATGGCCACGTACTTGAATTTGCGTGTTCCCGACTCGCCGCGGGCCGTGATGGAGATGTCGTCCTCCACTTCTGGGTCAAAGACCTCGAATTCGGCAGGCCAAGCCAATTCCGGTTCACGCAAAAACTTCAGGTTTCCGGTGCCGCGAAAGGTGATCTCGAGGGTGACCGCCTCGTTGGCGGCGATGCTGTCGGAAGAGATGCGCTGCTCGGCCGTGAGGTTGGCAAACGTGCCCAAAGAATTCGAAGGAGCGGCTTCGGGAAGGGGGAGCACTTCAATTTCGACCGGGTCGCACGTGGCCTGGATTTCACGCCCCTCAAAAAAATTGATGCGCAGGTACCCGTTCAGCGTGAAATCGTCCAGCACAACTTTCCCAGATTGTTGCGGGAACGCGACGATTTGACGGACTGTCGCGACGTTGTACCGCTTGCCGTTGATCAGTTGCGGTTCCCAGCGTGCATCGGGGGCGGCAACGGTTTCTTTCCAAAACCCCTCCAATTCCGGGATGTCGTAATTCCGAACGTCCAGGTTGTTGTAGCGGTTGTAAATCTTGTACGAAAGCACGAGCGGTTCCCCGAGGTACACGGTGCGTTTGCTGGGTTCGATCGAGGTGACCAAATCCCGGTTCACCTCGCGCTTGGCCGAGGGCGTCCGGTTGGGGAGGTTGCCTCCGGAAGCTCCAGCGCCATTCACCAAAATCCGAATCGAATTGCTTTTCAGCGCGCCTTGGTTGGTGTTCCAGGTAAGAGGTGGAACGACAATCTCCTTACTTCCAGTCACCAAGTAGCCGTAGGTGTAGCGCTGCTCTGAGGTCGTTACGCCATTGACCCACTGAGTGCTGTTGGACGTGCTCGGACCCATGCGCCATTCCAGGCCAGGGATTTCTGGAGGATCGATTTCTTTGACTTTGCAGTTCACGAAGGTCACCGCCAAGCGCAGCACGTCTCCCCGGTTGACGTTGGTCGAATTCACCGTCACTTCCACCGAAGCGTCTTGCGCCGTCATGCTAAAGGCGCTGCTCAGGCCGCAGAAAAGGCAAGCAAGGATGCGCAGTTGCATGAAGCTGGTCGGGAGGGAGGTTGTCATGGGTTACCAGTCTTTTTCAGGAGTGACTTTTTTTCCGTTGCCGTGGCGCTTGGCTTGTGCTGCCCGCAATTTCGCCTGCACTTCGGCTTCCTGCCTCTCCAAACTTTCCAAAATGCGTTCCATGTCGGCACGGCTGATTTGCCCTTCTCGTGGCTGGTCGCTTTGCTCTCCTTGCTTGCCCTTGTCGTCCTGTTCGCCTTGTTCACCCTGCTCGCCTTGGTCGCCTTGGTCGCCTTGCTCGTTTTGCTCGTTTTGGTCGTTTTGGTCGCCCTGGTCGCCCTGGTCGCCTTGTTCTCCTTGTTCGTCTTGCTCGTCTTGCTCGCCTTGCTCGCCTTGTTCGCCCTGGTCACCTTGGTCGCTTTGCTCCTGCTGCTGCTCTTGCTCCTGTTGTTGTTGAAGCTTCCGCGCAAGAGCCATGTTGTGGCGAGCGTCGTCGTTGGTCGGATTCAAGCGCAACGTGGCCTTGGCGTGTTCGATGGCCGTGTCCGCGTCGCCTTGAAGCAAGGCTGAAAGAGAGGCGTTGTAATGGGCCTTTTCTTGAAGGTTGCGGTCTTCAGAAAGCTCGAGGCTTTTGCTCAATGCTGCGGCCGCGGCTTCGGCATCTCCTGAAGCCAGGTAGGCACAACCTTGGTTGTACAAGGCCAGGGCCGCATGGTCGGGTGTCATGGCTCCTTTTCCGAAATCGGCAGCGGATTCTTCGTGATTCCCGGCGAGGAACGCCGCAGTCCCTTCGACGAGTGGGGCCTTGTTCTCGAGGGAGGACTGGGCGAAAGCAGGGCCTGACGTCGTCGCCACGGCCGCGCAAATGCCGACGGCGAGGATTCTTCGGGTCACGCGTTTGGGCAGCAGTGTTTCGAGAAGCAAAAGCATGGCAGCCAAAATGAGCCACGGCATCAGGTGGTGTTCGTAGTCCACGTAACTCACGGAAGAAATGTTGGCCGTTTCGAGTTGGGCTTTGAATTGCAGGAGGGGGGTCAGTTCAACAAATCCTTTCGAGGCTCGAGTGTAGGTTCCGCCGCCGGCTTGTGCAGCTTCAATCAGGGTCACTTCGTCGAGACGGGAAACCACGGGCTGCCCGTCGGCGTCCGTTCTGAACCCGGAAGGCCGGCCACGAGCGTCGAGTGCCGGAATGGGGCTTCCTTCAAGGGTGGCCAGACCAAGGAAGTGCACAGAGCCTCCTGCGCTTGAAACTTCACCCGCTGCGGCGATTGCGTCGTCTTCGTGGTTTTCCCCGTCGGTCAGCACCACGATCACGCGGGACGCCTCGCTGTTTTCGTCGAACCCGTTCCAGCAGGTTTGGAGGGCTCGGCCCACTGCCGTGCCTTGGGTCGGAACCATGCCCGGGTCCACACTTTCCAGGAACATTTTGACCGCTTCAACGTCCGTGGTGAGCGGACATTGAACGTACGCGTCTCCCGCAAAAACCACCAGGCCCAATCGGTCCCCCGAGGTGGACGACACGAGGCGCTCAATCGTGCGTTGCGCCAAATCCAAACGGGGCATCCCCACATCTTCCGCAAGCATGCTGTTGCTCACATCCAGGGCCACCATCACGTCCACGCCTTCGGCTTCCACTTCTTCAAGTCGGCTGCCCATTTTGGGGTCAAGCCACGCCACGACCAACGCGCCCACCGCAAGTCGCAGGAGCAAGAACTTCCATGTCGGCAAAAAAATGCGGTAACCGGGAAGCACCGAGTCGATTCGTCCGGCGTCTCCCAAGTCTTGGATCGCCTTGTGCCGCCACCTCAAATGGCCTGCCATCAGAAGCGACAACAACCCGGTGAACGCCAGAATCGGCCAATGCTCCATGCGGTGCAACGTCAAACTTGGCACGGCTGCCTTGGCCGTCCACCAGGCTGCGGCTGCACCAGCCCAAAACAGGAACTCCAAAAACAGGAGCAACCCCAAAGCAGGTCGAATGGAAGGCCAGGACTTCATTCGGCAAGGGATTTGAGGAGGGTTGTCTGAAGCAAAAAGGACACGACCAAGGAAATTGCGGCCACGGCAATCCACGGCCCTGCGGCCTCGGTTTTTCGTTGGTACCGCAGCACGTTGAACTGGGTTTTTTCCAGAACGTCGATTTCGTTGTAGATCTCTTTTAGTTTGTCGGCGTTGGTCGCTCGGAAGTAGCGCCCCCCGGTGAGGTCAGAGATCCCTTGGAGAACTTCCTCGTCGATGCGCACGTCCACCCAGTCGTATTGGTAGCTCCCGTCGGGACGAATGGCCACGGGACTTTTGGCTTTGCCGACCGTCCCCACGCCAATGGTGTAGACGCGGATCCCGTTGAGCTCGGCCAACTGTGCGGCATCCATGGGTTCGATTTGCCCAGCGTTGTTCTCGCCGTCGGTCAACAACACGATGACCTTGCTGGCCGTTTGCGATTCCCGCAATCGGTTGACCGCGACGGCCAGTCCGGTGCCAATGGCCGTGCCGCCTTGAAGTCGTCCCGTTTCGAGGCCGTCAAGGCCGTTTTTCACCACGATGTGGTCCGACGTGATGGGGACCTGTGTGAAGGCTTCGCCCTCGTAGGCGACCACACCAATGCGGTCAAAAGGCCGGCTGTCCACGAAGTCGATGGCCACTTCTTTGGCACTCTCCAACCGGTTGGGACGAAAATCTCGGGACAACATGGACGCGCTGAGGTCCATGGTCAGCATGAGGTCGATCCCTTCGCGGGTCATGTTTTCGACTGTGGAAGACGTTTGGGGTCGGAACAAGGCCACGGTCAGGCACAACAGCGAAGCTGTCCGAAGCGCCGCCGGAATTTCCATCCACAAGGCAGGCATGTACGACGACTTCGCCTGGTTTTCCAGCACGTGCAATTCCGAATCTGACCAACGCAATTCTTGCGGGCGATAAGGTCCCTTTGGCACAGCGCGAAGAAGCGCATGCGCCACGACTGCCGCCACGCCAAGCCACCCCCAAGAAGAGTTCCATTCAACGCCGCCATGAAACGAGAGAAACCCGCCCAGCACGGCACCCCCAACAACGAGGTGAGGAAGCAAGGGCATTCCCCGTGATCGCAGCTGTGAATCAACCTTCTTCATGCGGGTCAGGCTGGGTTTCACGAACAAACTCGAGGTACGCCTCGATTGCGGCGCGATGCGCCACGTCAGGCAAATTGCCCTTGGCAAACTTCACCGAATCGGCTTGGTTCAGTGCTTGAGTGAGGCGCGAGTGCCACGCCTGAGGCACGGAAGACAAGGGAAGGAGTGACTCAATTTCGCCGGTGGTGCGCTCGGCAGCGGGAAGCCCAAACGCCCCTTCGAGGTAATGCCTCACGACCAGCGAGGCTTGGGCTTGCGTTTCCTTCGCTTGCCCTCGCGCCCACCCTTCTTCTTTCAAGAGGCGTTCCAACTCCCGCAAGGCAATGACGTGAGGCAATTCCACCTGGGGAAGCGGGGATGTGAAGCCCTCGGGGGATGGGGAGCGCTTGAGACGGCGGACGAGTCCAACCCCGAGGGCGGCAACGCCTGCCAGAAACAGAAGGAAGGCGATCCAACGCCCGTGGCGCTGAATCTGTTCCCAGAGCGTCCAGTGGACGGCCACAATGTCGGCGGGGGGACGCGGTTGCGCGTCTTCCTCCAAGACAGGAGCAAGGACCTGAATCAAGATTGGTGTGGTGCGGTGCGGGCCAAATTGCGCCGGAGGCATCACCGCAAATCCGGAGTCCCATCGGGTCAGTCGCCACGTTTTTTGGAGCAGGAGGTCGCCGGACGAGCCCAACGGGGCCTGAAGCGTGTCGACCGGCAACGAGGCCAACACCTCAAAGCCGCCGTCGGTGGTGTCCGTCCAAGCGGGCCAAGAACTGCTGTCCGCTTCCCCCGCACTCAGGGCTTCCAAGGACAGAACCCACGATGCAGTCAGTTCCAAGGGTTCGCCCCACTGGATTCGGTTGGTGTCCACCGACCATTCGACCTGGGCGGTTGCGGTCAACCCCAACCCCAATCCCAGGAGGAAGCCGAGCAGAGGCGACTTGAAGCGGAATTCAGCTGCGGGCATGGAAAACGCGTAAGAGAGGTTTTACCAGCGACCCTTCAGTCGACACGGTGGCGAAGTCCATCCCAGAGCGGGCCATGAGCTTGGTCACTTCTTCCTTGTGGTCTTTTCCACGTCGAACCCAAGCACGTTGCACGTTGCGAGCTGACGTGTTGCGCCAGCGTGATTTGCCGGTTTCCGGATCTTGGATGCGCATCCAACCGAGCGAGGGCAGGGATCGGTTGAGTGGGTCGTCGACGTGAAGGGCGACCAAATCGTGTCGCCGCCCGACCCGTTTGAGGATCGTTTCCAACTCGCCGTTTTGGGAAACACCTTTGAAGTCCGACATGAGGAAAGCCACAGTGCGCTTGCGCATGGCGGTCGAAAAGTGGGTCAGGGCCTTCACCACATCGCTGCCATTGCCCTCGGGTCGGCAGTCCAAAATGTCTCTAACGATTCGCAAGACGTGAGGACGGCCCTTCCCGGGAGGGATGAACTTCTCAATGCGGTCGGTGAAGAGGATGGCGCCCACCTTGTCGTTGTTTCCCATGGCGCTGAAGGCCAAAACCGCGGTGAGCTCGGTCAACAAGTCCATTTGGGTCCGTTCCCGCGTGCCCCCGTGCACGGAGGCGCTGACGTCCACCAGCAGAAACACCGTCAATTCGCGTTCTTCCTCAAACACTTTGACGTGGGGAACGCCGGTTCGAGCCGTCACGTTCCAATCGATGGTCCTCACCTCGTCACCCGCCTGGTATTCGCGGTTTTCGCTGAACGCCATGCCACGGCCTTTGAAGGCACTGTGGTATTCCCCCGCAAAAATGCGGTCGCTCAATCCGCGCGTGGTGATTTCCACACGCCGAACACGTTTCAGAAGTTCAGCTGCGTCCATGGCTTGTCGAGTTACCTCAAGGGACTTCGACGTGATCCATGAGTTCCGTCAAGATTTGGGCGGAACTGATGTTCTCGGCGTCGGCTTCGAACGTGGTGCCAATGCGGTGACGCATGACGTCCATGGCCACGGCACGAACGTCCTCGGGGGTCACAAATCCCCTGTGCTTTAAGAATGCGTGAGCCTTGGAGGCAAGCCCCAGCCCAATGCTGGCCCGAGGCGAGGCCCCAAATGAAATGAGGTCCTTGAGGTGGCCCAGCCCGCAATCCTCCGGGTTCCGAGTCGCGAACACCAAGTCCACGATGTACCGTTCGATTTTTTCGTCCATGTAGATCGAACGCACCAATTCTCGGGCCTCCAAAATGTCTTGTCCGCTTACCACGCGTTGAGGTTGAGGCAACCCCCCTTTTTGGAGGTTGGCGCGCACAATGGCACGTTCTTCTTCCTTCGTGGGGTAACCAATGACCACTTTCAGCAGGAAGCGGTCCACTTGAGCTTCCGGCAGGGGGTAGGTGCCTTCTTGTTCTACGGGGTTTTGCGTGGCCAAGACCAAAAACGGTTTGGGAAGCTCGTGCGTCTCGCCACCGATGGTCACTTGGCGCTCCTGCATGGCTTCAAGCAAGGCACTTTGGACTTTGGCTGGGGCACGGTTGATTTCGTCTGCCAAAACGAAGTTGGCGAAAATCGGTCCCTTTTTAACCGTAAATTCCTGGGATTGTTGGTTGTACACGAGCGTGCCAATGACGTCGGCGGGGAGCAAGTCAGGGGTGAACTGGATGCGGCTGAATGCTCCTGCGACGGTGTCGCTGAGGCTTTTGATCGCCAAGGTTTTGGCCAAGCCTGGGACGCCCTCCAAGAGCACGTGTCCGTTGGCCAAAAGTCCAATCAGAAGGCGGTCCACCATCCCGGTTTGGCCTACGATCGTACGGCTCATTTCCGAGCGAATTGCATCCACGAACACGCTTTTCTCAGCAATCCGAGCGTTCAAGGCTTGGATGTCTGGAGCGCCGCTTCCGTTCGCCGTCGAAGTCGGTGCGGCAGCAGGTGTGGGAATGGGGTTTGAAAGGTCCAATGAGTCCATAACACGCGAAGATACCGGACGAGGCAGGGGGGGGAGGAACGCGGTTCTCAAAATTGTGTGAATAGCGCGTGGGAAACCTTTCAAGATCGGGTTTGGCTGGGCGGAGATGTTTGACGGATTTTGGTCCCCATGCTTCTTTCTGACGTCCTCTCCAACGTGGCTGATTTCCACACCGCCTTCGGAATTCCCAACGCTCAAGAACCTCATGCCCAGCTCACAAGGGAAGAGGCAGAGTTGCGTCACCGTCTGATGGCGGAAGAGAACGACGAATACCTCGAAGCGGCGTGCAACGGGGACATGGTTGAGGTGGCTGACGCGTTGGGTGACCAGCTCTACATTTTGGCGGGCACGATGATGCGTCACGGCATGCAAGACGTCATCGCCAGCGTGTTTCGGGAGATTCAGGCCAGCAACATGTCCAAGCTCGGGCCAAACGGCGAGCCTCTTCTTCGCGAGGACGGAAAGGTCATGAAAGGTCCCAACTACTTCCGTCCCAACATCAGCGCGATTTTGGATTCCCACCTCGCTCAAAGCCAGGGCGAACCGACAGCTGAGCTTCGGGTGGAACGTTTGGCTTGGAGCGTGTCCAACGAGGCCCCGGTGGACCGCTTGTGCCATGCGGAGGCCGTGGAGGCAACTTCCGAGGCGCTCACCGCCGTTTGACGTGAGGGGTTCAACGGCCCAAGTTCGTTGGCTCAACCGCCAATTTGAGAAGGCCCATGCGGGCAACACGTCGTGGTTGAGTCGGGCGATGCAAGAGGTGATTCCGTTCAACCGTCCGCACCGATTGCGGGTGACGAAGGTGAGTGAGGACGAGTGTGTTGTGGTCTTGCCGCGACGGCGAAGGAATTTGAATCACCTCGGAACAATGCACGCCTGCGCCCTTGCGACGGCTGCGGAATACGCCTCGGGTCTCACTGTGCTGAGCGTTCTGGGCATTGGAGGAGCTCGGTTGATCATGTCCAACCTGAACATGACCTACGTCCGTCGTGCGGAATCCGAGTGCCAGGCTCATGCGCTCATGTCGGAGGAGGCGCGGGGTGAATTGCACGAGGCTTTGGGCAAGGAAGGGAAGGCTTCGTTTGTGCTCGAGTCGCGCGTGTTGGATGCGGAAGGAGAGGTGGTGGCGACGGCTGAAATCACGTGGCATGTCAAGCTGTTGAGTGCGTGAAAGTTGACTCCGCCGAAAAAAAAATGTCTTCGGTCAGGTCAATCTGAAAAAAAATGATTCATGTTTGCCCCGCCTTAGCGATGTGCAAGGCCAAAAGCATCATGTCACGCGCCCTCGATTTTGCCCACGAAGAATCGCTTCTCTGGAAGCGGGCACGACGCCATGCGTCTCGTCGAGCCTTTGCGCGACGGCTCTGAATTCAACGCTGAAATGACGGCGAGTTCTCGGTGAACTCACATTCATTCTTTTGTTGAATTTATTGAGCTTAATACATTGAAAACAAAATATTTCGACCTCATTGACCAGAGTTTTGACTGGCCTCAAGAGGAATTCCAGTTGAGCGAGGGGGAACTCGCGTTTCACGGCATCCCGATGATGCAATTGGTGGAAGAGTTTGGCACCCCACTTCGCATCACGTACTTGCCCATCATCGGAAAGAACATCGGCCGCGCAAAGGGGTGGTTCAAGGCGGCTGCTGACAAGGTGGGTTTCGAAGGGGACTACCATTACTGCTACGTCACCAAGAGCAACCACTTTCATCACGTCACCAAGGAGGTGTTGAAGCACGGAGCGCTGATTGAGACATCGTCGGCGTACGATTTGGACATCGTGGATCACCTCGTCCAGAGCGGAGACATGCGCAAGGAATCTCGGGTGATTTGCAACGGCTTCAAGACGGACAACTACATGGCGCGCATGTTGGAGCTCCGAGACGCTGGTTTGGAGGGGTTGACCCCGGTCATTGACAACCTGGACGAGTGGAAGCGGCTAAGTGCCAATGCGACCCGCCCCATGGACATTGGCATCCGAATTGCGACCGAGGAAGAGCCCAAATTTGCGTTTTACACCTCGCGTTTGGGCCTTGGCTACAACCGCATTGCACCGTTGTACAAAGAGGCCATCAAGGACCATCCGCTTCTGACGTTGCGCATGCTCCACTTTTTTGTGAACACGGGCATTCGCGACACCGCCTACTACTGGAACGAGTTGAACAAGGCGCTTGACTTGTACGTGGCACTCCGTCAAATCTGCCCCACGCTCACGGCGCTGAACATTGGCGGCGGACTCCCGACCAAAAACAGCTTGGCGTTTGAGTACGATTACGCGTACATGTTCGAGGCCATCCTCGAGCAGGTGGCCATGCGCTGCAACGCGGCGGGGGTCCCTCATCCAGACATCTTCACGGAGTTTGGGTCGTTCACGGTGGGGGAGTCGGGCGCCACGTTGTTCAAGGTGCTCCACCAAAAACGCCAGAACGACCGCGAGCGCTGGAACATGATCGACTCGTCCTTCATGACCACGCTTCCCGATTCGTGGGCGGTCAACCACCGTTTCCTCATGCTCCCGCTCAACCGGTGGATGGACCCGTACGAACGCGTCTTCCTCGGAGGCTTGACGTGCGACAGCGACGACTACTACAACTCGGAGCAGCACCTCAACGCCATCTACCTCCCCACGTTCAAAGAGAACGACCCGATTTACCTCGGCTTTTTCCACACGGGAGCCTACCAGGACAACATTGGAGGGCATGGAGGCGTGCATCACTGCTTGATGCCCGGCCTTCGTCACATTTTGATCGACGACACGAACGAGGGTGGGTTTGAGTGCCGGGAGTTTTGTCCTGCTCAACCTTCTGAACAAGTGTTGTCGTTGTTGGGTTACGCTGCTCCTGGAGCCCAAACTGAAATGCCATGATTGAATCTTCTTCGCTCGGCGCACGCGTGTACTCCGACCTGCCCGAGGCCCAAGTCAACTTCAAGGATGCCCGAGTGGCGATTCTGCCTGTTCCCTACGACGGCACCAGCACGTGGGGCAAGGGAGCAGACCGAGGTCCGAAAGCCTTGCTTGACGCCACAGACAACATGGAGGTCTACGACATCGAGACCGGAACCGAGGTTCATCGCGAGGGGATTTGGGTGGCCCCAGACATCACGGAAGATGCCTCGCCCGAGGCGATGACCACTGCGGTTCGCGAAGCCGTGTCGCAGGTTCTCGGCGCTGGCAAGATGCCTTTCGTTCTTGGTGGGGAGCACAGCGTGAGCATTGGCGCCATCCAAGCATGCCATGCGGCTCACCCGGAATTGGCGGTGCTTCACATCGACGCGCATGCGGATCTGCGTCCGAGTTACCACGGTTCGGAGTGCAACCACGCGTGTGCCGTTCATTGGGCCTCTCGGAATTGCACGCTTGTGCAGGTGGGCATCCGAAGCATGGATGCCTCGGAACGCGAGTTCATTCAGTCCGGATGCTTGTTCACAGGGGACGATTGCCACCACCGTCCGGACGAAGATTGGATGGCGGAAGCGTTGGCGGCCCTCGGGAAGCGCGGCGTGCCGCTTTACATCACCGTGGACCTCGATGCGTTTGACCCTGCGTTTGTCCCTCATACCGGAACCCCGGAGCCAGGCGGCTTGACGTGGCATCAGGTCACCGGCCTCATTCGCCTCGCCTCGCAACACGGCAACGTGGTTGGGATGGACGTGGTGGAGCTCGCCGCCAACGAGCACAGCGCCCCGAGCGATTTTCTCGCGGCCAAACTGGTCTACAAAATGCTGACGTACGCTTTGAACCCAACCCCTCTGTCATGAACTCAACAGGATTTTTGCGCCCCTTCATGGCGCGCCACTACAACCATTTCAACGCTGCGGTTGTCGAAGACGCGGCCAAGGGCTACGAAGCCCATTTGATCGCGGGGGGCAAGATGTTGGTCACCCTCGCGGGTGCCATGAGCACCGCGGAATTGGGAAAGAGCCTGGCGGAAATGATTCGTCAGGACAAGGTCCACGCCATTTCGTGCACGGGCGCGAACCTGGAAGAAGACGTCATGAACCTCGTCGCGCACACCCACTACGCTCGCGTTCCGCATTACCGCGATTTGACGCCCGAGCAAGAGCAGGAGTTGCTCGACCGGGGCATGAATCGCGTCACGGACACGTGCATTCCTGAAGAGGAAGCGTTTCGGAGGTTGGAAGGGGTGATGGTGGATTTGTGGCAGAAGGCTGAGGCAGATGGCCGCCGGCACTTTCCGCACGAGTGGTTCTACCAAGCGATTCTGTCTGGGGCGTTGGAGGAATTCTACGAGATTGACCCCAAGGACAGCTGGATGGTGGCTGCGGCAGAAAAGAACTTGCCGATGGTCGTTCCCGGATGGGAAGACAGCACCTTGGGCAACATTTTCGCTGCGCACTGTTTGGTGGGAGATGTGGTCCCAAGCACGACCAAAAGCGGCATTGAATACATGACTTGGTTGGCCGATTGGTACACCGAGGAGACGAAGGATTCGTCCATTGGGTTTTTCCAAATCGGAGGAGGGATTGCAGGGGATTTCCCCATTTGCGTGGTGCCCATGTTGCACCAAGATTTGGAGCGGGACGAAGTGCCGCTTTGGGCATATTTCTGCCAAATCTCCGACTCCACCACCAGCTTCGGGTCGTACAGCGGTGCGGTACCCAACGAGAAGATCACGTGGGGAAAACTCGGTGTAAAAACCCCGAAGTACATCATTGAAAGCGATGCGACAATTGTTGCTCCTTTGGTGTTCGGTTGGCTTTTGGATTGGTGATCAAACACGAACGTACCATGAAACGAGTGATCAAGAACTACAACACCATTGAGGCGCATCACATCGCGCTCATTGAAGAGTCTTATCCTTTGGGGATCAGTCAGGAGGACATCATTTCGCTGCGAATGCCTGACGGAAAGTATTTGTCGTGCCTTGAGGTCAAAACCGACGACACCGTCTACCTCTTTCGCATGGACGGCGGCATGATTCAGATGCTTGAGGAGGAGACGGGCGAAGACTTCTCCATCGACGGCGACGACCTGGACCTCGAGGGCGGCGACAGCGGCGGTGGAAAGGGGGACGACGACGACGACTCGGACAGCTGGAACGACTGAGGTCGGAGTGACGCAAAAGGAGGCGCGGGGCCGCTTATCTTTGGGGGCCTGAACAAAACCTCATGATTGCAATCACCCTGCCCGACGGAACCGTCAAAGAAGTATTGGAAGGAACCACGTCCCTCGATGTGGCCACTTCCATCAGCGAGGGCTTGGCACGCAACGTCTTGGCTGCAGAGGTGAACGGCGAGGTTTGGGATCCCCAGCGTCCGTTGACGAGCGATTGCAACCTCAAGCTGCTGACGTCGCGTGACGATCAGGGCATGACCACGTTGTGGCACAGTTCTGCTCACCTGATGGCCGAGGCGCTCGAGTCGTTGTACCCCGGCATCAAGTTTTGGGTAGGTCCCCCCGTCGAAAACGGGTTTTACTACGACGTTGATTTTGGCGACCACACCTTCACAGAGGGTGACGTTCCCGCGGTGGAGAAGAAGATGCTTGAATTGGCCAAGGCCAAAAACCCCTTCGTGAGGAAGGAAATGTCGAAGGCGGATGCGGTCAAGTATTTCGAGGAGAAGGGCGACGAGTACAAACTCGACCTGCTCGAAAACCTCGAGGACGGCACCATCACGTTCTACACTCAAGGCGCCTTCACGGATTTGTGCCGTGGGCCACACATTCCCCACACCGGACATGTCAAGGCCGCCAAAATCATGGCCATCGCCGGAGCGTACTGGAAGGGCGACGAGACCCAGAAGCAACTCACCCGCGTCTACGGCGTGACCTTCACCAAAAAGAGCGAACTGACCGAGCACCTCGAGTTGTTGGAGCAAGCTCGTGCCCGGGATCACCGAAAGCTTGGCAAGGAACTCGACCTCTTCCACTTTTCAGAAAAGGTCGGGCAGGGGTTGCCGCTTTGGTTGCCCAAGGGAGCAGACCTGCGCATGCGGTTGGAAAACTTCCTGAAGGAAGCCCAGCGCAAGTCAGGCTACGAACCGGTGATTACGCCGCACATTGGCAACAAGGAATTGTACGTCACCTCGGGGCACTACGCCAAGTACGGCGAAGACAGCTTCCAGCCGATTCACACGCCTGCAGAAGGGGAGGAGTACCTCCTGAAGCCGATGAACTGCCCGCACCACTGCGAGATTTTCAAGGCGCGGCCTCGGTCGTACCGCGATTTGCCGGTGCGTTTGGCGGAGTTTGGGACGGTGTACCGCTACGAGCAGAGCGGCGAGCTTCACGGGTTGACCCGAGTGCGCGGATTCACGCAAGACGACGCACACATCTTCTGCACGCAAGACCAGGTGAAGGAAGAGGTTGGCAAGGTCATTGACCTTGTGCTGTACATCTTCAAGACGTTGGATTTTCAAAACTTTGTAGCGCAGGTTAGCCTTCGGGACCCGGGCAACCCCGACAAGTACATCGGGGCTCAAGAGAACTGGGACAAAGCCGAGAAAGCCATCCAGGAAGTGGCGGAAGAAAAGGGGCTCGAGACGGTCGTGGAGTTGGGCGAGGCTGCGTTCTACGGCCCCAAGTTGGACTTCATGGTTCGCGATGCGATTGGCCGCCGTTGGCAGCTCGGCACCGTGCAGATTGACTACAACCTGCCCGAACGCTTCGAGCTGGAATACGTCGGCGCCGACAACGGGAAGCACCGACCGGTGATGATTCACCGTGCGCCTTTTGGCTCCATGGAGCGATTCGTAGCCATCCTCATCGAGCACTGTGCTGGAAAGTTCCCGCTTTGGCTCACTCCCGAGCAGGCGCGAATCCTTCCCATCAGCGACCGTTTCAACGATTACGCTGAAAAGCTTTCAAAAGTGCTGGAAAATGGCGATATTCGCGCCCTCGTAGACGCGCGGTCAGAAAAGGTCGGCAAGAAAATCCGCGAAGCGGAGCTTGACAAAGTGCCTTACATGCTGATTGTCGGGGAAAACGAGGCTGCTGAAGGAACCGTCTCGGTGCGCAAGCAAGGAGAAGGAGACTTGGGCAGTGTCAGTGTGGAAGCCTTTGCAGAACGCGTTCAGCGTGAAGTGGCCGAGATGCTGGCGAACAACATTTGAGTCTCATTAAACACCACAGTCATCGCAATACGTAGAAGAAGGACCGGCTTTCGAGGCAGGGTCATCAAAGAAGATCCGCACCGGATCAACGAGAAAATCACGGTCGACAGCGTCCGCCTCGTAGGGGACAACGTGGAACCGGCCATCATGAAGACCAAGGCCGCCCTGGATGTGGCTCGGGAGATGGAACTCGATTTGGTGGAAATCAGCCCCAACGCAGATCCCCCTGTGTGTCGAATCATCGATTACCGCAAATTCCTCTACGCACAAAAGAAGAAGCAAAAGGAAATCAAGGCCAACCAAGCGAAGGTCTCGGTGAAGGAAATCCGGTTTGGACCCAACACCGACGAGCACGACTTCCAGTTCAAGCTGAAGCACGCTCGCAAGTTCTTGGAGGAGGGCTCGAAGGTGAAAGCCTACGTGTTCTTCCGTGGCCGTACGATTGTCTTCAAGGAGCGAGGCGAAATCCTCCTTCTCAAATTTGCCCAAGAGCTCGAAGATTTGGGCGCGTTGGAGCAAATGCCCAAGCTGGAAGGCAAGCGGATGACCGTGATGTTTAATCCGAAGAAGAAATAACCCACCACTAATAAAAATCCGAGGCCATGCCGAAGATGAAAACCAAATCCAGCGCCAAGAAGCGTTTCAAGCTGACGGGAACTGGCAAAATCAAGCGCAAGCACGCCTTCAAGAGTCACATCTTGACCAAGAAGGGGACCAAGCAGAAGCGCAACCTCACGCACGCTACCACCGTCGACAAGGCGGACGTGCCCAACATCAAGCGTCAATTGCTCGTCTGATCGACGTGCACCCTGACACTGGTTTGTTTCACCCGGTGTTTGGCTTTTCAAGTGTGAGCATCCGCTGACCGCCAACCACCAAACAAGAACACAGAAATGCCAAGATCAAAAAACTCAGTGGCCTCACGCGCAAGACGCAAGAAGGTCCTCAAAATGGCCAAGGGGTACTACGGTGCCCGCAAGAACGTTTGGACGGTTGCCAAGAACGCCGTCGAAAAAGGCCTTCAGTACGCTTACGTCGGACGCAAGCTCCGCAAGCGTCAATTCCGCAGCTTGTGGATTCAGCGCATCAACGCAGGCGCACGCCAACACGGCATGTCCTACAGCGCATTCATGGGTCAGTTGTCCAAGTCGGGCATCGAACTCAACCGCAAGGTCCTTGCCGACCTCGCAATGAATCACCCCGACGCCTTCAAGGCCGTGGTGAATCAAATCAAGAAATAAGACATCAACACCTGTGGTGGGTGAATAACAAGGGCGGTCCATTCAGGACCGCCCTTTTTTTGGTCTTCGTCTTGAGAGTCACGGATGAATCACCGTTCCAACACGCGTTGCAAGGCCAACGCCGCAGCCGTGTAGTCGGGTTTCAGTCGGAGGGCTTCTCGGTAGTCCAATTCGGCTTGGACCTTGTCGTTCAAGCTCTCGTAAGCCAACCCTCGGTTGAAGAAGGCTTGATGGTAGTAGGGAAGAGCCTCGATGGCGCGTGAGAAATGCGTTGCTGCGCTGTCGTACGCCTGCAGGTATTCCAAATGAATGTAACCGCAGTTGAATGCGGCAGCAGCGTTGCTTGGGTCCAGGTCTTGAATGTTGCGGTACAAGTCCAAGGCTCGGTCGAGGAATTTCCTCGTGGTCGGTTGGCGTTCTTGAAGGAAATACGCCAAGTTGTAGCGGGCCTCCACGCTTCGCGGGTTCAATTCCATGGCGGTGCGGTAGTACCCGATGGCCAACGTGTCGTTTTCCGCGGCGTAAGCCATCCCAAGTGCGATGAAGCCGTCGAAAAAGTTGGGGTTGACTTCCACTGCGGTTTGGAAAGAGCTTTTGGCGTTCTCAGCATTTCCCTGTTCGCGGTAGATCATGCCTTTCATCCAGTACGCTTCGTGGCTGAGGGGAGATTTGCGCAACACGACGTTCAATCGGTCAAACGCTTCGGGGTACTGACGCAAATGAATGTGCATTTCTGCGCGTCGCAACAGGCACGGAATGTGATCTGGCGCGACATCAAGGCAGGCGTCCAGGTGTTCCACGCACGGTTCAAAGGCCTGTGTCAGATACAGCGCATCTGCTTTGGCGGACCAGGCCGGTGCGTACGTGGAGTCGGCCTCCAGTGCGAGGTTCAGGTCGAGTAGCCCTTCCGTGACACGACCGTTACGAAGGTGCCAAGCCGCTCGATCGACGTACCTCGCCGGGTCCGAGGGCGCAGCAACGATGTGGTCGCTCCAGTGCTGAGCGCTGTCCAACAGGGCGGAAGTTCCAGCGCTGGCGTCAAGGGCGGGCTCAGCAGGCTGGCATCCAAGAAAAGTCAAAGCGAGGAGGCCCAGGGCCGCCCCGCTTTGACAAAGGGAATTCAAGTTGAAACTCGAACGAGGTCTCATGCAAAGGCTTCTTCTGGAGCTGCCTGTTCTTCGGCGGCTTTGGTGGGTTGAACGGCCTCTTTGATTTTGTTTTCCAGTTCGTCCATCAACTCAGGGTTGTCTTCGAGCAAGTTTTTCACTGCGTCTCGACCTTGGCCCAACTTGGTGTCCCCGTAGGAGAACCACGAACCGCTCTTCTTCACGATGCCGTGATCGACGCCGAGGTCGATGATTTCTCCTGTCTTGGAGATTCCCTCGCCGTACATGATGTCGAATTCCGCGCGTCGGAACGGCGGCGCCACTTTGTTCTTGACCACCTTCACTTTGGTTCGGTTGCCGTTGACCGTATCTCCGTCCTTGATTTGTGTGGATCGACGGATGTCCAAGCGAACGGACGAGTAGAATTTCAAGGCGTTGCCACCGGTGGTGGTCTCAGGATTGCCAAACATGACACCAATCTTTTCGCGCAGCTGGTTGATGAAGATGCAGCAGCATCCCGTCTTGCTGATGGTGCCAGTCAGTTTTCGAAGCGCCTTCGACATCAGGCGCGCCTGCAGACCAACTGAACTGTCGGACATTTCACCTTCAATTTCCGCCCGAGGGGTCAAGGCCGCCACCGAATCGATGACAATCAAGTCAATGGCGCCAGAACGAATGAGGTTGTCGGCGATTTCCAAGGCCTGCTCCCCATTGTCAGGCTGTGAGATGAGGAGGTTTTCCGTGTCGACCCCGAGGTTTTCGGCGTAAAACTTGTCGAACGCGTGCTCCGCGTCCACGATGGCGCATATGCCGCCTTTCTTTTGACATTCAGCAATGGCGTGAATGGCCAACGTCGTCTTGCCTGAAGATTCGGGGCCGTAGATTTCAACGACTCGACCTTTCGGGTACCCGCCAATGCCGAGCGCGAGGTCCAGGGTCAAACTGCCGCTGGGAATCACGTCCACTTTTTCTACCGCCTCGTCACCGAGTTTCATCACGGTGCCCTTTCCGTACGTCTTGTCCAGTCGATCCATCGTCAACTGGAGGGCTTTGAGTTTGTCTGCGTTTACAGCCATGTCAATTGGTTTTGAGCGAAGGTATTTGAGTGACTCCGTAATGGACTTACGGAGGGGGGGGTGTTTTGTCCACGTTTGACAAAAAACAATGAACGACGCCTGTCAAAAGCCTTCAAGGGGCCGGGTGGAGGATTTCTTCTGCGTGTGCTTTCACCTTGGGCTTGGCGATCACGTGTTCAAGTGTGCCGCTCTCGTCGATGACGAAGGTGGTGCGGTGGGTGCCGTCGAATTCGCGGCCCATGAACTTTTTTGGTCCCCAAACGCCGTACGCGTGGTGCACGCTCAGTTCTTCGTCGCACAAGAGGTCAAACTTCAAGCCGTACTTGTCGATGAATTTGTGGTGAGACTTGGCGGGGTCCTTGCTCACGCCGAGAACCTTGTAGCCGGCGTTGGCAAGAGCGTCGAGGTTTTCATTGAGGTTGCAGGCTTGGGAGGTGCAGCCGGGCGTGTTGTCCTTGGGGTAGAAGTAAAGGACCAACTTGGCGCCTTTGAATTCGTCGAGGGTGCGGAGGTTGCCGTTTTGGTCTGGGGCGGAGAACGCAGGAGCCTTGTCGCCGACCTTCAGGGGGGAAAGAGATGTTGCCATGATTCAAAGAACACGCGGAAGCCTGCGAGGTTTGCCAACTCTGCGTCCTAATTTTCCCCTCCGTGTCCACAACCGCGTCTACAACCCCAACCTTCGTCGAGGTGGTGGTGCCCTTGGCGCTGCCCAAATCCCTGACCTACGCTTGGAATTCAACCTCCGAGCCCCACGTGGGCACGCGGGTGGTGGTTCCGTTGGGCAACAAGAAGTGGACCGGGGTGGTTTGGGAGGTGCATCAAAAGGCCCCCACCGGGTACGTGGCCAAAGAGGTCGAAGCAGTCGTGGACGATGCGCCCATCCTGACGGGAGCCCAACGCGACTTGTTTTCGTGGATGGCCGAGCACTACATGTGTTCGTTGGGTGAAATGGTGAGTGCGGCCTTGCCTGCCGGAATGAAATTGGAAAGCACGACGAGCATTGTGTTGCACCCAGATGCGGAAAACGCTTCGGAAGCAGGGCTCGACGACGGCGCGATGTTGTTGCTCGACGCCTTGCACGTGCGTGAAGAACTGAGTCTGAGGGAATGCGCAGATTTGTTGGGCGTGAAGCATCCGCAACGTGCGATTCGCACGCTGATTCAGCGCGGGCTGGCCTTGGCCAAGGAGGAGTTGGCTGAACGCGTGAAGCCCCAAAAGGTGGCCTGGGTTCACGTGGCGGAAAGGGTGACGGAGTCCGAGCTCTCGGAAGCCCTCGCTTGGGCGGGGGTGAAGGCCGCGGCCATGGAGCGCTTGTTGCTTGCGGTGGTCGAAGCGGGTGAGTTGCCTAAAATTCAAGCCCAAAAGCGAAGCCGCACCGACGCTTCCACGGTTCAGAAATGGGTGGATCGGGGCATCCTCGAAGTGGAGGAACGGGATCCCGTTCGTCCCAGCCGTCCCGGCACAGCGAGCCTCCCCGTGCTGTCCGAAGCCCAAGCGAAGGCGTACAATCAGGTGCATGCCGGGCTTGTTTCTCGGAAGCCCGTGTTGCTTCACGGCGTGACGGGTTCGGGAAAGACGGAGATCTACACGCACCTGATCGCCGAAGCGTTGGCGGCCGGCCAGCAGGTCCTGTTCCTCGTTCCGGAAATCGCCCTGACCACCCAATTGATTGAACGCCTGCGCCGGTTTTTTGGGGACGTCGTACACGTCTACCACAGCCGCTTTTCGGACCGTGAACGCACAGAGACGTGGATGAAGGTGCTCGACCCTCGGGCAGGGCAGCTGATTGTGGGGGCGAGGTCGGCCGTGCTTCTTCCGTTGCCTCAACTCGGCTTGGTGGTCGTGGATGAGGAGCACGAGCCGAGTTTCAAGCAACACGACCCGGCGCCTCGCTACCATGCACGCGACGTGACGCTGTGGATGGCGGCCTTGCAGTCCGTCCCGTTGGTCCTGGGTTCCGCCACCCCTTCGGTGGAAACCCAATGGCTGGGGGAGCACGGCAAAATCGAGGTGGTTCGCTTGACGGAGCGGTTTGGGGGGGCGATGCTTCCGGAGATTTTCATTGCAGACTTGCGCAAGGAACACAAGCAGCGCAGCATGCGCGGCGGGTTCAGTAAGATGCTTCGCGACGAGATGGAGTCGACAATGAAGGAAGGGCGGCAGGTCATCTTGTTCCAAAACCGTCGCGGGTACGCGCCTGCGTACCAATGCACCCAATGCGGCCACGCGACGTCGTGCGAACGATGTGACATTCCGCTCGTGGTTCACAAAACCCTCGGTGGCTTGCACTGCCACCACTGCGGGTACCACGAGCGTCCTGCGCCCACCTCGTGCATCGCGTGCGGAAGCACTGCCCTGAAAGCCCAAGGCCTCGGGACGGAGCGGATTGAGGAAGAACTTGCCGAGTTGTTCCCAACAGCACGTGTTGCGCGAATGGACCTCGACACGACCCGCAAGAAATCGTCGCACGCCAAGCTCCTCGAGGCCTTTGCAGATCAGGAGTACGACATCCTGGTGGGAACCCAAATGGTCTCGAAGGGCCTCGACTTTGCGCACGTGGGGCTGGTCGGAGTCATGTCTGCAGACCGCATGTTGACGTTCCCCGATTTCCGGTCGTTCGAGCGTGCGTACCAAATGCTGACCCAGGTGGCGGGACGTGCCGGACGGTCGGGGGAGGGGGCGCGTGGCAAGGTCGTGATCCAGTCGTTCAGCGCCGACCATTGGCTTTTGCACCACGTGGTGGATCACGACCACGAAGCGCTGGTGCGTCGGGAGCTTGTGGAGCGCCAGACCTACATGTACCCGCCCTTTGTTCGGATGGTCAGGTTGACGATGAAGCACGGCGACGCCCAGCGCGTCGAGGCCGGCGCAGCCGTCCTTGCCACGCGCCTCCAGCAACGTTTCGGAGAACGCGTCCTCGGTCCGGACACCCCCGCCTTGTCTCGCGTTAACGACCAGCACATCCGGCAAATCACCTTGAAGTTCGAACGCGCCCTCGCGCCCTCGCAGTACCGCCCGCTTTTGCAGGCCGACCTCGACGAGTTCAGCGCCGACCCGAGGTGGAAGCGCTTGCGCCTCACCGTCGACGTCGACCCAGCCTAAGCTTCTGATTCGGGGTTGAAGAGCGCGACTTAGCGCGTCGGGTCGCGCTTCAGCACCGTGCGCCACGTTCCGGAATCGGTTCCCGCGGGATCAAATCGCACCTCGAGGAGAAACGCAGCTCGGCTCCACGAGCCAAGGGAATCCCAAGAAACGGGCACGGTTCCAGCGCCTGAAGAAAAGGAATTCATGCCGAGTTCGCGTCCCGTGGTGTCCAAGCCTCGGACGGTCCACTGACCCGGCTCGTCGGCGCTCAGCGCCAAACCCTCTGAGGTCAGGGCGGCGTTTGCCGTGGGAACCGTCACGGGATCGACGGAGGAAATGTCCAGCAGTGGGCCAAAGTACACCGTGTTGTTGCCGCTGCACGCCACTGCATACGTGTCAAAGAGGGTGTTGACGCTCAGGTCAGCCGGGTTGGACAACGGGGAGCCCTGCACGAGGGTTTCAGCCTCGTACGTCTCGGGGAATTCTTGGCTTGGGGTGAAGAGGGTGATGCGTTGGGGCGACCACGAACTGACAAGGAGGGCGTCGTACACCCAATCCACGCCGTCGCAGTTGCCGAGCCCCGTGTTCTCAATCAACACCGTTGTTTCGCCCGTTTCGACGACGACTTGAAGGACGCTGCTGTTTCCGCCCCAATTGACCACCGTTGCCACGCCGTCTTTGACAGTCACGCCGTTGGGCGTGGTGCCGGTGTCGGCCACGAGGGTGGAGTAGGTCATGTTGGCAGGGTCGCTCACGTCCACTTTCAGGAGCCGCCCCGAAGAAAAGTCGCTCACCACAAGGACGTCCCCGGCTTCCGTGCTTTCGCTGCCCATTCCATTCAAAAACCCGACGCCCGTGGGCGACAAGGAACCCAATTCGACACCCGTGACCACGTCGTAGGCGCGGATGACGTTGTTTTGGATGGCAAACAAGGTGGTTCCGACCACCTCCATCCCGTGCGTGGCTCCACCCGATCCGAAGGCCGTCCAGGTCGCCCCGAGGTCGTCGGTTGCCAAAATGCTGCTTCCGTTGCTGACCAGCCACCGATCGCTGTTGGGTTCGTATTCCGCGGCTTCGACGGAAGTGGGCGTTTGGGCTTGTGCAGGCAAAAGAGCGAGAACGAACAGCGCGCAGAGGGAAGCGCGAAGGGGGAGCTTGGAAAACAGTTCCATGGGGAGGAGGTAAGTTGGGAAGTTCATGACGGGCGGTGAGGGGTCAGTCGAGCATGGAAGGGACAAGGTCGAGGCGTTGGTCAAACTGAATCCAACTTAAGCCCTCCTCGACGTCCACCACCCACAGGGCGGAATCCATCAGGTTGACGTTGGGAGTGACTCCGTCAAGCCAAAGGCTGTCCAAGCCATACGGAGCCACCTCGTACACGCTGCAATCGTGGCATTTCCCCCAACGATCCAAGGTGTACTGCACGTGGGTCTCTCCTGGAAGGACCACATGCACGGTGTCCCAAGACCATCCGACTTGATGTTCCGCGAGGCGGATGCCCAACATCAAGGTGTCGGGGGTGGAGTTGGTCACGTGCTGGTGGACGTACGTCGCGCCTTCGCACGAAGTCAGCACGAGAAACGCGGCCCACAAGGGGAGGGCTCGGAAACGTGCACAGAATCGGCGGCAGCGAGAAAGAAAGGATTGGAGGTCACTCATTGGTTTCGGAGGTTGGCGTTTGGGCCCAGGTGCGAGCAGCCAAAACGTAGAACACGGTAAAGATGCCAACCGTTGCAACTCCGTACCACATCGCCCCCGTCCAATCGGGAGGCGTGAGGCCCATCTCCCGCGCCTGCTGGGCAGACACGCCGTCAGTCAGGCCGTTCTTGACCTTCCACACGCGGTAGAGTTGGTTTTTCACGAGGGTGATGCTGCCCAAACCCACGACGGGCGCGAGCACCAACCAGCCTTGAAACCACCGTTCGTACCGCGCGCGAAACGTCGACTCACCCTTCGGGTTTCCGGCACTCATGGCCTGGCGACGTTGCGGTGCCCAAAAATCGAGCTGCCCACGCGAACCAAGGTGCTGCCTTCCTCGACGGCCACCGCCCAATCGCCACTCATGCCCATGCTCAGCACGCCCCACGTTCCGCCTCGCGATTCCGCGACTTCGCTCAGTGCCGGCCCGACCTCGCGGTGGAGCGCCGCGAGCTGCGCAAATTCGCGGCGCACCTGCGCCGTGTCGTCGGTGAACGTCGCCATGCCCATCAACCCCACGGGACGGAGGTGCGGGTACGCCTCCCACGGCGCCGTGCTCGCCAAGGCCCGCAACTCGTCGCCGCTGAACCCAAACTTTGTGTCCTCCTCCGCCACGTGCATCTGGAGCAGCATGTCGACGGTGCGGCCGAGCTTGGCGGCCTCCCGTTCCATCACGTCCAGGACCTTGACGCGGTCCACGCCGTGAACAAGGTGAACGAAGGGGAGAAAGTCCTTGATTTTGTTGGTTTGGACGTGGCCAATCATGTGCCACCGAATGTCCTTGGGAAGCCGCTCGGCCTTGCCCACCAATTCCTGCACGCGGTTCTCGCCAAAGTCCCGCTGCCCTGCCTCGTACGCCGCCATCAGATCTTCGTCGGGCTTGGTTTTGCTCACCGCCACGAGCGTGACGTCGCGTCCGGCCTTTTGCCCGGCCTCGGCCACTTCATCCCGCACCTCCGTCAAACGTTCCGCCACAGCACTGGCCCCGCTCATGTCGTTGTGTTGAATTCGTGGATGAAGAGGGCGCTGCGAATTTTGGGCTCAACCCACGTGCTCTTGGGAGGAAGCGTGCCCTCGCGGTCCGCCACTTCGCGAATGTGCCCAAACGGGATGGGGTGGATCAACACCACCACGCGGTCGGGCTTGGCTGCGGCCCGGGCGGCCCATCCGCCTTCCGGCTTTTGAGGCTCGGGAAGGTGCCGCAAGCGGTCGTCGTTCCGAGGGTCGGTGATTCCAAGCATGCGGTTCAACAGGTGCACATTCACCCAATCGGCGTCCGTGGCTTCAGGACTGTCTTCGTGTCGGGTCAAAACCCAGGCCCGACCTTGGAACATCACCACGGCCTGACCGGGCTTGCTTGGCGTCACCTCCAAGTTCGTGGCTGCAGCCACATCGCACCCCGAGCATTCGTTCAAAGCGGCATCGAGTTCGCTCGCGCTCAGGCCCACGTTTCGGACCTCTTTGTGGTAGCCCAGAATGGTCAGGTCGCGTTCCGGCACGACGTAGGCCAGCATCCGGCTTGCGCCGGGCAGGTCCGGCCTTGCTGCGGCGAGTCGGAGCGAGGAGGCGTAGCGGTGATGTCCGTCCGCCAAGTAAATCGTCGCGCAGGCTCCCCACGCCGTTCCAAACCGCGTGCCCACCTCGCTGTTCGAAGCCACGCGCCAAATCTCGTGGCGGACGCCGTCCGCCGTCATGAAATCGGCGTGCGCCGACGCCGAAACCACCTCCGCGAGAACCGAATCAGCTTCCGCCGCGGACGGCGCGTCGTCGGGACGTGCACACAGCACCGGCTCGGCGTGGAATCCCACGTTTTCGAGGAACGAGGCAAACAGCGTTTCGCGCGCCTCCAAGGTCTGTTCGTGCGTCTTCAACCCGCCGTCGGCACAGGCCTGAAGGTCCAGGTTGCACACGACCCCAGTCCAGGAATGCTCCTCCGTCGATTGACGGTACACGTACCATTCCACGCCCGGGGCCTCTTTCAACCAGCCCCGCGCTTTGAAATCGTCGTACCCCGCCCGAACCTCGCGGAAAAACTCCGGTGTCCCGCGTGGGTCTTCGACCTCGCGGCTGTGGTCCGGGTTGATGACCTGGATGTAGGAGTAGGGGTTGTGCTTGAGTTTGTCTTGAAGCCCTGCCCGTTGGTAGCTCAAGTAGGAACGCGACGCCACCAAATGCGCCATGTGCCGGGGTGGAGTGACCGCGGCCAACGGCTGCATCAAGGCGCCGCCCGTGCTCATACCAAGGCGTTGATTTGGGCCGCGAGTTCGAGTCCGATGCGGTCTTGCGCTTCCGAGGTGGCGGCACCAATGTGCGGCGTCAGGGCCAGCTTGGGGTGCGCCAACACGTCTGCACGCGGTGCCGGTTCACCCACGAACACGTCCAATCCTGCGCCGGCAAGGTGTCCAGAATCGAGTGCTGCGAGGAGCGCGTCTTCGTCCACCGACCCGCCACGTGCCGCATTCGCGAGGAAGGAGCCGGGCTTCATCTTCGCCAACTCCGCGGCGCCAATGACTGCGCTGCCGTCCGCCTGGGCGGGAACGTGCACGCTCACCATGTCCGAGGTGCGGAGCAATTCGTCGAGGGACAGGCGGGGGCAGTCGACGGTGACGGTTTGGTCTCCCACGGTAACGTGGACGTTGCCGTCCGTCACGAACGGGTCGTGTGCCACCACGTTCATGCCGCATCCCAACGCGTACGAGGCGAGCGATCGGCCGATGCGGCCAAAGCCCACGATGCCCAGCGTCTTGCCGCGCAACTCGGAGCCTTTTCCGTACGCCTTCTTCAAAGCTTTAAAATCGCCTGTGCCGCGGGTGGGCATTTGGCGGTTGCTGTCGTGTTGGAAGCGCGCCAAGGAAAACAAGTGCCCCATGACCAACTCGGCCACGCTCTGGGAGGAGGCAGCGGGCGTGTTGAAGACGGTGATGCCGTTGTTTCGTGCGTATTCGACGTCGATGTTGTCCATCCCGACGCCCCCGCGTCCGATGAATTTCAGGTTGGGGCAGGCGTCGATGAGCGGTTGACGAACCTTGGTCGCAGAGCGAACGAGAATGCCGTCGATGGCATGTTCGTGGATGAACGCTTGGAGTTGGTCGGCTTCGACGAAGTCGGTGTAGAGGGTGTGTCCAGAATCGCGGAGTGCTTGAGCTCCGGAAGGGCTGATGCCGTCGTTGGCGAGGATGTTCATGTCGTGAAGTTGGGGATTCGAGGAAAGAACAGCTTAGCCTTGGGTGCGTTCAAATTCGCGCATCACGTCGACCAAAACCTGGACGCTTTCCAACGGAAGGGCGTTGTACATGGAGGCGCGGTAGCCGCCCACGCTGCGGTGGCCTTTGAGGCCGCTGATGATGGCGTCGTTCCAGGCTGCGTCAAAGGCGGCTGCGTGGCTGTCGTCGTTCAAGCGGAACGTCACGTTCATGTGCGAACGGCTGCCTTCTTGCGCGTGCCCCACGAAGAGTGGGTTGCGGTCGATCTCGGAGTAGAGGAGGCTGGATTTGGCCTCGTTCTTCTCCTGAATGGCCGCCACACCTCCTTGTTCCTTGAGCCAACGCAACGTAAGCAACGTCGTAAACACCGAGAACACCGGAGGGGTGTTGAACATGCTGTCTTTGTCGAGGTGCACCTTCAGGTCGAGGTAGGAGGGGATGTTGCGACCGGTTAGGCCGAGACGCTCGGTGTCCACAGCGTACATCACGGCCCCTGCTGGCCCCATGTTTTTCTGGACACCTCCGTAGATGAGGGCAAAGGGCTCCGCATCGAACGTGCGGCTCAAAATGTCCGAGCTCATGTCCGCCACCAGCGGAACGTTGCTCTTTGGCATCTCCGCGTACTGCGTCCCAAAAATGGTGTTGTTCGTGGTGATGTGCAGGTAGGCGTTCGACGCATCCACTTCACCCACAGCGGGGATGTGGTCGTAGGTGCTCTCCTTCGAAGAGGTCACCACGTTCACAGTTCCCGCGTGCTTCGCCTCTTTGATCGCCTTGGCGGACCAGGTGCCCGTGTCGGCGTAAGCCGCTTGTCCTCCTTCCGGCAGCATGTTCATCGCTGCGGTCAGAAAGCCCAAGCTAGCGCCTCCTTGCAAGTACAAGATTTCGAAGCGATCCGGCAACGCCAACAACTCCTTTGTCAACGCTCGGCATTCTTCCATGGCGGCCACGAAAGGCTTGCTGCGGTGGGACATCTCGATGAGCGACAAGCCGTGGTTGTCCCACGAGCGAACGGCATCGGAGGCTTGTTGGAGAACGTCAGGAGGCAGGATGCAAGGACCTGCAGAGTAGTTGTGGACTTTCGACATGGCGCCAAAGTTCCCAAATCTTCACCACCTGCCCGCTGATTTTGTTTGGGGAATTATCAGAATATCGGCAGGCACCTTGTTCGCAAATTCAGCGTCCCTCAGCAAAGGCAAGAACCTCATCGCCAAGAGGGTCAGCTCCGCTGCCGAGCGCAGCCACCAGTTCGCCGTTCTCGTTGACGAGAAACTTGTGGAAATTCCACCGAACGTTGTGGTCTCCGACACCGTTCAGGGACTGCTGAGTCAGCCACGCGTAAACCGGATGTTGGTTGTCGCCTTTGACATCCACCTTGGACATCATTTGGAAGCTGACGCCGTAGTTGCGCGTGCAGAACTCTCGAATGTCGTTGGCACTTCCAGGCTCTTGTCGTCCGAACTGGTTGCACGGAAAACCGAGAATCACAAGGCCTTTGTCCGCATAGCGTTTGTGCAGTTCTTCAAGCGGTTTGTACTGGGGAGTGTAGCCGCATTTGGAGGCGGTGTTGACAATCAGGACGCGCTTGCCTCGGAGGCTTTCAAATGAAAAGGCCTCGCCCTCGAGGGTTTCGGCTTGGAGATTGTAGAACGAAGTCATGCTGGGAGTGGGGTTGTGCCAAGTGGAACCGTTGAAGGTGTTCCAGGCCACCAAACCGGCGACGACGAGCACCGCGGCACCGGCAATCA